>FWPU01007573.1_pt1 | contig 19860 bp, 19 predicted proteins | sample 2228361 | NCBI WGS metagenome assembly FWPU01 (sample SAMEA103939777, study PRJEB20133) | metagenome
TGTCTAACATCGTGTTCGGTGGATTTTTGTGCAAATATCGTTATTTTAGAACAACTCTATTCATCATTCATCATTCATCATTCATCATTCATCACTTATCACTTTTCACTTCAAAATGGGAGGCACTGCGGACGCTCTGGAAAATGTGCCCTTTGTAATTCTCGAAAAACACTTTAATCTACCCAAAATAATACTGAAGAAACGTGGTCAGCCATTAGTTTGCCAGCGCGAGTAAGTCGGTAAGTGTCATTAGCTGTCTCGACCCAACCGATATCTACAAAAGGCTGAACTTCCTTTTCGAAATGCTCCAAGTATGGCGTCCCAAAATTGGCCAAGTCTCTTCTATCGCAGCCCCACTTGGTACGCAATCGGGTCATCACGTATTCATTGTACCGCCGAGGCATGGTAAGTTCTTCTTGTTCAAAAGGCACACATCCACCTTGTATGGCCTTGATGTAGAGGGCATTATTGGAAATATTCCACTGTCTGCTGACGCCATTGTAAGAATGAGCCGAAGGGCCTATACCCAAATAAGGCCTACCCAACCAATAATTCGTGTTATGCACAGCGACATAGCCATCTTTGGCAAAGTTAGACACTTCATAGTGTTCGTATCCATGGCGCTGGGTTTCGTCCATCAGGTATTCAAATTGCTGCGCGGCTTTTTCTTCGTCCAGTGGGCGGATCTTTCCTATGCGCACGAAATGCGCCAATGCCGTGCCCTCTTCTACTGTTAGGCAATAGCACGACAGATGCGGCACTTCGAAGGACATGGCGAGGCGCACGTTTTCTGTCCAGTGCTCATCAGGTGCTTCGGGTAAGCCATAGATGAGGTCTATGGTAAGCCGCTCATAGCCAATATCCTGGGACATAGGAATGCATCGGCGTGCCTGTCGAGCATCGTGGGCGCGGTTCATCCAGCGCAAGTCTTCGTCAAAGAAGGACTGGATACCGATACTCAGGCGGTTGACAGGCGTATTCTGACGTAAGTCTCGCAGTTTCGCCAGGGTAAGGTCATCTGGGTTACTCTCCAACGTAACTTCAGCTGCTGGCTCTACCTCAAACAAGGCGTAAATGCGCTCGAAAAGGGTGGCTAGTTCTGATACTTCTAGCAGGGAAGGAGTGCCACCTCCTAAATAGATTGAGGCCAACGGTGCCCTTCCCAAATAGTCTCGTTGCAATTCCATTTCTATCAACATGGCCTGTAATAGATCCTTTTTCAGACGCAGGATTGTAGAAAAATGAAAATTGCAGTAGTGGCATGCTTGTTTGCAAAAGGGAATGTGCAGATAAAGGCCGGCCATGGTTCAAACTGTTTCGCATTGGAGCACGAATGCAGCCGACCACTCTGCCATAGGGTCTATAGAACCCAGCCCTTCGCCATTTTCAAAGGCGTTGATGAGGCAACTCATAGGCTCTATGGCTACACTCTGCCGATGAGGGGGTGTGAAAATCTGAAAGAAAGGAAAAAGGGCGCGACTCAAGGAGAGGGAAACAGCGCAGCGCTCTCCTTTCAAGCGCAAATCATAAAGCGTCAGGTTCTCGTTGGCGCGAAAGCAGTCATCCAAAACGGCATTACCTATAGGTTTTGCCTGTTCGAAATCGGTAAATATATCGTGCTGCAGGATAGGCAGCCGGCGAGCATCAAGCCTTTCCCGATAGCAAGGTGGGCATTTTAAGGTGCAGTTGTCGGCCCGAGTTGCCAAGCGAAAGTAAGGATGCCACCCAAAACCCACCGGGATGGGTGCTGTATGTCTATTGCGCACCCACACACTCAGGCCGAACACCCCCCGATAAGTCAGGCTGTACGTTACCTCTAAGGTAAATGGAAAAGGATAGCCTAGGCGTTGCCCTGCGTAATCGAGCCGGCAGGTAATCTCGGCGTGCTCATCAGTAAGTTCTATGCGCGTAACAGCAAAAGCCTCTTCGAGGACGAAGCCGTGAATAGCTGTTTGCGTTGAGGGTTCGTTTACGGGTATCTGATAATCCTCGCCCAGCCAATGATAGCGCCCGTCGCGCAGCCTGTTTGGGAAAGGAAAGAGCAGAGCACTTTTGGCCCACTCGCCTCTCTCCAAGGCCTCGGGTGTATCGTAGCCATCCAGCAGGTTTTCTCCTTCGTAGCGAAGCTCCAGCACTGTAGCCCCGTGACCCGGAACTACGCTAAAACCCTGTCCTAAGGACGGGAAAGAAAAGTCATATCGCCGGAAACGGCCGAAGGGTACGGTATTGAGTTCAAACATGTTATCTGCTAATCGGGTGCTCTTAATACCCTGCCCAGCAAAGGTAACTGCGCAGCCTGTCAATTCTTCCTATGTTTGCCGGCATGCGAATTGTTTTCATGGGCACGCCGGAGTTTGCGGTGCCATCGCTTCAGATTTTGATAGATAATGGCTACGACATTCCGGCCGTCATTACGGCGCCTGATAAGCCAGGGGGGCGCCTGGGAGTAATACGGTCGGCTGTAAAGACCTTTGCCTTACAACGCGGCCTGCAGGTACTGCAACCTGAGAAGCTAAAAAACCTAGAGTTTATCGAAACCCTGCGTGCTTGTTGCGCCGATCTGCAAGTGGTGGTGGCCTTTCGCATGTTGCCCGAAGTCGTGTGGGCCATGCCGCCCTTGGGTACGTTGAATCTACACGCTTCGCTTCTGCCTAAGTATAGAGGTGCGGCGCCCATCAACTGGGCCATTATCAATGGCGAAACGGAGACAGGTCTGACCACTTTTCTGCTGCGCCACGAAGTTGACACTGGCGATATCCTCTTTCAAGAGCGCATTCTTATCGGTGAAGACGAGACTGCGGGCGAGCTGCACGACCGTATGATGCACCTAGGCGCCCAACTGGTGCTCCGCACAGTACAAGCCATTGAGCGTGGAGAAGCACATCCGGAGCCGCAGCCTGATGAAATCGCTACGTACGCACCCAAAATCTTTACCGAAACCTGCCACCTTCGCTTTGATCAAACCACGGCCCAAGTGCACAATTGGGTACGCGGCCTAAGCCCACACCCTGGCGCATGGACTTATTTGAACGGCAAGATGCTAAAAATCTTACGCACCTTTAAGGAGCAGGCCCCTCCTACCCTGCCCCCAGGTCATATCGTGCTACCTCTGGCAGGTGGCGTGTGGGTTACCACTTTGGACGGGCACGTGCAGCTGTTTGAGGTACAGCCAGAAGGAAAGCGTCGCATGTCAGGCACTGATCTCAGAAATGGCTACGGACCGCAGCTAAAAGGGGCGATATTGACATGAACCCTACACTACTATAATTGTTTTCTGTCCGATACTTTTCTTGATTTCACCTGAACCATTTCACAATTGTGGCTAAGATACGTTTCCTCTTCGAGGATAAATCTATTCCGGAGAAAACCATTGTTGGCGATTTTGAGGGCCGCTCCATTTTAGAAATTACTGAGGACTTTGACATTCACCTCAACCACAACTGTGGTGGGGTGTGCGCTTGCTCTACATGCCACGTATACATCGAGAAAGGGGAGGAATTTCTTGAAGAGATTTCGGAGAAGGAGGAGGACTTCATAGACCGCGCCATCAATCCTCGCTTAGAGAGTCGCTTGGGTTGTCAATGTGTCATTTTGGACAACGACGCTGACATTGTTGTAACCATTCCAGACCAGCGGCGCATCATTGGTCACGAACACTGATAGCCTCATCATATAGGGCAACAGCCAAAAGCGCCAAGGCGAACTCTACCCAGCGTCGCCAGCCTTGATGTTGCTGGCTGACTATAACCAAGAGCTGCGTAGCGCGCGCTCGCCAATCTGGTATTGCTGCCAGCAGCTGCTGTAGCATACCCTGTTCAGTTACAGCCTTGCGTTTGGCCCAACGCCGAATGAGTACCTGCAGTAGCGGGCGCACCATAAACAGCCATGCCAGAAGCACTGCTAAAGTGCGCGCCACTGCATACACCGCTTTTTGTGCGCCGCCCCCCTTTTCCGTTCCGGTAAGCAGAAATGTGACCACAATGAACAAAAGCACTCCCGCGAGCGCCAGCATTTTTTTAGGGAACTGATGGCGCTTACTTTCCAAGGCCACTTCTGGTGAAAAAGACTCAGCTACTGCATATCGCTGGGCGCGGTGTTTCAGCAACTCGGGCAGGCGCGGTATCCAATAACCCAATACTGCCCCCCAGAGTGCATACAAGCCTACATATGCCCACGCCGCTGACCAAGCCCATGACACTTCACTCTGCAGGCCAAATTTTTTGAGCACATCTGCAACAAACAAGTCGGCGGCTTCAAAAAGTGGTTTGCCGAAAAACAAATACAGCATCAGCAACTTTTGCAAGGCGGACTCCGCAATCGCTATTAAGCCATACACACTAGACACCAACACCGTTGGCCTTAGAAAGCCCAGCATTAAGGCACCCAGAACTCCTTGGAAACCAACTGCTAAATACGCTTGGGGTGGTGAATGAGGGCTGACCACCGCCTTTACCAACATCACCAAGATCGTAGCCCTCAGAATGAGCGGAGCCGAGGGGCGCTCCACATGTGCCAGCAAACCCACGCACAATACGGCAAAACCGCCTACAAAAAGCCCTGTGAACGGCAACTTGAAGGCATGCATCAGCCCACCCAAGGCGCATTCAGAAAAAGCCCATAAAGCCGTTATGCGAAAAGCAACATTATTATTCATAGCAGTATCTCATAAAGAGCGTCTTATCCGTCTCCATTTCGTTTAGCGGCGCCGCAGCCAACGGCTGAACGCTACCAGCCCAAGACTGGGCAGCCCTATCCAAAAGGCCTCGCTAAGTAGTACGCGAGCGCCCCATTTACTAAAAAAAGCCTCTACCTCCAAAGGAGATACGCGAATGACCTGCCAAGGGAAAAACAGGCGTTCTTCGCTAAACGGCCACCACAATGCACAGCCAAGCCCTCCGGTAGTGAGCATGTCCAAGAGCGGATGTGAGGCCGTAGCCAACACAAACCAGAGAGCCATTCGCTTCCATCCCGGAAGTGTTCTGTATGTCAGCCATCCTACCAGAAGGCCCCAGCCCAAAGCAAAGGCCAGGGAATGCGTCCACCCGCGGTGCCCCCAAATGCTTTCGTATGGTATACCGAAAGAAAAGGCAATGACATCGGCATCAGGCACTATTGCACACGCGGCCGCCAGCAACAGGGACTTGCAATGAGTTTGCTTTGGAAACAGAGCATATCCCAATGCGGAAGACGCTAATGTATGACCGAACAGAGAAGGCATAGACAGTTAATGAGTAGAGGGAAGCGACGGATGTAGTGCAGATAAGCAGTCGTTAGCGTACTCACAATTCAGCAACTTTTCTGAAAACGAGCCATCCTCGTCATCAAGTAAATGCTGTAATAGCCGCCCGTAGTCCAACGACAAATCGAACAGGGCCTCATCGCTCAGTCGGTGTGTGCCAAAGGCTACGAAAGGTGGCAAATACAGCATACCACAAAGTCGCGCCGTCTGTTCAAAAGGAAGTAAAAATTGCCGCAACGTATGCCGATGAAATCCTTCTAATTGGTAAGCATGCCGGCTGCCACCCGTGCTTACCACCTGTATCAGACGCTTGCCCTTGACAGCCTCCCCTCCTGGACCATACGCCCACCCAAAAGCCAGTACCAAATCTATCCATTGCTTGAGGAGCGGTGGACAACTATACCAATACACGGGGTGTTGCCACACAATAATGTCATGCTCCTTCAGAAGCGCCTGCTCTCTTTCTATCTCGATGTAAAAATCGGGATACAGCTCGTACAGATCCCGAAACGTTAGGTGCAGATCATTGGGCAGCGCTTGCAGCAAGTGTTTGTGGGCGCGGGAGTGGTCGAAAGCTGGATGCGCAAAAAGCAATAGAACGCGTGGCATTGGTCAAGACGCAGTAAATCGCCAGTGTTAAGGATAGAGCATAACGGGGACGGCCTCCGTAAATCCCTCGGCTTGTACATGTAGCCAATACAAACCGTGCTTTAAAAGCGGCAAATCTACGCGAACGGGAACTATCCAGTTGGTAGAAGCACATACCCAAAGCAATCGGCCCGCCACATCGAAAAGGCGAAGACCCTCCACAGTAATGCTGTTCTCAGCCAAATGAAGCCACAAGGTTTGCCCATTTCCTGACACCGAAACCTGCCACCTTCGTCCGCTTGAGTGTTCGCGCAAAATAGGAGAGAAAGCTTCCCCTCCGCCCCAATCTATCATGCGCAAGCGATAAAAGTTGTTGCCTAGCAATGGCGCCACATCATCAAAGGCATATTCAGAAGGATGATTATTAGCTGGCATGCTCCCAATGGCGCCAAAGCGCTGCCCGTCGGCACTTCTTTCTATTACGAATTGACGGGCTTGCTGCTCCGAGCCTGTACTCCATTCCAAGCGGATAGTACCCTGCCTAGGTTTTCTCAATCTGAAGGATATGAGTTCAATCGGCAATGGCGCACACTCGATAGAACCAGTAATCTTGCCCGCGCCCTCATATTGCGCAAAGCGCGACGTAAAGAGCGGGCCAGCCGAGTACTCATTCTTCAAAAAACGATCTAACCACGGACGAACGAAATAAAGCGTAATAGCGCGCTGCGTATCGGCGGGCATGGGTGGGCCGCCAGGGTTGCAGGTAAATTCTCCAAATGAGCAATTGAAGTTGTAAGTAGCAAAGTTGCAATGTCCGCCACCCACTAATGAGATATAGCTCTTGCAGTCTGGCAATGCGTTGTACATCGGCACCTGATGCTGGCCTGGCGGCGTAACACAGTCTGCAGAGCCACTGAACACTAAGCTGGGGCAGCTGACATTAGCTGCCGCCGCAACGGCAGACGGGTTGGTCTCCGCTGCGGCAAAAGTGATGGTGGCCGACACATTCGGGTTATTTTGAGCGGCTAAATAGGTGCATCCACCACCCATGGAATGACCCATAATGCAGGCATCAGATTGCACATGCTGATAAAAAGGAGAGGCGCCGTTGTTGTTTTCAGAGTATAGCTTTTCCACTAAAAAAGCCATATCAGCTGCCAACGCTGAATGACTAGGCGAAAAGCCCGTCTCCGTATTGGGTATAGCAACGATGTAGCCCACTTCAGCCAGTGCATTACCCCAAAAGGCATACGGAGCGTAGTTCATAGTAAACCCATGCCCAATCACAACGACGGGAAACTGCCCACTAGCTACGGGTTGGTTACTTCCCGCTGCCGTAGCGGGGTAATACAAATAAGTTTGAATGTTGCGATTGTTGCGCGCTGGATCCTGATAAGTGATGACGCGCGTACCGACGGGATAAGGCTGAGCGTGCACCCAAAGACTCAGACCACTCGTCAAAGCGGCTAATAGCACCAAAGGAAAACAAACCTTTGGAGAAAATTTGCGGAAATAACGTAAGCACAGCATAGGGACGAGATGATGAAAAATAAGGTCTCCCAAAAGTAGGGTGTTGCACGCTAACATTCAGGAATGCTTTTGGTGCTCCTCTCACCCTGTCATACCACTCGCCACTGGCCGGTGTAGTTGTGTGGTGTCAGTTGCATAAGCTCTTCCTTGACCTCCTCACGCACATCCAATTGCCGGATGAATGCATGCAAGTCAGCGGAAGTAATGGCCGAGCGCCCACGTGTCAGTTCTTTCAATGCCTCATAAGGCTGTGGATAACCTTCTCGGCGCAAGATAGCCTGAATGCCCTCTGCGATGACGGCCCAGTTATCCTCTAGATCATCGTAGAGTTGCCCTTCGTTGAGCATTATCTTGCCCAAGCCTTTCAGTATGGCCTTCAGCGCAATTACGGTGTGGGCTACAGGCACTCCCAAATTGCGCAACACCGTGCTGTCGGTTAAGTCGCGCTGCAAGCGGCTGACAGGTAGTTTCTCAGCTAAGTGTTGAAACAGGGCATTTGCTACGCCCAGATTACCCTCGGCATTCTCGAAATCAATGGGGTTAACCTTGTGTGGCATGGCCGAAGAGCCTACCTCCTCCTTGACTGTTTTCTGGCGGAAATATTCTAATGAAATGTAGGTCCAGATATCTCGGCAGAAATCAATGAAAATGGTATTAATACGGCTCAATGCGTGGCATTGGGCGGCTAGGCAGTCGTAATGTTCTATTTGCGTCGTCGGGCTGGAGCGCTCCAAGCCCAAGAACTCTCGCACAAAGTCGTCGCCGAAACGGTGCCAATCGTAGTCTGGGTAAGCGGCAAAGTGCGCATTGAAGTTGCCCGTGGCGCCACCAAACTTAGCCCGATGCGGAATGGTCTTCAGCTGCCGCAGTTGTTCGTCAATGCGGGCTACAAAAACGCCCAACTCCTTGCCCAGAAGCGTGGGAGAAGCTGGTTGCCCGTGCGTACGCGCCAACATGGGTACATGGGCCCACTCTTGTGCCAAGTGATGCAGATGGTCGCGCACACGCTGCAACAGTGGGTAGTACACCTCCTCCATAGCGCCCTTCAGCAGCAACGGTATGGCGGTGTTGTTGATGTCCTGAGAAGTCAAGCCGAAGTGCACAAACTCGCGTAAATGCCCCAGTTCCATAGCATCGAAGCGCTCCTTGAGGAAATACTCCACGGCTTTCACGTCGTGGTTGGTCGTGCGCTCGATAGTCTTGATGTATTCTGCATCAGCAAGGCTGAAGCGCTCAAAAATGGCGTTCAGCTCGTCTATTTTAGTCTCATCGAAATCACTCAGTTCGGGCAGGCCATATTGACACAGAGCAATGAAGTACTGGATTTCGACAAAGACCCGGTACCGTATTAAGGCATACTCGCTGAAATAATCCGACAGCTCGTGCGTAGCATGCGCGTAGCGGCCGTCAATAGGAGAAATAGCGTGTAGCATAAGTGTGAAGGGACGAAGGGTTTGGTGTTCAGGACGTTTTAACGTCAAGGGTGCATGGCCTCTGCTTTTTTAGCAGAAATCAATCTCTGTATCGTCTCCGATGTTGAGCGCCAAATTGAGGCCTTGCACCGAAGAACCAATACCGATAACGGAGTGGCGCAGCACTACGTCTTCCAAAGATGCTTGGCTCCCGATAATACTATCTTTGATGATGCTATCCTTAACGATGACGCCGTTGCCGATAGTTACGTTCGGCCCAATAATGCTGTTGGTTATTTGACAATCGCTGCCAATAGCAACTGGGTGTATGATAATGGTGTTGTCAAATACTGGAAGATCCAGGGCATCATTAGCATAGCCGCGCTGGTTGAGCAACATGGCGTTGGTTTCCAATAACACTTCCTTACGCCCGCAATCAAACCAGTTTTTCACCGGCACCGCCTTGAATGGTTCACCACTCTCAATCATGAACTGCAGTGCATCCGTCAGTTGTATTTCATCGAAGGTGCGAATGTTTTTACTCATCAGATGCTCCACGCTGCGAAGCAACAGCGGCACATTCCTGATTTTGTAAAGCCCTACGATGGCCATGTTAGTGCGCGGTATGCGCGGCTTTTCTACTACGCGCACCACAAAACCCTCCTCATCTATCTCTGCCACCCCAAACTCTCGCGGGTTATCTACCTTCTTCACACCTATACATGAATAGGGGCATTCAAGCATCTGGTTTAGGTCGGCGTCGAAGATAGTATCCCCAAAAGCAATGAAAATCTCTTCCTCGTCCTCAATGGCTTCATGGGCTGTCCAGACGGCATGCCCCGACCCCTCGCGGTTTTCCTGATACACAAACTCCGTCTTTAGCCGCGGGTAGCGTTCCTCGATAAAGCCGCGCACTTTTTCACCCAAATACCCAATGACAAAGACAAACTCCTCCAAGCCAGCTTCGGCCAGTTTGTCTATGATAAAGCAGATGATGGGCTTGCCCGCTACGGGCATAAGTGGCTTAGGTTGAGTGTAGGTGTGTGGCCTCAAGCGAGTACCGGCCCCAGCAACAGGAATGACGACTTTCACAGTTCGGTGGTGTTGTCAGGCAAAGGTAGCGGCTGCCTCCCAACCTCATAGCCGTTTTTATACCGCCCTACAAACGGCCTCCGGCGCACGCTACCAGTAGATGTATCTTTTAAAATTAGACCCTCAAATACAATTTTAATAGCCTAAAATGGCGTTAACATCACATCAAAAACAACCCTATTGCTCACATATCCAATCGTTTAGCCATGAAACACCTCTGTCTTCTTTTTGTCGTTTCTGCTCTTCTCTCTACATCTGCATGCCTTTGGACAAATACCTCCACTACCAATGCATCTGGGTCTAACGAGAACCCAGATTGGCTGGAAGGCCCCAATGGGCTGCGTCTTTACCTCAAGAGCGATACGGCTTGGATGTGCGGTCCTGTACGCATATATCCCATTGCTCTGGCAGAAACAGCCCTATCTGAAGAAAAGAGGCCAAAGCTTGCCGTATTGACATTGGAGGAGGCCATGCAGCAACCAGGTTTTCGCATCACAGAGATGCAAGATTTTGGCCGCAGTCCTGCGGTTTGGTTCCGCGGCCTCACAGTGCAAAACAAAACACCCTATCCCGTTCTGCTCATGGCCGGCGACGTCGTTCAGGGTGGAAATCAGGATCGCGTCATTGCTCAGGATTATATCATAGCGGCCAAAAGCCTCCAAAACATCGAAGTCTTCTGTGTAGAGGCCGGTCGCTCACATTATTACAACCCGAATGCTTCTGAAGGAGAAAAGCGATTGGCTGCTTTTTACGATTACCACAGCGTCTGTAGCCCTTCTGTGCGCCAGAAAGTTTTTGCCAAAGAACAAGAAGCCGTCTGGGAAGCCGTTAGCCAAATAGCGCAGGCTAACAATGCTGAAACGCCTACCGGCGCCTATACAGCCATCGGTAGCCATGACGGCGCTAAAGCCCAGCGCGAGACCTGCGTGAAATCGCTGACAGATCAATTCAACGCTTTGCCCAATGTCGTTGGCTTCGTCGCTGCCAAAGGCGATAGGGTAATGATCGTAGAAATCTTTGCCCAGCCCGACCTCTTCCGAAGGCGCCTAAAAGCTTTGCTCGAAGGGCTTGCTGCTGAGGCTGTTAGCAAGGATACCCAAACTGGCTTAGTCGTCAAACCATCAGAAGCCTTTCAGATGGTCGCAGCCTATTCCAGTAATACCCAAGATTCTAATGAACGCGTGGGCAAAACCACCTACGCCGACTCGTGGGTGCACTTGTACAGCAAATGGTAGGGGGACGCTTCATTTACTCCATGAGGCCACGCCCTTCCTTCACGATGCGCCCCTCCTTTTGTAGGCGCTTCATGAGACGATCCAGAATGCCATTAATGAACTCTCGGCTGTTATCCGTGGAGTAAATCTTGGAGATTTCTACATATTCATTAATGGTAACCTTCACCGGTATGGTTGGGAAGTGCAGCAGCTCGCATACAGCCATCTTGAGCATAATCATGTCTAAAATAGCCACTCGCTCGGGTTCCCAGTTGCGCAGCATAGGCGTGATGAGGTCATACAAGGCCAAATCCTCCTGACAAGTCTTGCGCAATAGCTGCTCGCCAAACTCGCGCACTGTTTCGTCTGAAGGCTCGTGCTCTCGATAGAACTCGCCCTCTACAGGCATTGCCTTGATGGTTTTTTTCATAGCCCCCACTACCAGTGACTCATCGTCGGCCCAATTGCTATACCTATCCTCGACAATCTCGATAAATAAGTCGTGGCTTATCAAGAGGCGATATAGCTCCAACAGCACCTTGATGTGATCTTGAGGTGAAGGCTCCGCCAAAGTCAGATAGCTGTGGTACGTCTCCGTAGTAGCAAAGGCATGATATAAGAGCCGAATTTGCTCTGGATCAATGTCTTCGTGGGCACCGTACTTGGTAACCAATTGCAGAAAGCCCACATTGTTGGCCACGCTTTGCACACAAGGATTTTTGTACAGGCGCGGCGTGAAGTTCGTGTCCTCCTCTGTAGGCAGCATCTTGGCTGCGCGTATTTCTGCGTCTTTTTCGGCGTATTGCGCCACTCGCAGCAAGAGGTAAAGGTGTAGGATGTACAGCTCAAAGGTCTTTCCAATGCCTTCGTTGTACAGGCTGACCACATCCTGATAGGTAAGCTTCTCATCGCGGCTGAGCATGTACAACAGCTGCATGACTTTTATGCGGACGCTGCGGCGGCTGATCATAGACTTTTCAAATAACTGCAAGGTAAGGAGGCGTAGGGTACAAGAGGTCCCTCGTTGCAAAGCCGCCACAAAGAAACGGCGAGGCGTTGACATGTACAAAAGAAACTTTCACTCGCGCCTCTCTCCTTCACCTCGTTTAAAAATACGTTTGGGCAAACAGGGCCAACCAGGCTTCAATTGTTGGCTTTTATGTCGCCCTCTGTCATGAGGAGCAGCGTGCTAAAAAACAGGAAAGTGGTCATTTATCCAAAGCACCTGTTAGGCGCCTGTTAGGGGGGGCGCCCGATGCGCAATTTGGGGGGTGTTTGTCCTTATTGTCGTACCAACCGCAGAGGCTGAACGTCCCGGTCGGCCAGCAGCCTTACCCAATAAAGCCCAGGTGGCAATGCGCTGACATCGAGCACCACGCTGTCGGTGGGTTGGCCGTGCAACGGCTGCTCTACCATCAAGCGCCCTATGGCATCCGTTACGCGTATGGCCACAGGGCGCAGTACCTCTGTACTCTGGAGGCGAACCATCGAGCGTCCAGGGCTAGGGAATGCCATCAGCTTTAGTCCTTGCCCGAAGAGATTGGTGGTCCTGAGGCCAACGCCTTGGACTACCACGATATCGTCTATCTGCAAGATGTTATCATCTTGAGAGTCGTGCAAGAAGGCAATATAGATCTGCTTACCTGCGTAGGGCGCAAGGCTCACTTCATGAGGCTCCATCAAACCTCGATTGTTCGGATATGAGGTATCAGCAGGTAGGAAATAGGCCGAGTCGCGAAACCAGTTAGCGTGAACGTAACCAGCAGAAAATATGTAATCATTCGGGTCTAAAGAAAACGGGACGATAAAGTCTATCATCTCCGCCGCTACAAAGAGCGTATCGGTAAAAGCCCCTTCATAGGGAGCATTACTCGTTGTAGAGAGCAGCACTTTGTAGCCATCCAGATACGCCGGCCCTTCAAAAGAAAGCGAGCGCCAGCTCAGCACCGCCTGGGTGTCTGAGATAAAGATAGGCGGTGTGATGAGCCAGTTCTGGTTGGGCTTATTGGGGGTCAACAGATAAGAGCAGCTGGTGTACGCGTAGTTGGTGCTGTCGCCCAAATCGCTATCCCAGAACCAATTACCTGGCACTTTCCCATCATCGCACAGCGGCGGTATAAGGTCTGCATCCCAATTAACCCACTGCATATCATTACCCAAAGGGAAAGGCAGTATAGTATCTGTAGGATCCACCTCAAAGCGCTGCACCAGCAAAGTGTCTGGCACTACCATTCTCTGCGCAAGAATCCCCGTCGCCTTCAGCATCACGAGGAACATAAGTAAAGGTCTCATCATAAAACTCAACCATTTTGCAGGAGCCACTGTTCCAACTCTGCTTCCAACAGCTCGGCTTGTACCGGCACGACGCCAGGAAACTCGCACACTTGACCACCGGCTAAATTGGACAGGGCTGCAACGATTCGAGGCTCCAAACCTGCTATGATGCTCAATGTTGCCACACTGATCACCGTATCGCCGGCCCCACTGACATCAGCTACCTTCCGCGGAGATGTCGGATACAGATGTGCATCATTTTCGTCGTCCAAAAATAGGCCTTTTTCTGACAGCGTAATCATAATCTTGGAACACCGCAGCCTATCCCGCAAAAAGATGGCAGCTGTGCGCAGAGAGGTTACCGTTGGCTCCACGGCAAAAGGTAGGCTATCGCGCACCTCCTTAAGGTTAGGTTTGAAAAGCCCAGTACCTACATAGGTAAAGAAGTTCGCCTTCTTGGGGTCAACGGCGGTAAAAATATCTTTCTTTTTTGCGTGCTCTATCAAACTCCTAATGACGTTGGGGGTCAGCACACCTTTATTATAGTCTTGAAAAATTAGCGCCTGCACCGGATGCGCCTCCATGACGCTCTGAACGTGCTCAATAAAGCGGCGTTCCTCATAGGCATTTAGGTCGTGGACGTGTTCGCGGTCAATGCGAAGCATTTGCTGGTTGTTGCCCAGCACGCGCGTCTTTACCGTCGTGTGCCGATGGGGTATTTGCACTAACCCTGCCGTAGTCAGTTGGGCCTCAGGCAACAGCGCGCGAAAGGCTTCTCCTTCGGCGTCTTGCCCAACCACTGTGCACAAGATGGCTTCGGCTCCCAAGGCCCGCAGATTCAAGGCCACGTTAGCTGCGCCACCCAGACGGTCTTCTGTGTGCTCATGCAAGACTACAGGTACTGGGGCTTCTGGCGAAATGCGGCTAACAGAGCCAATAAGGTAACGGTCAAGCATGCTGTCACCCACCACCACGACACACTGGTTGCGGAGGCGGGCCAAAATTTGAGAGGCGTTCATGCAGGTAGTTTTTTCTTCCAATAGCGCAGTAGTCCGGCCACCGACATAAAGGCCGGATTAGCGGCCTCGTAGCGCGCAGCCGTCAGCTCATCTATGCCAGCAGCGGCCATGTCATCACGGACAAAGGCAAGAAACAGAGGCAACACCTCATCCGGTGGTGTCTGGTGCTCTGCGTAGGGCTTCATCCAGTTGGCCCACCGCAACAGGCGCTGCTCCAAGTGTTGGAGAAGGGCTTCTTTGTTTGAAGTGGCACCAAAATGTGTCAAGTAAAGCATCTGAGTAGGCAATTCACGCAGGAGCCGGATGGACGCCAGCCAATCTTCGATGTCTATATCGGGCGGGGGACAAGGCGGAGCGATGTAGCGGCCATCTATACAGACCCCCGCCACATCACCCGTAAATATTACAGAGGCTTCATCAGGCGGGCCTACCTCCCAAGCAATATGGTGGATGGCATGCCCAGGGGTATGCCACGCCCGAAAATGTAGCCCGGCCGCAGTGATGATTTCTCCATGCGCGGGGGCATAGAGTTGCCCCGGAGCAGTAGGCTCCATGGTGCCCCAGAGGCGTTCCATGTCGTCGCCATAAATGCGTTTTGCCGACTGGTACAGTTTTTCAGGCGAGGCCAAATGCGGCAACCCTGCAGGATGCACGTATACGCGGGCACCTGCGCGCGCCCAGACCCAAGCAGCACCTGCATGGTCAAAATGAATGTGCGATAAGAAAACGCTTGACACATCGGATGGCCTCCAGCCGCGCAACTGCAATTGCTCCACCAAGTGTTCAAAGGTGGAGTGTGGCCCAGTCTCTATGAGCACCAATCCCTCCGGCCCTTCTACGGCAAAGGCTGCAATGGCGCGCTCTAAGCCCAGAAAATTCAGGTCTAAGGTGTGAACGGTCATGCTGCTTTACTTTTCTCGAAGCAATTCGCGCGCAATGACCAATTTTTGTATTTCGGAAGTACCCTCTCCGATGGTACACAGCTTGGAGTCGCGGTAGTACTTTTCTACCGGAAAATCCTTAGTGTAGCCGTATCCGCCGTGGATCTGTACAGCATCTGTGCTGATTTGCACCGATATTTCAGAGGCGTAATACTTGGCCATAGCCGCCTCGCGCGTGCACTTTATCCCCGCATTCTTCAGGTCGCCTGCCTGGCGTGTCAGCAATTCAGCAGCGCTAATCTTGGTGGCCATGTCGGCCAACTTGAAGCTGATGGCTTGGAAGTTGGCGATGGGCTGCCCAAACTGGTGGCGTTCCTTAGCGTATTTCACAGAAGCTTCATAAGCGCCTTTGGCTATGCCCAATGCCAGGGCTGCAATGGAAATGCGCCCACCATCGAGGATTTTCATAGCTTGGATGAAGCCTTCGCCCTCCTGGCCAAGCACTTGGCTTTTGTGTATGCGGCAATTGTCGAAGATTAGCTCCGCCGTTTCGCTAGCGCGCATGCCCAGCTTATTCTCTTTTTTGCCGCTGCGAAAGCCCGGCGTCCCTCGCTCTATAATAAAGGCCGTCATGCCGCGGCTGTCCAACAGTTCTCCCGTTCGCGCGATGACCACAGCCACTTGCCCACTAATGCCGTGGGTAATCCAACATTTGGTGCCGTTCAGCACATAGTAGTCGCCATCTCGCTGGGCTACGCACTGCATACGCCCGGCATCGCTACCGGTGTTAGGTTCGGTAAGCGCCCAGGCGCCTATCCATTGCCCGATGGCTAAAAGAGGTAGGTACTTGCGCCGTTGCTCTTCATTGCCGAAAGTATATATGTGATTTGTACACAGGGAATTATGTGCAGCAACGCTCAAACCTATGGAGCCGCATACCTTCGCTATTTCTTCAATGATGGTAATATATTCTTGATAGCCCAAGCCAGCCCCCCCATACTCCTCCGGGACGAGCACGCCCATGAAACCTTGTTCACCCATGCGGTGAAAAAGTTCTACGGGGAAATGCTGGGCTTCGTCCCATTCCATAACATGCGGCCGAATATAGGTCTCTGCAAAAGCGCGAGCACTTTCACGAATGAGTTGAAGGCTATCTGTGTGGTGTTGTTGAGCAACTGTCATATCCTGAAACGATTAGTCCTCTCCTTTTGGATGTGCTTGTCCGTACACTTCTATTAAGCGGCTGATGCTGTTGTGGGTGTAAATCTGCGTAGCGGCTAGGCTGCTGTGCCCTAGAAGTTCCTTTATGGCATTCAAGTCAGCCCCTCGATTAGATAAATGTGTGGCAAAGGTGTGTCTCAATACGTGGGGGCTGCGCTGCTCAGCATTACTTACAAGCGAAAGATACTTATTAACAACTCGATAAACGAAACTGGGTTTAAGTTGTTCGCCTTTCTTGCTCAAAAAAAGCCACGCAGGAGCAGTAGGGAAATGTTCGCCTCGCAGCTGCAGGAAGGTCTTCAGCCCATCAGCCAAATAACGCGCCAATGGCACCATGCGTTCTCGGTTACCTTTACCTAATACTCTCAGCATCATCCGTTCAAGGTCAACGTCCGAGACTTTCAGGTTTATCAACTCGCTGCATCGAAGTCCTATACCGTAGAATACTTCCAGGATCATTCGCTTGAGTTGCCCCACGTAATTGGGCGCAAAGGTTACCTGAGAAAACAGGGCTTCCATGTCCGCCTCTGCAATGAAGACAGGCAAGCGGCGCCCCATCTTGGGGCTTTGCACCTTGCGCATGGGGTCTTGTTCTATCCAGCCTCGCGATTTCAGGAACTTGAAATACGCCTTTAGGCTGGACAACCGACGATTGACGCTGCGCGCACTGACACCGCGCTGGAGCTGCCCCGCCGCCCAGGCCCGTATATGCCAATGCCCCACATCATGAACTGATGTGAGGCATTGTTCCTGTTGTATAAATCGCAAAAAAGCCTCTACGTCGCTGCGGTAGGCCGCTATCGTATGAAGTGATAAACGGCGCTCGATGGCTATGTGCTGTATAAAGTCTGCCTCGTAGAACATGATAGAATGAGAGCCTCCCTATCATTTTTTACAACACACGCACTACCAGCATGGCGAGTGAGAGGCTCCGACTAACTGTTTTTATTGCCGTACATCTTCTCTCGGTAAACAGCGCGCAAAATTTCAGAGCGGCGCTCTACCGACGGCTTGCTATAAGCCTTCCGACGGCGCAGCTCCCGCAAGACGCCAGCGCGGTCGAACTTTCTCTTGTACTTCTTAAGTACTTTGTCAATGGTTTCGCCTTCTTTGACTTCGACGATGAGCATGCAGTTTCTCCTTTTTTGTTTGTTTAAAAAGTTGGTGTTTGTACGGAAAGTGGGCGGCAAAGGTAAGCAAAAAACACGGCTCTGAAAAAGGATAAACAAAGTTTTTTACCGAAGCCTTTCCAAGGCATACACACAGAACTCTCTCTCCCTTTGCGCTTACTGTTTGCGACCATTTGGGTGCTGGTTCACTTCCGTTTTCGCTTCTTGTAGCTCTCCAGCACAAAAGAACCCAGCCCTTGAAGAGAAGAGTAGAAGGCTTTGCCATTATTGGCCTGGGTAAAAGTCTCGATGAAGCGCACCAAATAGGGATCGCGCGCTATCATGAAGGTGGTGATGGGTATGCCCAGTTTTCGGCAGCGTACCGCCAGGTTCAGGCAGCGATTAACTATTTTACGGTCGAGACCGAAGGCATTCCTGTAGTAGTTCTTGCCCAGTTTGAGGCAGGTAGGTTTGCCATCCGTAATCATGAAAATCTGCTTATTGGGGTTGCGGCGGCGGCGCAAGATGTCCATAGCTAATTCCAGTCCGGCCACGGTATTGGTGTGATAAGGGCCAACTTCCAAATATGGAACATCTTTCAGTTGGATGGGCCAGGCATCATCTCCAAATACAATTATATCTAAGGTATCTTTAGGGAAGCGAGTCTGGATAAACTCTGCCAGGGCCAACGCCACTTTTTTAGCGGGCGTGATGCGGTCTTCGCCGTACAGGATCATGGAGTGTGAGATATCAATCATCAGCACCGACGACATCTGGCTCTGGAAGTACGTCTCGTATACCTCCAAATCGTCCTGAGACAGGCGAAATTCGTCAATGCCGTGGTTGAGGTAAGCATTTCGCAGCGAGTTGGTTACCGCCAGGTTTTCCAAGGCATCGCCGAACTCGTATGGTTTCACATCGGCGGTAAATTCATCACCGCGCCCAATGAAGGTGGTGTTGTGCTGGCCGCTTTTGGTCTTTTTAAGGTCGCCAAAAATATCTTCTAGGCTCTTTTGACGCAGCGAGATTTCCATTTTAGCCGTAGGCCGAAAACCCGCCTGACCGTCGCCGCTCCGCCGAATATAGCCTTTTTCTTCCAAGTCTCGAATAAAGTCGCCGATCCCGTATGTTGGAGTAGTGAGGTGATACATCTTATCCAGTTCTGTCAACCAAGCCAAAGCTTCCTCTACGTTGCCAGAGGTGTATAGGAGCAATTCCTGGAACACCCTGAACAAGCGGTCGAAAGGAGCCTCGTTCGGATCGGCCTTGTACTCAGAAAAGCGATAGCCCAGCATATTGCGCGGTTTTGCTCAAATAAACGCCCGAAAAGCGCCTCTGGTTGCGGCTCAGGCCGGCCCGAACACTGATGGCTCAGGCCGGCCTTTCCCTCCCTACCTCAACCGAACATGGCGCGGTTATAGCGGTTGGCTACTTCTTCCCAGTTAACGACGTTGAAGAAGGCGCTTATGTAGTCGGGGCGTCGGTTCTGATACTTAAGGTAATAGGCATGCTCCCAGACATCCAGCCCAAAGATAGGCGTGCCTGTTTTGGGTACAATCTGCAGCATTAGCGGGTTATCTTGGTTTGGAGTGGTTGTGATAAACAAGCTTTTGTCTTTGCCCACACACAGCCAAGCCCAACCGGAGCCAAAAACGCTTTTTGCAGCGTCGGTAAACTTAGCCTTGAACTGGTCGAAGGAACCGAAGGTGTTCACCAAGGCCGAGGCGAACAGCCCCTCCGGCAATAGCGCGCCGCCCGGCTTCATAATCTGCCAGAAAAACGTATGGTTCCAGTGTCCGCCAGCATTGTTTCGGATCTTTTTATCGGCGTCGGCCGGAGTAATGCGCATCAGAATGTCTTCCAATTCGTAATCAGCGTACACTGTACCCACAACAGCCTCGTTGAGGTTGCTGACGTATCCTCCGTGGTGTTTGCCATGATGGATTTCCATGGTTTGTTTGTCAATGTAAGGCTCCAGAGCATCCGAAGCATAGGGCAACGGCGGCAATTCGAAGGGCTTGGTACGGCGCAATTTGGGCGGTGGAATGACTGGCGCCTTGTTTCCGTTGGCCTTTTTGGCCGGGTCGCAAGAGCTAAACAGCGGGGAGAGGGCTGCTCCGGCAGCCAGCCAGAGCGAGGTTTTCAGAAAAGTCCGTTTTTGCATGGCGATTGCAATTAGATGTTTTAAAACAATGGTTCGTAAAGAAATAGGTGTTGTCATGAGGCGATTTTGCCAAGTTGATATAGTTTTTTGATGGCGGGATGACTTTTTGTGACGTTC
>FWPU01007574.1_pt1 | contig 19859 bp, 20 predicted proteins | sample 2228361 | NCBI WGS metagenome assembly FWPU01 (sample SAMEA103939777, study PRJEB20133) | metagenome
GAGGGGCCGGGGGTGAGGGCATTCCCCCCTCGCCCACCAGGAGAGGCGCTGGGGCGCCGCCCTGAGCCTGTCGAAGGGTGAGGGCAAACTCCCAAAAATCGTTCTGTTCGTTCGCTATGGTTCGGGATGAGGAGAAGTACAGGTAGGTAGAAGGAGGCGTTGTGTGGTGAAACTTTCCGACTTAATCAAAATTAGCGATTATGAATGGGAGATCCCGAAATCGGTGAACCCCAAAATGCAAGTGCCGGTGCGTATCTTTGCCACGCGGCGACTGCTCGAGATGGCAATGGTGGATGAATCCCTAAAGCAGGCAGTAAATTCCGCCACGCTGCCAGGGCTAGTAGGACAGGTTTTGGTCATGCCGGACATGCATCAAGGGTACGGTTTCCCAATTGGCGGTGTGGCAGCTACCCGTTATCCCGAAGGGGTAATCTCGCCTGGCGGCATTGGCTACGACATCAACTGTGGTGTGCGCTTGTTGGCTTCCCAAATCGATGTCGATGAAGTCACTCCCTTTATCGAGGAACTCACCCATGCCCTCGATCGGAATTGTCCAAGCGGAGTGGGCAAAGAAGGTCATCTACGCTTGTCGGATAAAGAACTGGATGCTGTTTGCATCAACGGCAGCCGCTGGGCGCTTAAGAACAATTATGCCAATCCAACCGACCTTGCCCGCACCGAGGAAGGCGGTTGCGTGGAAGGAGCAGACCCCCAAACCATCAGCAAACGCGCCCGCGAGCGCGGTCGCGACCAATTGGGCACCCTCGGTGCAGGCAATCACTTTCTAGAAGTCGACCTAATCGAACAAATCTACGATCCGCAGGCCGCCGAGATCATGGGACTGAGGGAAGGCTGCATCGCCGTACAGATCCATTGTGGCTCACGCGGTTTTGGACATCAAATTTGCAGCGATTACGTAGACGAATTTCAAGCTGCCGTCAAACGCTATGGCATCCAATTGCCCGACCGCGAACTGGTCTGTGCACCGCTTACTTCCCCCGAAGGTCAGCGGTATCTCAAAGCCATGCGCTGTGCAGCGAACTACGCTTTTGCCAATCGTCAGGTGCTTGCCCATTACACTCGCCGCGCTTTCGAAGAAGCTCTCGCCGGAAAGGTCAAAAACTGGCAATTGCATCAAGTCTACGACATCGCCCACAATATGGGAAAAATCGAAGTTCACGAGATCGACGGGCAACGGATCAAAGTATGCGTACACCGCAAAGGCGCGACGCGTGCCTTCGGGCCTGGGTTCGAAGATCTACCTCCAGAATACCAGCCAATCGGCCAACCGGTTCTAGTGCCCGGTAGCATGGGTACCGCCTCCTGGGTGTTACTTGGCACCGAGGAAAGCGCCCGCCGCTCCTTTGCTTCTACCTGTCATGGGGCAGGGCGCACGATGAGCCGTGCTCAAGCGAAGAAGAAAATCTGGGGTGAAGAGTTGCGCAAAGCGCTGCAGAACAAAGGCATTACCATTCGAGCGGGTTCGTTATCCGGCTTGGCAGAAGAAGCGCCAGAAGCTTATAAAGATGTTGACGACGTCGTCCAAACGGTAGTGGGAGCCGGCATCGCCCGTAAAGTTGCCCGTTTGGTGCCGCTGGCGGTAGTGAAGGGATAGCTGGTGATCAACCGTTCAATGGGTTAAGATCTGCGACAAGAACAATTTCGTGCGGTCGTGCTGTGGATTGGTGAAAATCTCCTGCGGCGTGCCGCTCTCCACCACTTTGCCATCGTCGAAGAAGAACATGCGATGAGCTACTGCTTTGGCAAAACCCATCTCGTGGGTAACCACCATCATCGTCATGCCACTGCGGGCTAATTCGATCATCACATCGAGCACTTCTTTAATCATCTCTGGGTCAAGAGCAGAAGTCGGCTCGTCAAATAACATGATCTTGGGTTGCATTGCCAGTGCACGGGCAATTGCCACGCGCTGTTGTTGACCACCGGAAAGCTGGGCAGGATACTTGTGAGCTTGCTCGGGAATTCCCACCCGCTGAAGCAGTTGCATGCCGATCTCTTCGGCTTTCTCTTTTTTCCATTTTCGCACCCAGATTGGCGCTAAGGTGATGTTTTGTAACACCGTCAAATGGGGAAAGAGATTAAACGACTGAAAGACCATGCCGGTTTCCATGCGCACCCGCTCGACATTGCGCATATCGTTGGTTAACTCAATGCCATCGACAATGATCTGACCTTGCTGATGTTCTTCCAAGCGGTTCAGCGTGCGGATGAAGGTCGATTTCCCAGAACCCGAGGGCCCAAAAATTACCACCACTTCACCCTTATAGACTTCCATACTGATCCCTTTCAGGGCATGGAAGTGACCATACCATTTATGCACCTCTCGGGTAATGATAATCGGATGGGATCGATCAACGGTGGTGGGATCGCTCATCGTCTGTTCCTCCGTCAATTTTTGAGCACCTTTCTCTTGTCAGAAAGGCCTTCAAAACCTTGTCGTAATGACCACTGAGTCAATTTCCCTTTATTATATGGGGTTTTACCCAGAAAACAAGTCTTCTACTCCCACAAAACGCGGCGGATGATGGGGGCAAACTTCGCCTTTGTCAAGCTGGTTAAATCTTGGGGAGAAATCCCGATCATCAACCCTCGCTGCCCTGCGGAAATGATGATCTCCGGCAGCTCTTGCGCCGATGCGTCAATGACCATCTGGAAGCCTCGATTGAGCAAAGCCAAAGGTGAAATGCCTCCCGCCTGCAAGCCGGTCAGCTTTTCGGCGTCCTTTTCGGTAGGAATATGGAGCTTCTTCTCATTAAGGCTAGCAGCCAACGCCTTGAGATCAACCTCCTTATCCCCAGGCACGATTGCCAGAATGTTTCGTCCTCTTTCCAAGCGGGTGACTACGATGGTTTTATAAACCACAGAGGGTGGCACGCCTAGTAAGACAGCCGTCTCCACGGCACCGCGTTTTTCCGCTGATAAGTCGAAACGGCGATAATTGATCTTGCGCTGCTCTAACAACCGAATCACATTGTTAGCTGCCTTCATCGCTATTTATCCTGATCTCCTTTCGTGGTTTTGGGCAAGGTCAAGGTGAAAACCGCCCCTCCTTGAGGGGAATTGGAAGCTTCCAAGTTGCCTCCATGGGCGAGGGCTAAATTTCGAGCAATAGCCAATCCAAGACCACTGCCGCCCTCTGCGCGACTGCGTGAGCGATCGGCACGATAGAAGCGTTCGAAGATATAGGGCAAATCCGTTTCAGGGATACCAGGACCGCTATCCATGACCCAAAGCCTTACCTGATCGCCTAAATCTTCTACGGCAATCTCAATCTGTCCGCCAGCCGGGGTATATCGCAGGGCATTGGAGATCAAATTGCTCAGGATTTGTTCTAACCTCATCGGGTCGCCCATCACCAGAGCAGCCGTAGTAGTAAGCTTTGAGTTTGAGGGGTAACGGAGTTCAATTTGGCGCTCTGTGGCTTGGGGCTGAAATGAAGCGCCAACTTTTTTAGCTAAGTCAGCTAGATTCACCGGCGTCATCTCAAGGGCAAGTTGACCACTTTCGGCGAGTGCCAGGGTGCGCAAATCGTCTACTAAACGGCTTAGCAATTGATTTTGCTCGAGTATCGGCTGTAAATGTTCGATGGTTAGGGGATAAATGCCATCGACCAGTGCTTCCAAATGGGCTCTTTGAACTGCTAAGGGGTTGCGGAGTTCGTGAGCAATATCTGCCGTCATCATGCGGCGGCTTTGTTCAGCTCGCTCTAACGAATCGGCCATCTGATTAAAGGTTTCTGCAAGCAGCCCGACTTCGTCTCGGCCATATACTTTGACCCGCTTGGAAAGATCGCCGGCGCGAATTTGGGTTGCCGCATGGGTCAGTTCCCGAATAGGACGGACTAAGCTATAGGAGAGAAAAATAGCAGCCAATAACCCCACGCCACCTGCAATGGCTGCGGCAACAATCGCAGCCCGATTCAATCGCCCCACCAAACGGCTCTCATCTGCATTGCTGAACATCATCCCCCCTTGAATCAGCAAAAAACCGACCGTTTGACGTTCAATTTGAATGGGCTCTGCCAATGCGAAATCCTGTGATGACCACTGCTGCCCCGTGCTATCCCCCCAACTATCATAAACCACTTGACCGCTCTGATCGGCGATCTCAATCCGTTGGTTCATCATCCCATGCATCATCCCACTGCCGGGCTGCATTCCTCCACGATTTTGCCATCCATAGCCGCGCCCTGCCGCCCCACGGGAGAATAAGTTTTCCACTCCATCCCACGATTGATGAATGCGGTAATAGTCTGCTAAGGCTTGCACCATCTCCTCGCGGCTGATCATGCCGCCCGGAAACATAAAAGCGCGCACCTCACTGGCTGTTGACTGGCGCGCAATGCCAACCATCACCACGATGGAGAGCAAAACAACCAGTCCAAAAGCGAGGACGAATTTTTTGGTCACGCTTCTTTGCCCCGAGTAAACCGATACCCCACACCGAAGACGGTCTCGATATATTGGGGGTGTTTAGGGTCTCTCTCTAGTTTAGCACGTAAATTCTTGATATGCGCATCAATCGTGCGCTCGTACCCCTCATACGCCACGCCTTGGCTGGCTTCCAACAATTGCAAACGGCTAAAGACGCGCCCAGGCTGGCTTGCCATTGCCACTAACAAGTTGAACTCCGTGGGGGTCAATTCGATCAGCTCACCGCCGCGGTACACCTGATGGGCGTCCACATCGATCTCGAGATCGGCAGCGTGGATAAGGTTTCGTTCTGCCTGATCTCCCGTTGCACGGCGAAATAAGGCGCGCACCCGCGCCACGACCACTTTTGGGGAAAAAGGTTTGGTGACGTAATCGTCCGCGCCAATCTCTAACCCGACAATTTGGTCTGTCTCTTCTACCCGCGCCGTCAGCATCAAGATGGGCGTTGTAGCCTTTTGGCGGATTCGGCGAGCGACATCTAACCCATCCATGCCTGGCAAATTCAAATCTAGAATCACCAAATCGGGTTTATGCTGTTCCCACAGCTCTAATCCCCAATCGCCGCGCTGACTATCGATCACCTGATAACCGCTTTGCTCTAGGTAAGAGCGCAGTACCTTAACCAACTCGATTTCATCTTCGATAATCAAGACCTTGTGCATTAAACATAACCCCTAGCGACGGCTAATTCAGCGTTGTAGATCGAGCCGCCAGCCGCGCCGCGAATGGTATTGTGAGAAAGGACGACAAACTTAATGTCAAACAACGGATCGAGGCGTACCCTACCAACCGATGTCACCATCCCCTTGCCAAAATCGCGATCTAAACGAGGTTGAGGGCGGTCAACTTCGTCCATTACGCGAATTACCGGCCGAGGGGTTGAAGGCAATTTCTGACAGACTTCAGGGGGCTGATAGGCAGCCATGGCTTGTTTGGCTTGCTCTACCGTTGCCGGTGTGCGCAATTTGACACTCAGGCAGACGGTATGCCCTTCACTAACAGGAACGCGGTTTGTCTGCGCAGAGATGACCAGCGGGGTGAATTTGATTTCTTCGTCCTCAAGGCTACCTAAAATTTTCAATGGCTCCTGCTCCACCTTTTCATCTTCCCCCCCAATGAATGGCAACAGGTTATCATAGATATCCAACGAGGCTACGCCAGGGTATCCGGCGCCGGAAATGGCTTGCATAGAGACCGCGAACACCTGCTCGACCCCAAAAACATCCATCAATGCTTTGAGTGCAATGGTCATCCCCGTACACGTGCAATTGGAATTGGTGATAATGCCACCTTTCCAACCCCGCCGCGCTCTCTGCACCACTAACATCTCAAGATGATCGGCATTGACCTCCGGCAGCAAGATCGGCACATCGGCTTCCATACGATACGCTGAGGCATTGGAACAGACCAACACGCCGCTCTGCGCTAGGCGAGCCTCCTGTTCCCAAGCAGATTGAGTGGGTAAGGCAGAAAAGGCAATGGTTGTCTGAACCGTGCGCGGATCAGTTTCTACAATGGTCATCTTGCGCGCCCATTCGGGCATCGGAGTGGTCAAGACCCAGTGACAGGCTTCTTGATAGGTCATCCCAACCGAACGATCCGAGCCGGTCAGGGTGACGACTTCGAACCATGGGTGACCATCTAATAGTTGTACAAAGCGTTGACCCACCGTGCCGGTGGCTCCAAGGACAGAAACCGCTATCTTCTTCATCGTTGCTACCCTCAAAATTAATTGTATAAACCCAAATTATACATGAAGAGGGTGTTTGTGGAGCTGGTTTGTCCTTAAAGCAATCGCCTATCTGCCAAACATTTCGTCCCATGCCTTCAAAAGGAGGTAGCGGAGGTTTGGTACCCTCCGCTATCCATTGTGAAAAGCGTTTGCTTGATCCAAATCGTCAGGAGCCACTTCCAGGTGTGGGGGTTGGTGCCCACCGTCCGCGCGGGCTTTGCCAGCCTCCCCCATGGCAGGGTCCCATCCCACTGCCACCAAACCCACGTCCATTTTGCAACATCCAGTTCATGCGCGCCAGCATCCGATCTGCCTGGGCTTGCGTGATCACCCCATCGGCAACCATCTTGGACAAGGCTTCTTGCTTAGCTTCTAACAGCATGGTTTGGAATTGATCAGCCGAAATTCCCTTTGCTTCGGCAACTTGCCACAACGTCTTGCCTGCAGCCAACTCGGCATTCAAGGCATCAACGCCGATCCCCAACTTGGGTGCAATGGCAGCGATGAGGTAATTGTGCATCGGGCCAACCTGACCGCCTTGGCTCCATCGTCCCATCATTCCCCCGCCACCCCAACGCCCCATGCCTCCAAAAGGCACGCTATTCGGCGTGACACCGTTGGGCGGTGTCTGAGTTTGAGCAAAAGCGACACCCGTCATCCCAAAGAGTAAGCCTAGGGTAACTGCTCCAAAGATAAACCACATTCGTTTATTAGACATTTTGTACCTCCATTGTTTCAAAAATCTCGTTCATTCGAACTATGCATAGAATAACAAGCTCTTATGAAAAAGTTATGAAGAAGGAATGAAAAACGGGTGTTAACCGAAGTGGAAATATACCCGGAAGCGAAACCTATAAATGTTATAATTTTCACATGCCCTCCCCCTCCGTAGAACAACTCTTACCCATCTTACAAACCGCAGTTGGCCCGGTCATTCTTGTGTCAGGAGTGGGATTGCTGCTATTGACGATGACCAATCGGCTCGGGCGGGTGATCGACCGGGGGCGCAGTCTCGCTCAAGAACACCGCACCAACCCGCACGCCGACCAACAACGCATCCTCAACCAATTGGCGATCTTGAATCGGCGCGCAACCTTAATCCGCAGCGCCATCACCCTCGCCTCCCTGAGCGTGCTGCTGGCAGCCATTTTGGTAATCGTAATTTTCCTAACCGCTCTTTTTCACTGGGAAATTGCGATTCTGTTGAGTATGTTATTTATTGCCTGTATGCTGACTCTGATTGGCTCTTTGGTCGCTTTTATCCTCGACTTGAACTTATCTCTCGCCGCTTACCAATACGATATTCGAGATGTGATGGGCAAAATAGATTGAACAAAACTCAGCCCCCGATTTCGCTCATCACTCGGTTGACGGCAATCTCGTTCTCCGCCAAACCATGCCCCCAAGGCTTTTCCCACAACCCGGCTAAAATCAGCTCTCTGAGCTCCTCGGCGGTGGCTCCCTGACGTAAGGGAGTTAGCAAATCCACCTCCCCTTCCCGTAACAAGCATAAACGCAGTTTCCCATCGGCTGTCAACCTTGCCCGTGTACAGAGCGCACAAAACGGTTTGGTAACCGAGGCAATAAATCCCACTTCTCCCAAGGCACCTGGAATGCGATAGACGCGCGCCTCACCATCCAAATCTCCATTATGAAGGCTTTCTAAGCCTCCAAAAGCACTTTCAACCATGGCATAGACTTCATCCATCGTTACTAACTGCTGCTGTTGAAACTCCGTTGCCCCTCCCAAAGGCATCATCTCGATGAAACGCACTTGCCACGGGTGATCCATCGTCAGGCGGGCAATCTCAACCACATCCTCCTCGTTGTAATTGCGCGCCACCACCGCGTTGATCTTCACCGGTGTCAAACCAGCCTCTTCTGCTGCGCGAATCCCCGCCCAAACATCTTCTAACTCCCCCCAACGGGTGAGGGTATGAAATTTATCCGCTTGAAGGGTATCCAAACTGATATTTACCCGCTGTAAGCCGGCATCTTTTAGCTTCTGCGCCAACTTAGGCAGCAGGATTCCGTTGGTAGTCATGCTCAGGGTTTTCAAGCCCTCGATTGAAGCAATTTCCCGCACCAGCTCGACGACATTCATCCGAACCGTTGGTTCACCACCAGTGAGGCGAATCTTGTCGAAACCTAAGCGCACAAAGAGCCTTGCCAAGAAAAGCACTTCTTCGTCCTGCATTAACTCGCGGTTGGGGCGAAAGACCATTTCCTCCGGCATACAATAGAGGCAACGCAGATTACAATGGTCTGTCAGACTAATGCGCAAATAATGGAGTCGGCGGCCGAATCGATCGATTGCCATGAGTTCTACCTTTATTTGGATAGATTTACTCTACAATTATACCTCACCTTATTGATTTTATCAGAAGTTCGGCCAACTGAAACCTTTCCCGCTCCCCTTTCATCCTGAGCAAAGCCCATCTCCGATCACTCCAAGCGCAGCACCCTCCCATGTAACCAATCCCAGCCCCCTCATGTCACCCCAAGCGGCGCACCACCCCATGTCGCCCCAAGTGCTACTCATCCTCCATGTCACCCCAAGCGCTACTCCTCCTCCATGTCAGCCCGAACGCATCGCTCTACCTTGTGTCACCCCGAAGCGAAGCGAGGGGTCTTAAGATTTCTCGCTGCGCTCGAAATGACGCGGGAATGCGCTCGATATGACAGGGGAGCGTGTCACCCCCAACGGTTTGAGCTTCCATGCTATAATCTCACCCAACTTAGGAGTTTGGGAAACGATGTCAGCACTTTTCGAGATCATCGCTTTCGATGCCGACGACACCCTGTGGCACAACGAAAGCCGCTATCAACAAGCAAAAGAGGAATTTGTCCGACTGATGTCTGCTTATCAACCGCCTGAACAAGTATCCGCAGCGTTGGATGAAATTGAGCTGGGTAATTTATCCCTCTATGGCTATGGAATGAAGAGTTTTACCCTCTCGATGATCGAAACAGCCCTAGCGATCAGCGATGGACAGATCAAAGGTGACCAAATTCGTTCCATTCTTGCCATCACTCGCCGCGTGCTCAACGCACAGGTCGAGCTCTTTCCCAAGGTCGCCGAGACGATCGCTCAGCTTGCCAATCAGTACAAGCTGATGTTAATCACCAAAGGTGATGCCAGCGAGCAGGAGCAAAAAATTGACCGGTCGGGGATTGCTCACTATTTCAGTGCCATCGAAATCGTGCACGACAAAACCGTTAATACCTATCAGAAAATCCTCACCAAATATCATCTCGTCCCCCAGCACTTTGTCATGATTGGAAACTCGCTGCGTTCGGATATTTTGCCAGTCGTTCAATTAGGTGGTATCGCCATTTACATTCCCCACGAGCTAACCTGGGCACATGAGATGAACCATGACGGCAATCTGAGTGACGGTACGTATTATCAAATAGAACAGTTTGAGCAACTTCCCCTCTTCTTGAACGACCTGCAACAGTCCTTGACCACTAATCCACGCTAAGCATCGCCGCTTTGAGGATCAACTCGCCTACTCGGTTAGCAGTCGCCACATCGCTGCCTTCTAAGATGATAACCACGGCAACTGGGCTCGCCGTCCATTCCGAGGTTGTTCCTCCCACATACCAAACCAGCCCAGGTGTTCCTCCCAAAGTCACTTTCTCCGTCTTCTGCCATGTCGAGCCCTTGACCTCGGTCATGCTATGCAAAAGCGCATCAATTTCATCCCGCTGATAAATCGTTCGCGGAGGGGCATCAGGTTTGACCGTTACCCAACCGCTTTCGGGTAATTCAAAAGCATCGATTAATTGCAAAGGCACTCGATTGCCGCCGTTCGTCAAAGCGGCTGCGGCACACACCGCTTGTAGAGGAGTTACTACCTTCTCATCTCCAGATTGCAACCCCGCCATGAGCCCATCCGGCAACCCCGTGGCATCTAGCTCCTCGAACTTGAATACCGATATGCCTTGCGGGAAAAGCAAGTCCATCAGTCCATCTAGTGAATAGCGTCCTTGAAAAGGGCGATTGAGTAGCGGGGCATTAGGGTCTTGTAATAAGCTATCGATTTGCTGAGTTAATTGATTCGAGTCAAATGCCGGGTGGGAAGCGATCGCCAAGATCTCTCCGCTTTTGCCATTGACCACAACTGCAGCGCCGACTTTGCCATCCAAACTCTGATCAACCGTTTTCTGCAAATCCAAATCGATGGTTAAGCGCACCGACACACCAGGTGGGGGTGTGCCTGTTAATAGCCGCTGCCATAAGATCACCGCCATGCGGTAGCCTCTTTCACCACTCAACCATTCATCTAAACTTCTCTCCAAACCAATTTGTCCGAAGAGGGGGTGGGAGTAACCGATCACAGGGCTCAAAGGTGGATAAAGGATTCTACGAGTAAAAATACCCTCCTCCCGTTCGGAAACCGCCAACGGGCGCAATTGGCGATCGAAAATTGTCCCCCTTTGGACGAGTTGTCCATAAACATAGCGGCGCGCATTATCCGTGCGTGCCAACAGGGTAGGAGCACGGTAAAGCGCAAACCACCCATGGGCTAAAGCCACTCCAAAATAACCCATTAACAAAAGAGCTCCAAAACCCAAATACGGTTTGCGATTGGGCAAGATGCCGGCTGTTGATTGGGCTGAATGACTCACCTGCAGGATTAAACCTAACATCACACAAGATACCAATAGCGAGGAGCCACCATACGAGACAAACGGCAAGGTGACGCCGGTCAACGGTAAGAGTCGAAGATTCCCGCCCACGATCACCAGACTCTGACCGCCAAAGTAGGCTGCGATGCCGACCATGAGCAAGCGTTGATAGCGATCCGGCGTCCTCATCGCCGTGAGGAGCGCGCGCATCGAGAGCAATGCCAGACAACCTAAGAAAGCAATACTGCCCATCAAACCACTTTCCTCAGCGATGGCGGCATAAATAAAATCGGAGTGCGGTATCGGCACTTGCTCAGGGTATCCCAAACCCAGCCCGCGGCCGAATAAGCCTCCATTGGCAACGGCAATCAAAGACTGGACAATTTGATAAGAGCGATGAATCGGATCGAAATACGGATTAATCCACGCCGCCACTCTCCAACGAACCACATCAAATAGGGTATATCCCACCCCCAGACCCAGCAGGATGCCCAGTGCTCCAAATAACAAGATACTGCGCCGCTCGGTGGCAAAATAAAACAAGGCAGTGGCGAGAAAGAAGAAGAGCGAAGCGGTACCCAAATCGCGCTGCACAATGATTAATCCCATGGCTAAAACGCTCATCACCGCTCCAGGCGCAAGCAGGGAAAGGAATTGCCTGGGTTGTAAAGTTCTTTGTAACAATCGCTGGCTACCGGCAAGATAAGCCGCCAAGTAAACCATCAACAACAATTTCATCGGTTCGGAGGGCTGAAAGTAAACCCCACAACAACCTAACCAGAGACGCGGCAAACCCGCACCGCCAGGATTCGTGCCAAAGATCAGGGTCAAGAAAATCAAAAACAACCCGGCAGATAACCAAAGATACTTATATCGCCTCAGATAAGCTAAGTCGGGTGGCGCCTTCAAAACGAGGATCAAAGCAATACTCGAAATCGCCAACCAAATCATCTGTCGTTGACCGTGATAAGGCGATAATCGCCAAATGGTCATCAAACCCCATCCCATTAAGAGAAAGGCGGTAGGCAACAGATAGGGATCACGCTCAGCAGCCATCTTCTGAGCGTATTTTCCTACCAAGCCCAAACACGCTGCCCAGACGAGATACCCCAACCAATGCTGCCAAACCCGTGCACCCGCCAATGTACCGAAACGAACAACCGGCGCAAGAGATAAAGCCACGGCAAAGAGAAAAACAACGCACAGCACAATGAAAATAAGCGTGCGCTCTCGTCGAGCTGCGATGGTCATCTCGGCTGTGATGAACATGAATGCGACAGCTCTACTAAGAGGAAGATGAGCCCCCTGTTTGCCACCGAATGGCAGAGGTGAAACCGCTCAAAACCAACCTCAGCTTAACCTCAGACATTAAAAATACTTATTAATCAATAGACTCAACCGCCGCCGAGTGTCGGCAGGGACGCAGTCTTTACGGGTGATAAAAGCATTGGCAAGCGCCGAACCACAATTGCAGGGTCGCTCAGCTTTGAGGTTACTTAACAGGTTACGCACCGCCTGTTGGGCAATTGTCGTATTGCGGTTGAGGACTTGAATCACTTGTTCAACCGTCACAGGAGTCTCACTAATATGCCAGACATCGTAATCGGTGACATGCGCCATCACCGCATAACACATCTCAGCTTCGCGCGCCAGAAAAGCTTCTGGTGAAGTCGTCATTCCGATAACCGACATCCCCCATGACCGAAAGACGTTCGACTCACTGCGCGTTGAAAACCTTGGTCCTTCAATGGTAATCATCGTACCACCCCGATGCACAACCGCGCCGCTGGCTTGAACAGCTTCGTAAAGCTGTTCCGAGAGATGACTACAGAACGGCTCTGCCACACTGATATGCACTACACAATTCCCCTCGAAAAATGTGCGCTTTCGATTGCGGGTGAAATCAAACAAACCATCGGGAATCACCAATTCACCTGGCGCGTAATCTTCGCGCAGCGAACCGACAGCAGAAATGCTTACGATCTGCTCTACGCCGATGCTCTTCAAAGCATAAATATTGGCACGATAGTTCACTTCGCTTGGTGAAAAACGATGCCCCTCTCCGTGACGGGCTAAGAAGGCAATCGGTTTACCCTCAATCGTGCCGCAGACGATCGGCGCGCTGGGTTTACCAAAAGGTGTTGGGACATCAAATTCTTGCACATTCTGTAAATCGGGCATTTGATAGATCCCCGAACCGCCGATAATCGCTAAGTGCGGTTTTTCATCCATAAGGCCTCCCGTTGTTAAGAAAGATTTTCTACCTCCAACCGAACCTGGCCGCAACGAATCTCATCCCCCGTAGTTATGACCATTGGTTCAGTTAGTCTCAGTTGATTCAGAAAGGTTCCGTTGGTCGAATTCAAATCTTCTAACCACCATTGTCCTTGTCGGTAGATGAAACGAGCATGACGGCCACTCACCGTGCTATCTTGAAGCACAAGGTCGCAACCTGCTTCTCTTCCAACATAAATCTCCAATTGTCGGTAGGAATGCGGCTGTTGCTCTCCAGTGACCATCAAGGAGAGTTTCGGCAGAGCTTCTATAGATAGGGTACGGCTTTGAACCGCCAAATCACGATACAAGGTCCAAAAAGCCCATCCCAGAAAGGAATATAACCCGATTGCGATCAGGATGCGAATGACCAACAAAGCAATTGCGCTCATCCTTTATTGATCTCAAATCAATGCGAAGTCATGGTGAGCTTTTGTGTGCCGTCAACCGTATGGTTGTCTTCACCGTACACCAGTGGTACACCCGCCAAGGCAATCACATCGCCGGAAGAAAGGATCGCTTGATGTACTCGCAGATTATTGACCGTCGTCCCTCCCACCGAGCCAAGGTCAAAGAGGATGTATTGGCCACGCACGGCTCGTAATTGAGCATGTTGGCGGGACACGCGCGGATCATCCAAGACCAGATGATTATCGGGATGCCTGCCAATGTTGATCACCGCTCTGTCAAGAGGAAAGATGCGCACGCCATCCACAATCAGAAAAGCATTGCGCGGCATTTCTATCTCAGAGCTTTCTTCTTCTTCGGTTACCCCTTGTGTCGCCGTCATATCTTGGGAAAAATGGCCGCTGACCACGATCTGCTGGTGAGGAATTTCTTCATCATCAACAATTTGGATCACCGGAGGGCTGGCAAAGGTCAATCCCGCCTGATGGGCAAGACGTTCCAGTTCGTTTTCTAACTCTTTGAGCAGTTGGGTCTCATGGCGCAATTTCTCAGCGTACAGGGGCGAAGCAGCAATTAAGAAATAATTTGGCGCCAGAACACGACCATCATCGAGAACTTGATGGTTCTCTTGCAGGATCTCCCGTAACTGAGTAGCGATTTGCTGGCTGTCTGTCGCGGAAAGCACAAGATGGACTGAAGACCCCTCAATAAAGGCTTTCAGATGATGCTCTAGTTTCACTAACTTTTCCCTGAAAAAGGTTTTTGCATCCATATCGTTAATATATCTTACCACGATGTCTTTTGGGGAAGATAAAACTCAGATGAGAATCAAGAAAACTTAACGATTCAAAACTCTTCTGATCCGAGGGGCTAACCGAGCCAAGTTTACAAATTGAAATCACCAAAAACGCCCAAGTGTCAATCATATTTGTTCAGTTTTCATGGTAAAATTTCTCTACCCTTCAGTACTGCGGAGGGATGGCCGAGCGGCTTAAGGCGCCTGTCTTGAAAACAGGTATGGAGCAATCCATCGTGGGTTCGAATCCCTCTCCCTCCGCCTGCACCATCGACCAACCTCCGAAGAAGGAAACGGGTGCAGTCCAGTTCTTTTCAATCCCATTGGGGAGGTGCCAGAGTGGTCGATTGGGGCCGCCTGCTAAGCGGTTGCCGGGGGAGAACCTCGGCCGCAGGTTCGAATCCTGTCCTCCCCGCCTCGAATAAACGACAGGTCGTTGAAGCAATCGGCCTGTTTTTTGTTTCACATTCCTGCGCCATACATTAAGCTTTATCAGCAGGTGTAAAGTCGCACTTGTGCAGCTTAGCCATATCTTTTCTTCCCGATCCAACTCATGGGGGAGAGATCGACAAAAGATGTTCCCTTGAGCAATCATTATCCATTTAGACGCGCACTTCTATCCTCCCTCCCCACAAGCAGTTATAATGAATTTATCGATCTTCACGCAAAAGACACAGCTTCTTATCAACAAGCGAGTCAGCATCCATAGACGAACAGTCATTCGGCCAATACTTCCTTTTGCTTGCGAACCTTCTTTGATGAGAAGATCATTTCATGCTTTTGCTCTGAAGGTCATTTAAGAGAACCAATCTTTTGAATAAGGAATCGATCGATGGATGATAGCCAATCTCCAATCAACAAAATTGCCATTTCTACCGGTGGCGGAGATGCACCCGGCTTGAATGCAGTCATCAAAGCCGTAACCATCGCTGCGCTGAATCGCGGATGGGAAGTGGTCGGCATACGAGATGGTTACAACGGAATACTGTTTCCTGACCAATATCCCGAAGGAGGCTTCATCCCTTTAGATCGTGATCGGGTGCGGGGGATTACTCATCGAGGGGGGACAATCATAGGCACGACCAACCGCAATAATCCCCTCCGCTTCCCCATCACCAAGCCAGATGGTACGGTGGAGTTCATCGACCGCACCGATGAGATTTTGGAGCGTTTCGAAGCACAAGGTATCCAAGCTTTGATTTCCGTTGGCGGCGATGGCTCTCTTGAGATCGCAAATGCTCTGCATAAAAAGGGATTACGGGTGATTGGGGTGCCCAAAACGATCGATAATGACCTCGAGAAAACCGTCATCACCTTTGGGTTTGACACAGCGGTAGCTTTTGCCACCGAATGTCTAGACCGCTTGCATACTACGGCTGCCTCTCACGGGCGCATTATGGTGGTCGAAGTGATGGGCCGCTACGCCGGCTGGATTGCTCTCAACTGCGGGATCGCCGGCTCGGCAGATGTCATTTTGATCCCTGAAATCCCTTTTGATATCGATGTGGTCGTCCAAAAAATTCAACAACGTGACGCCAAAGGACGCAATTTCAGCATTGTGGTGGTCTCGGAAGCTGCCCACCCCATTGGCGGACAAATCATCTCACAGCCTCAATTTGGACGGCAAGAACGCTTAGGAGGCATTGGGGAGATTCTAGCTGCGGAACTCGAACAGCGTACCGGCAAAGAATCCCGTTTAGTTGTCCTTAGCCATTTGCTGCGCGGCGGCTCACCGACCGCCTTCGACCGACTTACCGCTCTGCGATTTGGAGCTGCGGCCGTGCGTGCCCTCGCCGAGGGGAATCATGGTGTCATGGTTGCCCTTGACCCTCCCAATGTGCGTTATGTACCCCTGGAAAAAGTAGCCAAACGCACAAAAACCGTCCCTCTGGATAGCGATGTCATCCGTACCGCTCGTGATCTCGTCATCTGTCTGGGCGATCGCCTAGAGCGTTAAGCTCGGCGTGCCCAGACCACTAGATTAGGACTGATCAGCGGATCAAAAGGCTCTCCCCCTAAATTGCCAAACAATTGAATTTCGGAAAATCCCGCTTGGAGCAGGCTTTTACTCAACTCGTCTGCAAGAATTGGCCGCAGAAGTGAGCTTTGCCAATCTTGCTTCCATGGTTGAGCCGCTTGACGAGATAGGGTGAGAAAGTTAAAGCGCACCAATCCATTCTCGAGGAAATCATAAAAGCGGATAAAGAGCCATTCTTGCTTTTCCTCCTGTACAGATTGAGGCTCCATTTCCCGCTGGCGCTTCTGCATTACCTGATCAAAATTTCGATTTTGGATTAAGACTGCCCCTTTAGGACGTAGCAAACGGTAAAAATCGGCCAAAGCTTCGTCCAACGCTTCTTCGGTAAGCAAATGAGGTAACGAATTACCCAGACACAATACGGCATCAAAGCTCTTTTCGCCCAGCAAAGCTGCCTGAGCGCCAAACCCTACGGTCTCAAATCTTAACGAAATGTCGCTTGCCCGTGCATTTTGTTCGGCTTGGGCGATCATGGACGGGGAGAGATCCGTCCCAACAACGATGTAACCCCGCTGAGCGAGGGCGATCGCATGCATCCCCGTCCCACAGGCTGCATCCAATACATGCAACCTCCCTCCTTGGGGAGGAGAAACAGAAGCTAAGAGGCGTTCCAGAAACGGCAACTCATAGGACAAACGCTCTTTCCAATTGACAAAGCAATCGTATGATTGACTTAATGCCTCGTACATTAGGAAGCCGACACCCGACGATAAATCAGCGACCAAAAGATCCCTGCGGCGAGCACTTCGAGGATGAAGACCACGATGGGTAACAAGTTCATGGCGGATTGAACCATCCATCCCAATAAACCCCCTCCCACAAACCACGCTGCACCGTAAAGCGTATTGAAGATGCCGTAAGCGGTGGCTCGCTTATCAATTTGAGCGATATCTGCCACCGCTGCACGCATGGTCGTCTCATGCACAGCCATCACCGTCCCCCACAGCACGATACTGAGCATAATCAACGGCAGTGAAGCCGTAAAGCCAGTGATGGGGATTAGAACAGTCAATAAGGGAACACCAAGCAGGGTCTTTAAGCCATAGCGGTCATACAGTTTGCCTACCACGAGAGCTATCCCTGCATCCACACCCATTGCTAAAGCATAGAGCGTAGGAATCCAAGCAGGTTCGAAGAGTCCTTCTTTGACCCAATACAGGGATAACAGCGGGAAACTCACAAAGCCGGCAACACCCAAAAACGTGAAAGCAGCATAAAACCAAAAAGTCGCCGGTAGAGTATTTTTCGCAGAAGGTTTGGGATTTTTGGAAATGTCCGTTTCCAAAGCCTCTGGATGGGGTACTCTCCAGCGGGCAATTAAGAGAAATACGATGACCAGAATCGCCGGTAACCATAACCATTGAAAACCGGAGCGATAACTCCCATGAATGAAAAAGGCAACTGAAAAAACGAGCGGACCGAGAATGGCGCCGATTTGATCGAGGAATTCATGCAAAGCAAAACCCCACCCCCTCCCCGTCTGATGAGTAGCATGCGAGAGAATCGTATCTCGCGCCGGTGAACGGATAGCCTTGCCAATGCGTTCCAGTATCAGCAACACTGCCGCTATTTGCCAACTACCCGCAAAGGCTAGGAAAGGAATGCAGAGAATTAACCCATAACCGATAAAGGTTGCCACCCAGTAGGCTCGCGTTCGATCGGCAAGATAACCAGAGACCAAGCGCAGCCCATAACCCAGAAACTCTCCCAACCCGGCCACCGATCCGACCACAACGGCGCTGGCGCCTAAATAGGCAAGGTAAGGACCGCTGATACTGCGCGCCGATTCATAGACAATGTCGCCGAAAGCGCTGACAAACCCCATCATCATAATCAGAGAATAAGCTGTGTTGCGTGCCGTTTTCATTTTTCCTTCCCAAAGATAGAATCTAGTTCACGAATCTCTTCCCAAAGTTCACGCGCCTTGATATACGCCTCGTAAAGAGCCGTCTCCCCCTTCGAGGTGATTCGGTAATATTTTCGCACCTTTCCACCCACTACTTTCTTCTCTGGCTCTAGATACCCCTTCTGCTCCAAATCATGAAGGGTTGGGTAGAGCGTACCTGGGCTAATTTGATAGCCATGGCGGCTCAACTCCTGAATAAAGTCGAGACCATAAATTGGCTCTTTGAGAGCATGGTAAAGGATATGGATGCGAATGAAACCGAGAACAAAATCTTTGATCATCTTAAGTAACAAAATCAATATCGGTTTTCGATTACGAAAACCGATTATAATACTCCCCCCTTGACCTGTCAATTACTTTAAAGGCTTCTTTATGCAGTGCCGATCAGGGTGAATGTCAGGTGGGATAACAGTTTATCTGAATGAGCGGCGAAACCGATCGACTGCGCGGCGAATAGAATACCAGATATAGAGTATCAGGTACGAGAGTGCAAGTATGACATTGACAAGCGTAAAGATCAATAACGCTTTCATTTTCTTTCGCTCCTCCGTTGAGCAGCCATAACAGCCAAAAGCCGATGATACTGCAACGCAACAGACCGCTTTTCCGTCGCCAGCTATATTTTTTTATATTTTATCAAATCATTGTATGAAATACATTAGAGCTTTATCATCCAACTTCAGCAATGCCTTCTTGCGCTCGCCAAATCCCCCAATGGTCAATTTTTCAATGAAACCGAGGTCACTGCGGACAGGAGCAGGTGGATGGGCTGTCCAAAAAGAAAGGTAGTTGCAGAATGAATTTGGATTGCGGAAGCCTTGCTTCCGAATCCAAAAAGGAACCATCCCTTTACCATCGCAGAGACCTCGGCGGGTCTGATCGGTTTAATTCAAGAATTTGGCTAATACGTCACTGCACTCCATCAAGAGATACTCTTCCCCCTCGATCTTGAATTCGGTGCCTGTGTATTTGGGGAATAACACCTTATCATTGACCTTCAAGCACACCTCTTCGGAATCGCCCACTGCGATGACCACCCCGGTTTGAGGTTTCTCTTTGGCGGTTTCGGGGATATACAATCCTGAGGCCGTTTTAGATTCTTGATCTAAGGGTTTGATCAAGACACGCGTACCAAGGGGTTGAATTTTGAGTTCACTCATTTCTTACCTCCAAATTTGAAATTTTCCTATCTTAAGCCAAGATATTGGTCGATTTTAGCCCGGTCGAATCCGACAACGATTTTGCCGCCGATATCGATGACCGGAACACCGCTCTGCCCAGAACGACGCACCATATCGCGAGCTGCGGCAGCATCTCGACTGACATCCACATCACGAAATTGGATGCCGCGTTCGCGCAAGTACCGCTTTGCCGCATTACAATAGGAGCACGTAGGTGTGGTGAAGAGAATGACTTTGGGTTGTGGTTTTGTTGGGTTTGCCATCTTTCCATCTCTCCAAATTGCTAAGTTCGGTAGATCATCGATTTAGATGCAATACCCAGAAAAACGTTACACCTTTGAGGCGCAGATCCTGTCCTTATATTAGCAACCCACAAATTCATTCCCTAAGTCTGCATCCTCGCCTAGGGCTTTTCAAAGTTTTAATAAATAAAGG
>FWPU01007575.1_pt1 | contig 19856 bp, 17 predicted proteins | sample 2228361 | NCBI WGS metagenome assembly FWPU01 (sample SAMEA103939777, study PRJEB20133) | metagenome
AGTGAAGGCGGCGCTGCGCGCGGCGTTTCGCCTCTCGGCGGCGGAAGGGATGGCCCGGCTGGAAAAGCAAGCGCAGTGGCTCGAACGCGAGTATCCGGACGCGGCGGCCAGCTTGCGCGAGGGCTTGGAGGAGATGTTCACCCTGAACCGGCTGGGGCTGCCGCCGTCGCTCGGGCGCTGCCTGGCCTCGACCAACATCATCGAGAGCCCGCACAGCGGGGTGCGGCTGCGCACGCGGCGCATCTGCCGCTGGCGCGACGGGCGCATGGTGTTGCGCTGGGCCGCCGCCGCGTTCCTGATGACGGAGAAGAATTTTCGCAAGATTCAAGGCTACCGCGACCTGTGGATGCTCCGAGCGGTGTTGAACCCGAGCGCAGAAGAAAAGCAGCTGACTACGATGGAGCAGGTGGCCTAAAATGCGTCACGCCGCCGCCCACCTCCAACGGAACCTCGGACACCTTCTAATCCGTGTTGTGGATGCATAAGTACCTGTAACGGGATTCGTTGACTCGCATTTAGCGGCGGGGCTATAGTGTGAGCCGCGCCCTCGCTCGGGGGAGCAGGGCTGGCGACGCAACGACTGTCCGAATTTGCGGGGCAGGCATGCCATGAACTTGCCCAATAGTCTTACCATCCTGCGGATTTTTTTCGTGCCCCTGCTGGTGGTCGTGCTGCTGACGCGCGAGCCGAATCTTGAACTTTGGGGTTTTCCAGTCAACTTTGAAATCTGGGGTGTGCTGATTCTGCTCGCGGCAGCCTTTACGGACTGGGCTGACGGTCACGTGGCGCGCAAGCGAGGCGAAGAGACTACACTGGGTATCCTGCTCGACCCGATTGCCGACAAGCTCCTGATTTCGGCAGCGTTCATCTCACTGGTGGAGATGGACCTCGTGCCGGCGTGGATGGTTGTGATTATCGTGGCGCGGGAATTTACCGTGCTCGGGCTGCGGAACATCGCTTCCGCTGAGGGCTTCACCATCCGCGCCTCGAAGCTGGCCAAGATGAAAATGGTGCTTCAGGTGGTGGCGGTTTGCGCGGTAATTCTCGGGTCAAAGCACATTCTGCTGAAGCCGGTGGGCGCTCTGCTGCTGTGGCTGGTGGTGGCAAGTGCTGTGGCTTCGGCGGTGCACTACTTTTTGAAGTTCTGGAGCCATGTGGATGACCGGGTGAAGCGTCGCCGTAGGCTGTTGATCCTGGAGCGACAGAAAAAGCAGCAAGATGCCGCCACTCCTTAGTTCGGAGCGCCGCGCCCTGCTTGAGGTTGCGCGGCAGGCCATCACCGATGCCGTGGTGCATGGCCGCGAATCTCAGCCGCTCGTTATCAGTGGCGCGCTGGCCGAACCGCGTGGCGCTTTTGTAAGCCTGTATTGCAAAGGCCGTCTGCGCGGCTGCATCGGACAGATTGAACCCCTGCAATCCCTGGCCGAAACCGTGGCCTTCTGCGCGAAGGCAGCAGCCAGGCGTGATCCCCGGTTTGCTCCGCTCACTCCGGAAGAGCTTCCCAGACTGGAAATCGAAATCTCGGTCCTGTCACCGCGGCGAGTGGTCAGCCCAGGCGAAATCAAGCCAGGCGTCCATGGCGTCCGGGTGGCCTTGGGGCCAGTCCAAGGCGTGCTTCTGCCGCAGGTGGCCTCGCGTTTTGGCTGGAGCCGCGAGCGGTTTCTGGAGGAAACCTGCCTGAAAGCGGGGCTACCCGCCGATGCTTGGCGCGACCCGCAGACCCTCATCGAAGCCTTCACCGCAGAGGTTTTTTCGGAGGCTGAAGTCGCCGGCACGGAGCTGAGCGAGCGGGCGCGGGCGAGCTAGCCCGGTGCGGAGTTGACCAGCCCCGTCCGCAGGCCCCGGTGTTCGGGGCCGGACGGGGCTTTTTGCACCAACAGCGCCTGAGCGCTGGCCCAATGGTTATTCGATTTCGATGTAGTCGCCCAAGTAGATGCCGCGCAGACTGTAGGTAATCAGCACGGTCGAGGAATTCGGGGAAGTACGCAGCACGATGCCTTCGCCAAGAACTTCGCGCGGCAGGTCGTCCCAACTGTAGCGTACCGGCGTGCTGCCAAAGCCGTAGAGCTTGTACTGGTAGCCCCGTTCGACATAAGCGGTTTCATGTCGCGTGCCCTGGTAGCGGAAAAAGCGCACGTAGTCGCCGACTTGCACACCCTGCCCGCTTCCCAGATTGACGTAAACCACGTCGTTCTGTCCGACCAGTTGCCGAAAATCCTTCGACTGCACCACCATGGCCACCGGTTTGCCGCTGACGGGAGCAAAGCGGTCGAAAGCGCCGTTTTTCAACGGGGGCGCCGGACGCTCGGCGAAGGGCAGCGCCAGGTCGCCGCGCCAAATGCTGTCGCAGGAATACACAATCCGCCCGATGGAAACCTCCGGATGCACCACGGCTACCCGCACGCGCCCCTTGTCTGCGTACAATTTCCCCATGGCGCGTTCGAGCGACCACTGCCCGGAAAACCAGCGCGGCTTGGCTTCGTCCTTTGACGGACGGACAATCAGGAATTCGTCGCCCACCTGCACGCCATGATTCGCGCCCTTGTTGATGTAGACGTAGTCGCCTTCGGAAAAGATCGTCTTGGTGGCGGATTCTTCGCCGGAAATCATGTAGGTGTCGCGCGGCACGGCCTCGTTTGTGTACCACCCCGAGCAGTAAATATCAGCCGTATGCGGGGTGCGCGGAGCTTGTTGTGCGGGGGCCGCCGTCGCCGCGAGCAGCAGCGCGAAACCAATCCAGCCGAAACGTGTGCGCATCGTAATGACTCCTCTGTCCCCGCCGCCTCCGGCGCTTTGGGGCAGCGTCCGGGAGACATTCTCTTGGCCAGCCTAGCCAAGCCTTCCGCCACGGTCAAGGCAACGGCCCGCCGCGCTTTACACACTTATAACCTCATGGTAGAAGCGCAAGTCTTAGCAGGCATGGAAAAATCAGGGCGACGCAAGGTCGTGCCTGCCTCGGCTGCTTAAGCAATCGCTGCTTGTAGCGGCGGCTTTGCGCCGCCATTTTCGGGCTCTGTCCGCCGGCATTGCCGGACGAGAAAGAGGGTAACCGCTCGGTGCCGAAACCCCTGTTTGCTGACCGCATCTGTGCAGTGGTCGCCGCGCCCACTGCGCGCACGCTGCTGCGGCAGCTCCAGCATGCTTTGCGACTGACGCGCACCGTTGAACTGCGGCTCGACTGGCTGCGGGACAAACACCAGATACTTCAGCTTCTCGAGGCTATGCGCTGCATCCGGACCCGCGCCACTTATATTGCCACCTGCCGCCGCAGGGAAGGCGGCGGACGCTTTGCCGGCGAAATCGCCGGGCAACTTGGCATTCTTCAACGGGCCGCGGCATGCGGCTGCCGGTGGTGCGACATCGAAATCGAAACCGCGGCCAAGCTGCGCCCGGCCCGGCTTACAAATCTACTGAACCCTGCCAGGTTCATGGTCTCGTTTCACGACTTCGCACGCACGCCAAAAAATCTGGAAGCAGCATGCCGCAGGTTGCGCTGTCGCGGGGGCCATGCGATGAAGATCGCCACACAGTGTAATTCGTTTCGCGATGGCTTGCGCGTCTTGGCGCTGGCAAAGCGCCACAAAAACGTCATCACCGTGCCCATGGGGGAAGCCGCGCTGCCGCTGCGCGTGCTGGCACTGCGCGAAGGCTCAGCGCTGGCTTACGCCGCGGCTGGTGAAAAAACTGCTCCGGGGCAACCTACTGTTGAAGAGATGAAGCATCTCTATCGCGCAGATAAACTGAACCGCCGCACGCGCGTTTACGGAGTCATCGGCGACCCAGTAGCGCAATCGCTATCGCCGCTGCTGCACAACACTGGCTTCAGAGTCAGGCGCATCAATGCCGTCTATTTGCCGTTCCTCGTGCGCGACCTGCCCCGACGGGCCGGACTGCGCGATTTTCTCCGTGCCATCCCTGCGCTGGGCATTCGCGGTTTCAGCGTCACGATTCCGCACAAAGAGCGCATTCTGCAATTCCTGGACGGCTGCGATTCGCTGGCAGAGCGCATCCGCGCGGTGAACACAGTCGTCGTGCGCGGCAACGGCAGCTTGTACGGTTACAACACGGACTACGTCGGCGTGCTGCGCGCGTTGGAGCGGCGCATAGAATTGACCGGCAGCCGTGTGCTGATTTACGGCGGTGGCGGTGCGGCGCGTGCCGTGGCGTTTGCGCTGGTGCACGCCGGAGCCGTGGTGGCCATTTGCGCGCGGCGGCCGGAGCAAGCCCGCCGCTTGGCTCGCGCGGTGGGCGGTGAAGCCCTGCCACGGCAGCGCCTCCGCCACGAGTTTTTTGATGCCATCGTGAACACGACGCCGGTCGGCATGTACCCCCGTGCGAATGAATCGCCGCTGGCGGCGCCCGAGCTGAACTGCCGGATAGTGTTTGACCTGATTTATCGTCCGATAAGAACGAAACTGTTGGCGCTCGCCGTGAGCCGCGGCATCGAAATGGTATCCGGCGCGGAAATGTTCCTCGCGCAGGGGATCGCGCAGTGGGAGCTCTGGATGGGCGAACGCGCACCCGAGCGGCAGATGCGCGAGGCCGTATTCCAGGCGCTTCGCAGCGAGCAGAACAGGAGAGGATGATTCAGCCCGACTACAAAACATTCGCCAGGCTGGCGAGGCAGGGCAACTTGGTGCCGGTCTGCACGACGGTGACGGCTGACCTGCTGACGCCCGTCTCGGCCTATCTGAAACTGGCGCATCGCGCGCGCTACTCATTCCTGCTCGAGAGCGTCGAAGGCGGCGAGAAAATCGCACGCTACACATTTCTGGGCGCCGATCCGGTGGAAGTCTTTCGCTACCGCCGGGGCGAGTGCCGCATCGTAGCCGGCGACTCACTTCCCCGCCGGCGGACACGCATGGTCTGGAGCGGCGAAGACCCGGTGCGCCTGCTGCGCAGCCGGTTGGGACGGTTTCATCCGGTGCGCATTGCCGGCCTGCCGCCGCTGGTGGGCGGAGCCATCGGCTATTTCGCCTATGACATGGTGCGGCTCATCGAGCGCATCCCCGAGACCGCACGCGACGACCTTAAACTGGATGACGCCGTGCTGATGACCTACCTCGGCCTGGTGGCATTCGACCACGTGCAGCACCGCGTCTGGATTGTGCGCAACGTTTTTACCGAAGGCCCGGGCACACTCCGCGCGAAGTACGACGCGGCAACCCACGAAATCGAGCGCACCCGCCGCATGCTCGAGCAGCCCTTGCGCCTCCCGGCCAAGCGCCGCCGCCGGGCGGTGCCGCGCATTACGTCTAACTTCGGCAAAGCCGACTACCTCGCGGCCGTACGCAAATCGAAGCGCTACATTCGCGCGGGGGATATTTTTCAGGTGGTGCTCAGCCAACGGTTCGCCGCGTGCGTCTCGGCGGACCCTTTTGAAATCTACCGGGCGCTCCGCGTGGTGAATCCCTCGCCGTACATGTACTTCCTGGGGCTTGACGACGTCACCGTGGTGGGCAGTTCGCCGGAAATGCTCGTGAAAGTACAGGGCCGCGAAGTGTTCTATCGCCCGATTGCCGGTACTCGCCCGCGCGGGTGCACTGAGGCCGAAGACCGCCGCATGGAAGGAGAGCTGCGCGCCGACCCCAAGGAGCGCGCCGAGCACATTATGCTGGTGGACCTCGGCCGCAACGATCTGGGCCGCGTGTGCGAATATGGCTCAGTGCGCGTTGAAGAATTGGCCACGGTCGAGCGCTACTCCCACGTGATGCACCTGGTGTCGAGTCTCCGCGGGCGGCTCCGCAAGGGTGTGGACTGCTTCGATGCCCTGCTGGCCTGCTTCCCTGCAGGAACGGTGACCGGCGCGCCGAAGGTCCGCGCCATGGAGATCATTGACGAACTAGAACCCACACGGCGCGGCATCTACGCCGGCGCGATTCTTTATCTCGATTTTTCCGGCAACCTTGATTCCTGTATCGCCATCCGCACGATGGTGACGAAAGACGGCCGCGCGTACGTGCAGGCCGGCGGCGGTATTGTGGCCGATTCGATCCCCGAGCGCGAATATCAGGAGACAATCAACAAATCTCGCGCGCTGCTCACTGCGCTCGAAGCCGCCCACCGGGGAAAACCCTGGCCAGCGAGCGCCGGGAGAAGGCAACGAAGATGAGGGTTTCTGTCAGCTTTGAGCGGTCAGCCCTCAACCCTTCCCTATTCATTTCCCCAGCAGCCTTGCCTGTGCAGGCGTTCCGGCGTAATTTGGCACTCGTTCTTCACCTCTCGACGCCATGATTTTGCTGCTCGACAACTACGACTCGTTCACCTACAACCTGGCGCAGTATCTGGGCCAGTTGGGGCAGCAAATCGAAGTGCGCCGCAACGACCGGATCACGCTCGAAGAAATCGAGCGCCTGCGGCCGGAGCGCGTCGTCATTTCGCCCGGGCCGTGCACGCCGCGGCAGGCGGGCATCAGTGTGCCACTGATCCAGCGCTTCGCCGGGAAGATTCCGATACTCGGCGTTTGCCTGGGGCATCAGGCCATCGGCGAGGCCCTGGGAGGACGCGTGGTGCGCGCACCAAAAATCATGCACGGCAAGACGAGCGACATTTTCCACGACGGCCGCACCATCTTCGCCGGTCTCCCGCGGCCATTCACCGCCACGCGCTATCATTCCCTGATTGTCGAGCGCCGCTCGCTGCCCAAAGAGCTGGAAATTTCCGCCGAGACGGACGACGGCACCATCATGGGCCTGCGCTGGCGCCAGCGCGGTGCTGCGCCGCTCGAAGGTGTTCAGTTTCATCCCGAGTCGGTTCTGACCGCTGAAGGGCTGCGACTGTTAGAAAATTTCCTGAAGCTGTCAGGCAGCAGCCGACGATGAAACACCGAAAACTTTGGATCCCGGTTCTGCTGCTGGCGCTGGTGGCGGCGCTGGGTTGGACGTTTCGCGCCGACCTGAAGCGGCTGGCCTACGAAGGCGGCGACCGCGACGAATGGCAGCAGCCCGAGCGCGTCATCGCGGCGCTCACGCTCGCGCCCGGCGATCACGTCGCGGACATTGGTGCCGGTGGCGGCTATTTCACCTTCCGTCTGGCGCGCGCCATCGGCCCGGGAGGGAAAGTCTATGCCGTGGACATTGACCCTGACATGGTGCGCTATCTGGCTGACCGTGCCGCCGAAGAAGGATTGCAGTATGTCGAAGCTGTTTTTGCCGAGCCTGACGATCCTCGCTTACCCGAGAACGGCGTGGATCTCATTTTCCTCTGCAATACCTACCATCACCTGAGCAACCGCACCAATTATTTCCGCCGGTTGCGGCGCTGCTTGCGTTCCAGGCCCCAACGTGCCGGGCGCATCGCAATCGTCGAGTACGCCCAAAGTGGTGGCTGGTTCAGCGACCACTCCACGGATGCGGAAACGATTCTCAGCGAACTCGAAGCTGCAGGCTACCGCCTCACCCATCGCTTTGAGTTCCTCGACCGGCAGCACTTCATGGTGTTTGAGCCGGGGGCTCCGGGCGACACGGTTGATGCAGCCGAGGGAAAGTAGGAATTCAGAAGGCAGAAAGCAACACACCGCGGGCTCGTCCGCGTCTCCCGATCAACCAGCCTGTTCTTCGCGTGTTCAAATCACCAGTCGAGGGCAGCGAGCACGGCGGCGAAAATTTCAATGCCACGGCGGAAGTGGCCGATGCGCAAGTTTTCGTTCGGGCTGTGCTGGTTGTTGTCGTGATTGACGATGGGCACGTGGATGATGGGCAGCCCCATGCGCTCGATGATGTACATGGGCACCGAGCCGCCCGTCGTGGGCAGCTTGACAGCAGGCTCGCCGGCAGCAGCTTCGATCGCACTCACCACCGCGCGCGAAACGGGCAGGTCCATCGGAGTGCGCGCGGCCGGGTAGCCATCACCCATCACCACACGCGCGATGCGCGGGTGCTGCATGCGTTCTTCGCGGGTCGGCTCGCGGTCGGTGACGTAGTAGCCCTGCCGGCGAATGTGCTCGACGAGTCGCTCGAACTGCCGCTGCGGGTCAATGTCTTTCACCAGGCGCATGTCAATCGCGGCGATAGCCACATTGGGAACTATCGTGCGGGATTCCTCGCCCACCCACGCGCTGCGCAGCCCGCGGACGTTCAGCGAGGGCAAGTTAATCAGCTCGACGAGCGGCCTGCCGCCGCCTTCGGGCTCCGCGAAGCCAAACTGCTCCATTATCTGCGGCTCGTTCTTCGGGGCTTCGGCGAGCGCCTGTTTTTCCAACTCGCTAAGCGGACGGACATCGTCGTAGAAGCCTTCAATCCGCACGCGGCCATCGGCGTCTTTCATCGTGGCCAGCAATTGAGCCAGGCGCATGGCTGGATTCGGCGCCCAGTTGCCGTAGTGTCCGCTGTGCAGCGGTCGGTCGGGGCCATAGACGGTTACCTCCGCAGTTACAATGCCTCGGTTGCCGAAAACAATTTGCGGCCGCCCAGACTGGTGGACTGGGCCATCGGCCGCAATCAGCACATCAGCAGTGATGAGCTCGCGGTGCGCGGTGAGCACGCGCTCGAGGTTGGGCGAGCCGTCTTCTTCTTCGCCATCAAGCAGGAACTTTACGTTGATTCCGAGAGGAATGTTTTTCGCGCGCAGGGCGTCGAGCGCCGTGAGGATGGCCACGATCGGCGATTTGTCATCGCTGGCCGACCGGGCGTAGATGCGCCAGTCGTCCTGGAAAGGTGTGCCGGCTGGCGGGAAGGGAATCAGGCGGCCGCCGGCTTCGATGGAGTTGGTGCGCAGCGCCGGCTCCCACGGCTCGGTATCCGTCCATCGCGCCGGGTCCACTGGCTGGCCGTCGTAGTGGCAGTAGAACATCACCGTGCGTGCCGCGCCCGGCGTTTTCAGCTCCGCGTATACCACCGGCCCGCGGTTTTCAATCGGCAGCAGGCGGACGGTGAAACCGCGGCGCTCGAGCATCGTGCGCAGTTTTTCGGCGTTGCGCCGGATGTTCGCCGTGTCGGTGGCAACATTGGGAATTGAGAGCAGCTGGCGCAGCTCGCCGACAATGGTGTGCTCGTTTGCCTGGCGGTACTCGCGCGCGGCCGCAGCCGCCTGCGCGGCTTTCGTCGCGGTTGACGGCTGCGCCTCCGCCGGATAGACTGCTGCAGTTAGAACTAAGGCCAGGAATATGAGAATCACCATCCCCCTCCTGTTTCGTTGATGCCGCGTACGGGACGCATCGCTCGTGCGGCGAAAAGTTCGCGCAGCAGCGACTGCGTACCACTTCTGCTGCGGCGCAGGTCGGTCACGGCCGGCAAATCCGCATTTCCGTAAGGTTCGACAGTATAAACACTCTTTGGTGTCTGGGGCGTTGCTTCGCGAAGCACGGCGCCCGGACGACTGCTGCGAGCAAATCACCATGAGCGATTACGCGATCGAAGTCGAAGGGCTGGTGAAAGTGTACCAGAAGCGCGGCCGAGCCGCAGTGCGCGCCGTAGACGGGCTGAGTTTCAGCGTCGCGCGCGGCAGCATCTTCGGCCTGCTGGGGCCGAACGGCGCGGGAAAGACAACCACGCTGAAAATCCTGACCACGCTGCTTGCGCCCAGCGATGGCCGCGCAATGGTGCTCGGCCATGATGTGGTCGGCGAGCCGCTCAACGTCCGCCGCAGCATCGCCGTGGTGTTGCAGGAGACGGCCGTGGATATGTTCCTTTCCGTGCGCGACAATCTGCTCAGCTACGCCCGCTTTCACGGGCTCGAGCGCTACGAAGCGCGCCGGCGCACCGCCCGCGTCATGGAGCAGTTCCAGCTACTCGCCGATGCTGACCGCAAAGTGATGGATTTGAGCGGCGGGTACCGCAGGCGCGTGCAGGTGGCCAAAGTCTTCCTGGTGGATGCGCCGGTGGTGTTCCTCGACGAATTTTCCACCGGCATGGACCCTATCCTGAAGCGCGAGGTGATGGAGCTGCTGCGCAACGAAGCCGCTCGTGGGCGCACCATTGTGCTCACCACCCAGATCCTCAGCGAGGCCGAACAGCTTTGCGACGACATCCTGATTATCAACCACGGCCGGCAGGTGGCCCGCGGTGATTTGCATGCGCTGAAACTGCTTTCCAAGGACGTCTATGAGGTTTCCATGACCTTCGACCTGCTCCCCGTCGGCATCCGCGAAGAATTGGAACAGCTCGCGCCGGTGCGGCTCGAAGTCCACAACAACACCGTCGAGCTGGCGCTGCGCGCGGAAGAATCGCGCGTTCTGGAGCTGGTCAGCTCGCTGGCCCGCCGCGGACAGGTGCTGCGCGTTGAAGTCAGCGGCGCGAGCTTGGAGGACATTTTTGTCCAGCTCATGCAGAAATCGGGAAAGACGCCAGGAAACTAAGGCTGTGAGGGAGTAAGGAGACCGGTATGCCGGCGATTGCAGCAGTGTTTTACCGCGAAAGCAAGATCCGCGCGACGAACCTCGCCTTTTTGTTCTGGGATCTGTTCTACCCGCTCGGCTACCTGCTGGTGTTCGCCGTGGGCATCAACGCCGCGCTCGGCCAGCCGTTCGAGCAGTCCGGCGTGGACTACCACTCGTTTTTCCTGGCCGGCGTGCTGGGCATGGCCAGCTTCGGCATCGCGTCGAATACTTCCTGGTCGTTTTTCATGGACCGCGACAACGGCATCTTCTATGAGATGCTCACCTACCCGATGAGCCGCGCGGAATACATCGGCGCCAAGGTGCTGTTCAACATCGGCGTGGCCATCGGCCAGGCGGCGATTACGGTCGTGCTGGCCTGGAGCCTGCTGGGGGTTGAAGTCAGCGCCGCGCGGCTGCCGCTGCTGCTTGCTGGCGTTGTGGTGGGCACGGCGGGCTGGTTCTATTTTTACGCGATTTTTGCCTTGCGCATCCGCCGCAACGACATTTTCAATACGGTCACTTCGATATTTTACTTCGTCTTTCTTTTCGCGAGCTCGATGTTCTACCCGCTCGAGCCGCTGCCGGCCGCATTCCGCACCGTCGCCCTGGCGAACCCAATTACCTGGCAGGTGGATTTTCTGCGCTACGCCACTATCGGCCTGGGCGACCCGCGCACGATTGCCATCGAAGCGGCGGCGTTTGTGGTCTTCACCGGTGCATGCTTCTGGTTCGCGGTTAGAAGTTTGCAGCGGGAGGAATAGGAGGAGAAGCAGGAAGTCGAAAGTCAGAAGCAGTGTCGGCTGAATGCGACGAGGCGCTCGAGTCTGGAATGGGCGGCGCCAGAGTCTATGGACTGCTCGGCCAGGCGGACGCCTTCGAGCCAGTCTCGCGCGCGCCCGGCGGCGACCAGAGCTGCGGCCGCATTGGCCACGACAATTTCGCGCGGCGGCCCAAGCTCGCCTCTCAGCACGCGGCGGATGATGCGCGCGTTCTGCTCGGCGTCGCCTCCGGCTACAGCTTCGAGCGGTGCGCGGCGCAGGCCGAAATCCTCCGGCACGACCGTGTAGCTGCGCACGCTGCCGTCGCGCAGCTCGGCGACCTGCGTCTCACCGCTGAGGGAAATCTCATCCAGCCCGTCCACTCCATGCACCACAAACGCGCGTTCAACGCCCAGCTCGGCCAGCGCCTGTGCCAGCAATTCCGTATACCCTTGCTGGAAAACGCCCACGACCTGCGCCTTCGCTCCGGCGGGATTCGTAAGCGGCCCCAGCAGGTTGAACACGGTGCGCAGCCGCAATTCGCGCCGGGCACGCATGGCGTGTTTCATCGCCGTGTGCACCGCCGGTGCAAACAGAAACCCGATGCTGACTTCTTCGATGGCCGCGCGGACGCGTTCGGCCGGCAAGTCGAGCCGCACGCCGAGCGCTTCGAGCACGTCCGCCGAGCCGCAGCGCGAGCTGATTGAGCGATTGCCGTGCTTGGCCACCGGCACCCCCGCTCCAGCCACCACAAACGCCGCCGCGGTGGAGACGTTGAAGGTGCCGGACGCGTCGCCGCCGGTGCCGCAGGTATCCACCAGCTTCATCGCTGTGGGAGCGCCGTTCGGAAAGATAACACTGGCGTGCCGGCGCATGGCCCGGGCGAAGCCGACCAACTCATCCACCGTTTCGCCCTTCATGCGCAGGGCCGTCAGCAGGCCGGCAATTTGCGCGTCGCTGGCGCGGCCGGTGAGGATTTCCTCCATGGCCGCCTCGGCAACTTCGCGCGCCAGGTCGCGACCGGCGATGACGCTTTCAATGGCTCCGACAAGCATTTGCTGTACGCAGCCTCTGCCTTGCCGCATTTGCCGGTTCAGGGTAAACTCGCGCGTTTCGTCCTGTGCTGAGGGACAAATCTTATCACTTCCTGGCGCTGTGCGCAGCGAACCAGTGCTGCCCCGGCGCTCGCCGCACCCAGCTGCGGTAGTTTTCGGCGTCTGGCGGAATCCAGCCGCGGCAGGAACGAATCTCGTTCACGCAGGCAGGCTATGAAGATCCACGAATATCAGGCGAAGGGAATCCTCGCGCGTTACGGCGTGCCCACGCCGCGCGGCGAAGTGGCGTTCACTAAGGAAGAGGCTCGCACGATTGCGCAGCGGCTGGGCTCGCCGGTGGTTGTCGTAAAGGCGCAGATTCACGCGGGCGGTCGCGGCAAGGGCGGCGGCGTTAAGCTGGCCAAGTCTCCGGAACATGCCGCCGAGCTGGCCGGGCAGATGCTGGGAATGAAGCTGGTCACGCCGCAGACCGGCCCCGATGGACGCGTCGTGCGGCGCGTGCTGATTGAAGAAGGTCTGGACATACAGCGCGAGCTGTACCTGGGCTTGCTGGTGGACCGCGCCGCGGGTGTGCCCGTGTTCATGGCCAGTGCGGCAGGCGGGATGGAGATTGAAGAAGTGGCGCGGGAAGACCCGGAAGCCATCCTGCGCGAAAAAATTGATCCCGCCGTGGGGCTGCAGGCCTATCAGGCGCGCAAGCTGGCGTTCGGGCTTGGTCTCAACCCGGAGCTGGTTGGCGCGGCGGTGCCGGTGTTCCGAGCCCTTTACCGCGCCTTCCTGGACACCGATGCCTCGCTCGTGGAAATCAATCCCTGCGTGGTCACCGGTGACGGCAGGATGATTGCCCTGGACGCGAAAGTCAATTTCGACGACAACGCGCTCTACCGCCACAAAGACCTGCGCGAACTGCGCGACCTAGACGAGGAAGATCCACTCGAAGTCGAAGCCTCGAAGTACGACTTGAACTACATCAAGCTGGACGGCAACGTGGGCTGCATGGTCAACGGCGCCGGCCTGGCCATGGCCACGATGGACATCATCAAGCTGGCGGGCAGCAGCCCGGCAAATTTTCTGGACGTCGGCGGCGGCGCCTCAGCCGAGCAGGTGAAGAACGCCTTCCGCATCCTGTTGAGCGACCCGCACGTGAAAGCGGTATTCATCAACATTTTCGGCGGTATCCTGCGCTGCGACGTGCTGGCCACCGGCGTCGTCAATGCCGCACGCGAGCTGAAACTTGCCGTGCCCGTGGTCGTCCGAATGGAAGGTACCAACGTGCAGCAGGGCCAGCAAATCCTGCGCGATTCCGGGCTGAATTTCACCATCGCCGAAGGCATGAAAGACGGCGCCGAAAAGGTTGTAAAACTTGCGGGCGGTGCGCAATGAGTATTCTGGTTGATGAACAGACCCGTGTGATTGTCCAGGGGTTCACCGGCCGCGAAGGCACTTTCCACGCAACCCAGATGATTGACTATGGCACCAACGTCGTCGGCGGGGTCACGCCCGGCAAAGGCGGCACCAAGCACCTTGCGCGGCCGGTGTTCAACACCGTCAGCGCAGCGGTGCGCGAAACCGGCGCCAACGCCTCCGTGATTTTTGTCCCGCCGGCCTTTGCCGCCGACGCAATTCTGGAGGCCGCCGACGCAGGAATCCCTCTTGTCGTCTGCATTACCGAAGGCATCCCTACCCTCGATATGGTGGGAGTGGCGGCGGTACTTTCGCGTGACGGACGCACACGGCTGATCGGGCCGAACTGTCCGGGAATCATTTCGCCGGGAAAGTGCAAGGTCGGCATCATGCCCGGCCCAATTCACCAATCCGGCCACGTCGGTGTGGTCAGCCGCAGCGGCACGCTGACCTACGAAGCGGTGGATCAGCTTTCCCGGCTCGGCATCGGGCAATCCACCTGCATTGGCATCGGCGGCGACCCGATCATCGGCACCACGTTTCTCGACGCCATCCGGCTTTTCAACGACGACCCGGAGACCCACGCCATCGTGATGATCGGTGAAATTGGCGGCAACGCGGAAGAAATCGCCGCAGCGTTCATCAAAGAAAACGTGCGCAAGCCGGTGATCGGGTTTGTTGCCGGGCAGACGGCTCCGCCGGGCCGCCGCATGGGCCACGCCGGAGCCATCATCAGCGGTGGGCAGGGCACCGCCAAGGAAAAATACGCCGCCATGCAGGCCGCCGGGATCCATACCGTCCAAAGCCCCGCCGAAATCGGCGCAACGGTGGCAAAGGTGTTGGGCACGGCGGTGAAATAGTTTAGGAGGAACTTTGCCCATCGAACGCACCCTTGCCATCATCAAGCCGGACGCGGTAAGCCGCAATCTGACCGGCGAGATTCTTTCGCGGATTCACTCGGCTGGCTTTCGGATTGTGGCCATCAAGTCGCTGCGGCTGAGCCGTGCCGAAGCCGAAGGCTTCTACGCCGTGCACCGCGAGCGCCCGTTTTTCAGAGACCTGGTGGAATTCATGTCGTCGGGCAAAGTGGTGGTCATGGTGCTGGAAGCCGAAAACGCCATCGCGCGCTGGCGCGAAGTGATGGGCGCCACCGACCCGGCTAAAGCCACGCCGGGCACCATCCGCCGCGAGTTCGGCACTTCGATTCAGAACAACTGCACACACGGCTCCGACGCCGCCGACACCGCTGCTTTCGAGGTCAGCTACTTTTTCGCCGGTTACGAATTGTAGTGGCAAATTTCCATGCGCCCGCCGGCAGGTGATTAAGATTAGGAATATGGAGCCAATGCGTGAAATGGGCAAGCTGCTGATTATCGTTGGTGTCGTGCTGCTCGTCGTGGGGGCGCTGCTGACGCTCGGTCCGCGGCTGCCGTTCCGGCTCGGGCGCCTGCCCGGCGACATTGTTTGGCAAGGCCGCCACACGGCGTTTTATTTTCCCATCGTCACGTCCATCCTGCTGAGTGCCGTGGTCACGCTCGTGCTGTGGCTGATTTCGGCGCTGCGACGCTAATGCTGTGGCCCGCCTCTCAACAGGCGGGCTACATAGGTTACAATCCCCACCGGTGAGGCAATTCGAGCTCAACCTGGCGCCGGAACGAAAGGTCTGGACCGTCAGCGAACTAACGTTGCGCATCCGCGACCTGCTCGAAGCCGAATTCCACGACATCTGGGTCGAAGGCGAGATCTCAAATTTCCGGCGGGCCCAGTCCGGCCACTACTATTTCACGCTGAAAGATGTCCGTGCGCAGCTGCGCTGCGTCTGCTTTCGCAATCAGGCGCGGCTGCTGAAGTTCCGCCCGGAAGATGGCCTGCACGTTCGCGTGCGCGGCTCGGTGGGCGTCTATGAGCAGCGCGGCGAATATCAGATTTACATCGAGCTGATCGAGCCGGTCGGGCTCGGCGCGCTGCAACTGGCCTTCGAGCAATTGAAGCGCAAGCTCGAGGCCGAAGGCTTGTTCGACCCGGGGCGCAAAACATCGCTGCCGCTGCTGCCGCGGCGCGTGGGTCTGGTGACCTCGCCCACCGGAGCAGCGGTTCGCGACATCCTGCGCATCCTCCGCCGGCGGCACCCCAATCTGCACATCCTGCTTTATCCGGTGCGTGTGCAGGGCGAAGGCGCCGCCAAAGAGATCGCCGAGGCCATCACGTGGTTCAACCGCGCGCAAGCCGCCGACGTGCTGATTGTTGGGCGCGGGGGCGGCTCGCTGGAAGATTTGTGGGCCTTCAATGAAGAAGTTGTTGCGCGCGCCATTTTCGCTTCTGAGATTCCGGTCATCAGCGGCGTGGGCCACGAGATTGATTTCACCATCGCCGATTTTGTTGCTGATGTGCGCGCGCCCACGCCTTCGGCCGCCGCTGAGATGCTCGTGCGTACGCGTCAGGAGTTCGACCGCCACATTGGTGAGCTGCGCCAGCGGATGCGGCAGCAGATGCGGCTGCTGCTATACCAGTGGCGAGACAGCGTGCAGGAGCTGACTACGCACCGCGCCTTCCGCCGCGTGGAAAATCTGGTGCGGGAATACCGGCAGCGGCTCGACGACGCCGTGCTGCGGCTTGCACAGGCGCTCGAGCAGCGCACCGATGCTGCCCGGCAACGGCTCACCGTGGCCGCAACGCGCCTGGTGGCTTACGATTTTCGTCCCCGCGTGGCCGGACTGCGCGGAAGGCTCGAGCAGCGCGGCATCGAATTAGGTGTGCGCATCGAGCGCGTACTGGCTGAGCTACGCCGCCGGCTCGAACACCTGCGGGTGCAACTCGAAGAGCGCAGCCCAGTGCAAGTGCTTGAACGCGGCTACGCGATTGTCTTTGACGCAGCCGGTCGCATCGTTCGCGCCGCCGAACAGGTCGCACTCGGTGACGAACTCGGCGTGCAACTGGCCCGCGGCAAACTCACCACCGAAGTTAAGGAAAAATACTGATTCCGCATTCCGGCGCGGGTTTCCGAGACTGCGCGAACCCCAGGGCACACTTGTGGGTCGCGGATTCCGCCGCGATATAAGCGGGCTGTTTACTCGTCCTCTTTGTGGTCGCCAGCCCATCAGGCGCGGCCGCAAGCTGGTTTTGGACAGAGACTGTGTGCAGCGGAGCCACTCAGAGCGACCCGGTGGGTGGATGCTAGCCTATGAACCGGAGTCTGAGCTGCCGACTTTTAACACGGCCAGGAAGGCTTCCTGGGGGATGTCCACTTTGCCGACCCGTTTCATGCGCTTCTTGCCTTCGCGCTGCTTTTCAAGCAGCTTGCGCTTGCGGGTGACGTCGCCGCCATAGCATTTGGCCAGCACGTTCTTGCGCATGGCGCTGATGGTTTCCCGCGCGATCACGCGGCTGCCGATGGCGGCCTGAATCGGCACTTCGAACATCTGCCGGGGGATGAGCTTGCGCAGGCGGGTGACCAGCTCGCGGCCGCGCTCGTAGGCCTGGTCGCGGTGGCAGATCATCGTCAGGGCGTCCACCGCCTCGCCGCCCACCAGGATGTCCAGCTTCACCAGGTCGGATTCACGCCAGCCGGCAATCTCATAATCGAGCGATGCGTAGCCTCGTGAAACCGACTTCAGCCGGTCGTAAAAATCGAGCACGATTTCGTTCAGCGGCAGCTCGTAGGTCAGCATCACGCGCTTCGGCGAAAGATATTCGAAGTTTTTTTGAAGACCGCGTTTTTCTTCGCACAGTTGCAGTATGGCGCCCACGGAATCGTCAGAGGTGATAATCATCGCCGTGATGATGGGCTCCTCGATTTTGGCGATGGCGTTCGGCGGTGGAAACTTTGTGGGATTGTCTACCTCGAAGAGTTCGCCGGCGGTTGTCGTGATACGGTAGCGCACGCTCGGCGCGGTGGTGATCAGGTCAAGTGTGAACTCGCGCTCGAGCCGCTCCTGCACGATCTCCATATGCAGCAGACCCAGAAAGCCGCAGCGGAAGCCGAATCCTAGGGCCGCGGAGTTTTCCGGCTCGTAGAAAAACGCGGCGTCGTTCAGTTGCAGCTTGCCCAGCGCGTCGCGCAGCTCCTCGTACTGGTCGGCCAGCACCGGATACAGTCCGGCAAAGACCATCGGCTTGATAGTCTGGAAGCCCGGCAGTGGCTCGGCCGGCCGCGCGGCTTCGACAATGGTGTCGCCCACGCGCGCGTCCGCCACCTGCTTGATGTTCGCGATGACGAAGCCCACTTCACCGGCGGCCAGCTCATCCAGCACCACCGGCTTCGGCGAAAATGCGCCCAGCTCTTCAACGTCGTATTCCTGATTGTTCGAGCACAGGCGGATTTTCAGGTGCGGCTCGAGCCGACCATCTTCTACGCGCACCTGCACCACCGCGCCGCGATAGGGGTCGAACCAGGAATCGAAAATCAGCGCCCGCAGCGGTGCGTCGCTCGAGCCTTTCGGCGGCGGGACACGTTGCACAATCGCTTCCAGAACATCTTTTACACCCAGGCCGGTCTTGGCGCTGATGAGCAGCGCTTCGGCGGAGGGCAATGCCAGCACCTGTTCGAGCTGCTCGCGCACCAGGTCGGGCTGCGCAGCGGGCAGATCAATCTTGTTAATCACCGGAATGATGGTCAGGTGATGCTTCGCGGCGAGGAAGGTGTTGGCCACGGTCTGCGCCTCGACGCCCTGGCTTGCGTCCACCACCAGCAGCGCTCCTTCGCAAGCCGTAAGCGCGCGGGAGACTTCGTAGCTGAAGTCCACGTGGCCGGGCGTGTCGATCAAGTTCAGCAGGTAGGTGTGGCCGTCGCGCGCGCGGTATTGCAGCCGGATACTTTTGGCCTTGATAGTGATGCCGCGTTCGCGCTCGAGCTCCATCGAATCCAGCACCTGGGCCATCATCTCGCGCTGGGTGAGCGCGCCGGTCAGCTCCAGCAGCCGGTCGGCCAGCGTGGACTTGCCGTGGTCAATGTGCGCGATGATGCAGAAGTTGCGGATGAACTGCGGATCCATGGGCGCGTTTTCTAGGCCGTTCCTGCCGGCGTCCCGCTCTGCAGGATGCGGTTTGCGAGAGCACAGCGGCGCAGGGCGAAGACTCCAATGACAACCTAGTGTGCCACAGGTGCGCGGATTCGGCCAGTGAGGCCGGGCGCGAGCAGTCCTCCCGCCATGGGACCGACACTCCAGAAACGCTTGTCAGAAGCCGGTGCGGGCGAGATAGATGTGAGCTTTGCCGTTGCCCACTCCGGGGAGCAAGTTAGTGGAGGTGGAGATAAAAGCGGCAAAGCGGCCATCCGCGCTGATCACAGGCAATTCGCTGTTTCCATTGCCCGCTACACCGTCTGTGGTCATCGAAAGCAGAATCGTCGTCGGCACGCACTCGGCGGGCACGCCCTCGCCCCAGCAGGTGTCGCGCAGGAATACGGACTTGGCAACCGGCAAACCCCCAGGGATCAGGTTGGTGGCCAGCGCGTCGAAAACCACAAACCGACCGTCACCGCTCACCGCTGGCTCTGCGCTGCCGTCGTTGGCCTGGCTGCCGTCGAACGCCACGGCCGCGCGAATCGTGCTCGGCACACAGCCCGGCGCAGCGCCGATACAGGTGTCCCGATAGAAAACGTCGGCAACCCCGTTTGTGTCGCCGGACACCAGGTTCGTGGCAAAGGAACTGAACGCTACGAAGCGACCATCGCCATTAATCGCCGGGGTCAGAAAGTCACGGTCGTTAGCCTGAGTCCCGTCAGAGGCGACTGACGCCCGCCGTGTAATGGGTGTGCATCCGCTGGAAGCATTCACACAAGTGTCTCGAAGGAAGACATCTGGCTGGCTGTTTGTGTCGCCGGCAACAAGATTCGACGCGAAAGAGTGAAAAACCACATATCGGCCATCTTGCGATATGGCCTGGAAAAAACTGTCCGAATTCGCTTGGCGGCCCTCGGAATCGACCGAGACGCGGGTGGTGTTCGGAGTGCAACCCGATGAAGCACGGATGCAGGTGTCCCGAAGGAAGACATCAATGACGCCGTTGGTGTCATCAGGGACAAGATTCGAAGCGCCGGAATGAAAGACCACAAAGCGTCCGTCGGCGCTAAGCGATGGACGCCGGCTGTCGCCGCTGGCCTCCGAGCCATCGAAGCCCACAGACACGCGCATCGTGGAGGGCACGCAACCCGTCGGCGCGCCGATACAGGTGTCACGCAGAAACACATCGGCCAAGCCGGTGAACCCACCGATTTCTCCATTCGTGTCGTTAGGGACCAGGTTCGAGGCGCTGGAATCAAACGCGACGTACCGCCCGTCGGCGCTAATGGCTGGGCCGCGACTGTTGCCGTTGGCCAGCGTGCCG
>FWPU01004028.1_pt1 | contig 19855 bp, 22 predicted proteins | sample 2228361 | NCBI WGS metagenome assembly FWPU01 (sample SAMEA103939777, study PRJEB20133) | metagenome
TCTACGCCTGGATTGCAGCCCTGCAGAACACCCAGGGCCCCACCGTCCTGGCCCTCACCCGGCAGAACTTGCCCGTCTACGACCGGGCCCGCGAGGGGTTGGGCGAGGCGTCCGGCCTGCTGCGGGGCGGCTATATCTTTTTTGAACAGGCGGAGGACGGCCTGGACCTGGTGCTCATCGGCACCGGCAGCGAGGTGGAGATCGCCTACCAGGCGGCCAAAGCCCTGGCCGCGGCGGGGGTGGGCGTCCGGGTGGTGAGCCTGCCTTCCTGGGAGCTCTTCCAGCAGCAGGAGGAGGCCTACCGCCAGCAGGTGCTGCCGCCGGACGTGCCCCGGCTGGCCATCGAGGCCGCCACTCCCTTTGGCTGGGAGCGCTGGGTGGGCCACGACAATTTGGCTGGGAGCGCTGGGTGGGCAACGACAAGAGCCGGGGCGACATCATCGGCATCGACCATTTCGGCGCCAGCGCACCCTACCAGCGGATCTACCAGGAGTTCGGCCTCACGGCAGAACGCCTGGCGGAGCGGGCCCGCCAGCTCCTGGCCCAGTCCCAGCCCAGTCGGGCCTAGCAATATCCATGCTGACTCTGCTTGCCGGCCTGGTCCGTCGGACCCGCCAGCACCATGCCATTGAGCACGCCACCATTCACCTGTTGGCGGCCCGCTTTCCCCAGCGCCAGTTCAGCGGCTTCAGCGATCCAGCGGGTTTTACCATCTACGGTGATGTGAGCACCTTCGATGTCCAGCGCGCGGTGGGCGATGCCCTCCTGCGGCTGCAGGCGGGCGAGCAGGAGCTGGCCATCCATCCCAACTGCGGCACCAACCTGGCCGCCAGCGGCGTGCTGGTGACCCTGGTGGCCCTGCTGGGCGCAAACGGCCGGCGGGGCCCCCTGGAACGCTTCAGCGTGACCCTGAGCCTGGTCCTCCTGGCCCTGGCCGCCTCCCGCCCCCTGGGCTTCTGGCTCCAGGAATACACCACCCTGGCCGATGTCGCCGACCGTTGGGTGGCCGAGGTGCGCCCGCTCCGCCTGGGGGCCATGCCGGCCCATCGGGTGCTCTTCGACTCGCGATGATCTACCTGTTGCTGGATTGCGATGAATTTCTGACAGCCCAACGGCTGGCCGAGCTCAAGGCGGCCCTGGGCGATGGGGAAATGGCCGACCTGAACACCACCGTTTTCAGCGGCGGCCAGGCCGGCGCGGCCGAGATCTTGGGGCAGGCCAGCATGATGCCCTTCCTGGCAGCCCGGCGGCTGGTGGTGGCAGAGGGCTACCTGAGCCACCTGGACAAACGTATGGCGGCCAGCCAGGGCACGACCAGCGCCGCCCACCAGGAGGCCGCCCGGTTCCTGTGGGGCCTGGCCGACCTGCCCGAACAGAGCGACCTGGTCCTGATCGACGGCGGCCTGGACAAACGCCGCCACCTGTGGCGGGGTTTTACCCTGCCGGCCCAGGACGACCGGCCGGCACGGGACGTGCCCGGGCTCCAGGCCCTGATCCAGTCCAGGCAGATCCAGCTGGAGTCCCAGGGGACGCCGGATCCCCGGGCCCTGCCCGGCTGGATCCAGCAGCGGGCCCGGAGCAAGCAGATCGCCATCGAGCTCCGGGCCGTGCAGATGCTGGCCACCTTCGTGGGCCCCAGCCTGCGCCAGCTGGACAACGAGCTGGACAAGCTGGCTGCCTACGCATCCGGGCGCCCAGTCACGCCGGACGACGTGGCCCTGCTGGTCAGCGACGCCAGTGAGGCCATGATCTGGGACCTGACCGACGCCCTCAGCCAGCGGAATCCCCGCCAGGCGGCCCACGCCCTGCAGATGCTGCGCCGCCACGACGCCAACCCGTTCTACCTCCTGACCATGATCGCCCGCCAGTATCGGATCATCCTCAAGGTCAAGGAGGCAGCCGCCCGGGCCGCGGGCCGGCCGGCCAACGAATACGACATCGCCAAACAGGTTGGGGAGAGTCCGTACCCGGTGAAGAAGGCGTTGCAGCAGGCCCGGAGCTATTCCTTCGAGGAGCTGGAGGAGATTTTGAGCCGGCTGTTGGAAACCGACCATGCCATGAAGACCGGCACCGATCCGGACACCGCCATCGATATTCTGATTGCCGAGTTGACCCAGCGCGCCCGCCCCTGAGCGCCTTCGTTTAGCCGCCGGTGTCTGCGCCGGCCGCCCCATCCCACCATGTTTCTGGCCCACCTCTCCCTAACCCATTTTCGCAACTACCATCACCTGGAGTTGGACTTCACCCGGCGCCTGACCCTGCTCCAGGGCCACAACGCCCAGGGCAAGACCAACCTGCTGGAGGCCATCCACTTCCTGGCCACCAGCAAGCCCGTCCACGCCCAGACGGAACGGGAGGTGGTGGACTGGCAGGCCCAGCAGGAGCCCATCCCCTTCTGCCGGGTGGCCGCCCGGGTGGAACTCCAGGAGGACGACCGTCCCCGCAGCCTGGAGCTGGAGATCATCCTGGCCCCCCGGGGCGAGAACGGCCATTTTGCCAAACAGGTGAAGATCAACGGCGTCAACAGGCGCAGCCTGGACCTGGTAGGGCTCATGCGGGCGGTGCTCTTCCTGCCCGAAGATGTAAAGCTGGTGGATGGCAGCCCCGGTGAACGCCGCCGCTACCTGGACATCGCCCTTTGCCAGATCGACCCCGCCTACTGCCGTGCCCTCTCGGCCTACCAGAAGGTCCTGACCCAGCGCAACAGCCTGCTGAAACAGCTGCGAGAGGCTCTGGGAGCCAACCGGGCGCGGCCCCGCGAGCCGGCCGTGGAGGCCCAGCTCTCCTTCTGGGATGAAAAGTTGGCCCAGCACGGCAGCTATGTGGTGGCCCGGCGCCACAATTTCATCCTGGCGCTGGAGCAGATCGCCCGCGCCCGTCACCACGACCTGACCAACGGCATGGAGGAGCTGGCGCTCCAGTACGTCCCTGGCTTCAACCCCGGCCACCTCAGCGATATGGAGCACGAACTCCTGCGGGCCGGCGGCGAGCCCCCACCCCACGAGTGGCAGGCCATCCGGACTCCCCTGACGCCCCAGGAGGTGGTCACCCACTTCCTGGCCAAGCTGGCCAGCCGTCGCAGCCGGGAGCTGGCCGCCGGCGCCACCCTCTACGGCCCCCACCGGGATGACCTCCGCTTTCTGGTCAACGGCCGGGACCTGCGCACCTACGGCAGCCGGGGCCAGCAGCGGAGTGCCGCGCTCTCCCTCAAGCTGGCCGAGGTCCAGGCCATGACCGACGCCACCGGCGTAGCCCCCCTCCTGCTCCTGGACGATGTCATGAGCGAGCTGGACGCACGGCGCCGGCGCACCCTGCTCCAGGTGTTGGATGGGGTGGCCCAGGCCATTGTGACTACAACCGATTGGGCAGACTTCACGCCGGAGTTCCGGCGTCAGGCCCAGCTATTGCAGGTGCGGAACGGAACGGTGGAGCCTGTTTCGATAAGCCCTCAGGGATTGGCGGAGTGAGAGGTCGGCGGGGAGGAAGAGGCGGCGCCGTTTGGGGCCTTGGCGCGCCGCCGGGTCGGGCGCAGGTCCGTGAAGAGGGCCTGGACGGTGCGTCGCACCCGCACCACGTTGCCGCTGGTGCGGATCACCGGTTCCACCACGTTGTCACTGACGAAGCTGGCCGTCCCCCGGACAGTGTGGATGGTCTCCTGGGCATCGTCGATGATGGGCCGGATCTCCGTCTGGAGCAGCTTGACCAGCCGCCAGACCTGCCAGACCAGGAGTGCAATCAGGACGCCGATGACGATGCTTTCCACGGCGATAATAATGATGGCGATGTCTCGAAGGGTGGCGCTGATCACCAGGGTTTACTCCTTTTCCCTGCGCCCCATCTCCCGGGCGCCTATCAGGGCCAGCCAGGCGCCGATGGAGGCTTCCACCAGGTGAAGCTGGCCGATCTGGAAGAACGAAACCTGGGTCACCAGGCCCAGGAGCTGCCCTAGGGCAAAGCCCACCCCCGCAGCCACCACGTAGAGTAGCAGATCCCGGCCACTCCGTCCACCCCAAAGATGAAAGAGGCTGGCATAGCCTAGGGCGATGAGCGCGGCCAGCAGCAGGCCCGGGGGGACCATCAGGCCCATGGTGCGATGATCCCTCCTCCCAGGCAGAGGTCGCCGTCGTAGAAGACCGCCCCCTGGCCCGGCGCGATGTCCCGCAGGGGGTGGTTGAAGTGGACTTCCACATCGCCGTTAGGCTGGGGATACAGGGTGCAGTCCGCCGGCCGGGCCCGATAGCGGATCTTGCACTGGGCCCGATAGCCGGGCGCCACCGGCCGGTCCAGGGTCCAGTTTACCTGCCGGGCCACCAGCCGATCCCGCCCCAGTTCATCCTCCGTGCCCACGATCAGGGTGTTGCGGCTCTGGTCCAGCTCCAGGACGTAGAGGGGCTCCCGGGTGCCGGCGATGCCCAGCCCCTTGCGCTGGCCGATGGTGTAGCCGGCCAGGCCCTGATGCTCCCCCCACACCCGGCCAGCCCGGTCCCGGATGGGGCCGGGGCGCATGGTGTCCGCCGCCCAATCCCGCAAGAAGCGTCGGTAGTCGTCATCGGCGATGAAGCAGAGGTCCATGGAGTCATGCTTGCTGGCAATGGGCAGGCCCCGGGCCGCGGCCATGCGCCGCACCTCGGCCTTGGGATATTCGCCGATGGGAAAGAGGAGATCCTGCAGCTCGGCCTGGCTGAGCACGCTCAGCACGTAGCTCTGATCCTTCCGTTCGTCCACTGCCTTGAGCAGGTGGACGGTACCGTCCGGCTGGCGCCACAGGCGGGCATAGTGGCCCGTGGCCAGGTAGTCCGCGCCCAGGCGCCTGGCGTAGTTCAAGAGGTAGTCGAAGCGGATGTGGCGGTTGCAGGCCAGGCATGGGTTGGGGGTCAGCCCCTGGCGATAGCCGTCGATAAAGAAGTCCACCACGTGCTGCTTGAAGGGCCCTTCCACGTTGATCAAGTAAAAGGGGATGCCCAGCTCGTCGGCCACCCGGCGCGCGTCGTGGACGCTCTCCAGGCTGCAGCACTTGTTGGTGGACGCTTCGCCCGCGCCCACCTCCGCCCAGAGGCGCATCATGATGCCGATGCAGTTGTATCCCTGCTCCACCAACAGCGCCGCCGCCACGGAGCTGTCCACGCCGCCGCTCATGGCGACGACGACAGTGGTATCGGCAGGCGCTTTGGTATGCTTCGTCATGTTCATAAGATATATTGTACATGAAATCGGCGTATTTGCAGGATTTCTGACTACACTGCAAAGGGGGGCATCTTTCATGGAAAAGCTCTCACTCTGAGCCATGCCGGGCCTGATCCCAGGGGGTGGCGCTGACTTCGTCGTGGCGCAGGGCGCGGGTGCCGATCCGGTCGATGCGCATGATGAGGCGACAGGCGGGATCTGGGCAGACCACCCGGCTGTCGGTCTCCATCCAGTCGGCCGGGTGGTTGCGCCGTTGCTTGGCCGGCAACAGGGGAATGGCCGCCTGGAGCGCGTAGAGGCAAAAGTCCGCGCCATCCGGCAGGGAGATCTTGCCGCTGCGCAGGTAGAAGCGATCCCCCTCGGCCATGGCGCACGTGCAGTGGCCTTCGATCCGTTCCACCACCACGGCCAGGTCGTACAACTCGAACTGGTCGTCCGGCTGTGAAAACGCCTCCCCGCTCCCTTCTGGAGTTATCTGCCTATTCGATTCCTGCATCCTCCCCTCCTCGATACAGCAGGCATGGGGCCAGCCTCGCCTGCCGTCTTGTTCCAGGTTGACATACGCAGCTAAAACCTATCCCGGCGCCCTTGCCATGTGGGCCAGGAAGGGCCGGCCATGGTAGGATACAGGGTATGCAAAGATGACCGGCCCGTCAAACAGAGAGGATGCCCTGTGACCCATCTGGATCCTATCCGGCAGACCATCAGCGTTGCCTTTCAGACCGACAAGCCGTTGGCCGCGTACGGCGCCCTGGCGGCCCAGGTGGAAACCTATGGCTTTGACGGCATCTCCGTCTACAACGACATGCTCTACCAGCCTGCCTGGCTGCCCCTGCTGGAGGTGGCCCGGGCCACCCGCCGGGTGCGCATCGGGCCGGCCGCGGTCAACCCCTTCACCTGCCATCCGATCAACATCGCGGGCCACATCGCCCTGATCGACGAAGCGTCCCAGGGGCGGGCCTACCTGGGGCTGGCCCGAGGGAGCTGGCTGGACTTCGTGGGCCTGGAGCCCCGGCGGACGGTGACCGCCCTGCGGGAGGCCTTTGGCTGCATTCGGCACCTGCTCACCCGCTCCACCGAACCCTACGCCGGTGACATCTTCCCCCTGGCCGGGGGCGACACCCTGCGCTGGCCCATTCTCCGGCCGGATCTCCCCTTCCTCCTGGGCAGTTGGGGCGCCCAGACCATCCGGGCCTGCATCGCCTGGATCCACGAGGTCAAGGTGGGGGGCACGGCCAACCCGGACGTGGTTCCCCACTTCCGGACCGTGATCGACCAGGCTGCCGTGGCTGCCGGCCGAACCGCCGGTGAGGTGGGCGTGACCATCGGTTCGGTCACCGTGGTGGATGCGGACGGCCAGGCGGCCCGGGCCCGGGCCCGCCGGGAGGTGGCCCTCTACCTGCCGGTGGTGGCCGACCTGGACCCCACCCTGAAGCTGGACCCCGAGCTGCTGGCCCGGATTCGGATGGCGGCGGAGCGCTACGACTTCGATCGGGCCGCCGGGCTCATCTCCGACGAGCTGTTGGGCCGCTTTGCCTTTGCCGGCACGCCGGAGCAGGTAGCCGCCCAGGCCCGCTCCATCCTGGAGGCCGGCGCCGCCCGGCTGGAATTCGGCACACCCCACGGCCTGGACGCCGAGACCGGCCTGCGGCTCTTGGGCGAGCGGGTGCTCCCGGCCCTGCGAGAATAGCGCCGGCTGCTCCGCTCCCGGGCACTTTGCCGGAATTCCGGCCTAACCGCTATAATCAGATCTACCTCGGACCCATCCCCCGGCCTGGATGACCAACCACCCCGGGCCTCCGCCCGCAACACGTACCAATCGCCTATCTGCACATTAAGGAGAGAGACCCATGGGTCGAACCAAGCACGTCTTCAGCAGTCTGAACCGCCGGGACTTTATGCGCCTGGCCGGCCTGGTTGGCGCGGGGACCGCCAGCGGCCTGCTCTGGGGCTGCGTCGCGCCTGCCGCTGAAACCGGCAGCCAGACCAGTGTGGCGGTAACCGAAAGCCAGGGCCCGTCCGGACCCCAGGGCGAACTGGTCATTGTCCAGGGGGTGGACGCGGAATCCCTGGATCCGTACGTGACCACCTCTGGGGCCTCCAAAGGCATGGTGTGGTCCATCTATGACAAGTTGCTGGAGCGCTCCCCCGACATGCAGTTGATTCCGTGGCTGGCCACGGAATGGAAGGTGGTGGATGACACCACCTGGGAATTCAAGCTGCGGGATGAGGTTTACTTCCACAACGGGGAGAAGTTCAGCGCCGAGCACGTGCGGGATTCCATTGCCCGCTTCAAAGATCCGAACCTGAAAAACGTCTACGCCGCCCAGCTTGCGCCGGTGGTAGAGGTGGAGGTGGTCGATCCCCTGACCGTGCGTATCAAGACCGACGGCCCCTTTGCCCTGCTGGCTGAAGTCCTCTCCACCTACTGTGAAATGCTGCCCAAGGCCATCACTGCCGGCGAGGTGGATGCCGCCACCCAGGCCATCGGCACCGGCCCCTACCGGTTCGTGGAGTGGACCCCCGGCGACCGCATGGTGGTGGAAGCCGCGACCTCGGCAGGGGGCCAGCCCCACTTCAGCGGCCAGCCCCGGCTGCAACGCATCCTCTGGCGGCCGGTGCCGGAGGGGACCACCCGGGTGGTGGAGCTCAAGACCGGCCAGGCCCACCTGATCACCCCCGTGGACCCGGTGCAACGGCAGGAGCTGGAAGCCGACCCGGCCACCGGCGTCATCGCCTTTCGCCAGATCAACTCCATCATCGTGGTCCTCAACAGCCTCAAGGTGGAACCCTTCCAGGATGTGCGGGTACGCCAGGCCCTCAACTACGCCACCGACGTGCCCACCCTGATCAACACCGTCATGCAGGGCGCAGCCTACCAGCTGGCCGGCCCCTTCGGCCCCGGCATTCCCGGCTACGACCCCGAGCTGGAGCCCTACCCCTATGACCCGGACAAGGCCCGACAGCTCCTGGCGGAAGCTGGCTACGGCGACGGCTTTGAGTTGACCCTGGTCTCTCCCAACGGCCGCTACCTCAACGACAGGCTGGCCAGCGAGGCCATCGCCGGCATGTGGTCGGAGGTGGGCGTGCAGACCACGGTGCAGGTCATGGACTGGAGCCCCTTCGTGGAGGGGGTGCTGGGCAAGACCCACGACGCCTTCTTCTTCTCCCAGGTGGGCGTGTTGTTGGATGCCACCGTGAGCATCAACTTCCACTCGGGGCGCAAGGGCGCGGCCTGGCAGGGCTACGACAATCCGGAGGTCAACCAGATCATCGACGAAGCGCCCAGGGAGATGGACGCGGAGAAGCGTAACGAGATGTACAAGCGGCTGGGCCGCATCATCTACGAGGAGTGCCCCTGGGTCTTCCTCTGGAACCAGCAGGGGCTCTTCGGCATCCGCAACGAGGTCCAGGGCTGGGAACCCCACCAGGATGGCATCATTCGCCTGGGGGACATTCACCTGGCGGCGTGAGGGTTTTGAAGAACACCCCAAGTGCGTTGAAACCCACTCAACGGGGCAGAAAATCCGTTGAAAACGGATTTTCTGCCCCGGCGAGGTATTTCCATGCCTTGTCATCTGGCGGATGGACGTACCACGGTTGAGTGTGGTGCTACCCTGACCCCACGCGATGTGTTCATCTGTGTAATCTGTGGATCCAATTCAATCGGTGGATCTCCAAAGTATAGACCCATGTCCCGATACCTGGTTCAACGGCTCCAGCACCTGGCCTGGGTGCTTTTCGCCGTCAGCCTGCTGGTCTTCCTGCTGATTTACCTGTCGGGCGATCCCGCGACCTTGCTGGCTCCCCTGGATGCCAGGCCCGAAGACGTGGCCCGCATCCGGCAGCTCTACGGGCTGGATCAGCCCATCCTGGTCCAGTACTGTCACTTTCGCGTCAAGGCCGTCCAGGGCGACCTGGGTGAATCCTTCCGCTACCATCAGCCGGCCCTGGCCCTGGTGTTGCAGAAGCTCCCGGCCACGGTGCAGCTGGCCCTCTTCTCCCTGGGCCTGACCATCCTGGTGGGCATTCCCCTGGGGGTGCTGGCCGGAACCCGACCCAATAGCCTGGTGGATTGGACCGTCTCCCTGGTCACCTTTGTGGGTATCAGTATTCCGTCCTTCTGGCTAGGCATCCTCCTGATCCTGGCCTTCGCCGACCGGCTGCGCTGGCTGCCTTCCTCCGGCGCGGGTACATGGCGCCACCTGCTCCTGCCGGGCATCACCCTTTCCCTGTACAGCATCGGCCTGGTCTCCCGCCTGGTGCGGTCCACCCTGATCGACGTCCTCCAGCACGACTACATCCGCACGGCCCGGGCCAAAGGGCTGGGCGAACGGCTGGTGCTCTACCGCCATGCCCTGCGCAACACCCTTATCCCCACCGTCACCGTGCTGGGGCTACAGTTGGGTGGCCTGTTGGGCGGCTCCGTGGTGGTGGAGTCGGTCTTTGCCTGGCCGGGCGTGGGTTGGCTGATGCTCCAGGGGATCCAGAATCGGGACCTACCCCTGGTGCGGGCGGTGGTGCTGGTGGTGGGCCTGGCCTTCGTCCTCATCAACCTGGCCGTCGACCTGATCTACACCCTCATCGATCCACGGATTCGCCATGAGACGTAACCGCAGACGCCTGGGCCGGAGCGCCCAATTCTGGGTGGGAGCCATCGTCTTTGTCGCCGTGGTGGCGGTGGCCGTGCTGGCTGACTGGCTGAGCCCCCACGATTATGCGGCCCAGAACCTGACCAGGGCCCTGCTGCCCCCCTTCTGGATGCCCGGCAGCGACCCGACCTACCCCTTGGGGACCGACCGGCTGGGCCGGGATCTCCTCTCTCGGCTCATGGTCGGCGCCCGAGTATCCACCGCGGTGGGCGTTTTTTCCGTGTTGCTGGGCGGCACCCTGGGCACCTTGACCGGCCTGGCCGCCGGGTACTTCGGCGGCTGGGTGGACCGCACCATCAGCCGGCTGATCGACATCCAGCTCTCCTTTCCGCCGGTCTTTCTGGCCATCGCCATCATGGCCGCCGTCGGCCAGAGCCTGACCAACCTGATCCTGGTGCTGGCCCTGGTCACCTGGGTCCAGTACGCCCGGGTCTGTCGCGGCTCCACCCTGGCGTTGCGGGGGGTGGAGTTTGTGCAGGCGGCCCGGGCCATCGGCGCCGGTCATGGGCGCATCCTCCTGCGCCACCTGCTGCCCTCAGTGCTGCCGCCCCTGGCCGTCATCGCCACGGTCAACATGTCCAGCATGATCCTGGCGGAGGCGGCCCTCAGCTTTTTGGGGCTGGGGGTGCAGCCGCCCACGCCGGCATGGGGGAGTATGGTCAGCGAGGCCCGGGCCGTACAGAGCATCGCCTGGTGGAACGCGGTCTTTCCCGGCCTGGCCATCGTCATCTTCGTGACCAGCGCCAACCTCATGGGTGAGGGCCTGCGTCAGCGTCGGTGAGCGTAGGGAGGGTAACCATTCATTCCCTTCCCCCCAGCCCCCCTCCTCCGGCAAAGCCGGGAGAGCGGAGAAGAGAACCGTTTTAAGTCAACCGCGCCGCCGTTTCCACGGGGCCGCGGCGCCAGATACCCTCAGGAGAAAAACGACCATGCGTACCTTCTTCAACAACTGTCGCCTGGTGGACGGGACCGGGGCCAGGGCGGTGGAATCGGCCCTGGTGGTGGTCACCGACGACCAGATCACCTGGTGCGGCCCGGCGGACGCAGCCGAGGCGCCCACGCCCGTGGCCGGTGACCGCCAGGTGGATCTGGCGGGGCGAACCCTGCTGCCCGGCCTCTTCAACGTGCATGTACACCTGGCCCTGCGCCTGCCCTTCCCGGAGCAGCGCATCGACCCATTCGCCCCCGGCTACCGGGCCATGCTTATCTACCGCCGGGCCCTGGAGGCCATCTACAGTGGCACCACCAGCCTCCGGGCTGTGGGCGAAGCCCATTTCATGGACATCGCGGTGCGCAACGCCATCAACAAGGGCGTGTTGTCGGGGCCCCGCATCCAGTCGGCCGGCAGCGCCCTCATCGCCACCGGCGGCCATGGCCACAACTCCGTGAGCTGCATCGAGGCCGACGGGGTGGACGGCTTTCGCCGGGCCGCCCGGGAGCAGCTGCGGGCCGGCGCGGACCTGATCAAGATCTGCCTGACCGGCGGCATCGGCACCCCTGGCGAACAGCCCGCCGACAAGCAGATGAGCGACGACGAGGTGGCCGCGGTGGTGGAGGTGGCCCACGGCGCCAACAAACGGGTGGCCTCCCACACCGGGGGCAGCCAGCCCGTCAAGGATGCCGTGCGCCTGGGGGTGGACTGCATCGAGCATGGCTATCAGTTCGACGACGAGGCGGCCCAGATGATGGCCCAGGCCGGCACCTTCCTGGTGCCCACCCTCTGCGTCACCCAAGAGCTGGACTACATGCGCCGCCATGGCGTCCAGGAGTGGATGCTCACCAAGGCTCGGGCCGCAGCCGTGGAGCATCTCAACTCCATCCGCCGGGCTGTGGCCGCGGGGGTGACCCTCTGCGTGGGCACGGACCTGTTGCCCAGCGACCCGGTGGCCGGCACCGTGGCCACCATCCGGGAGGTGGAGCTGCTGGTGGAGGCGGGCCTCTCGCCCCTGGATGCCCTGCGCGCGGCTACTTTCAACTCGGCCCGGCTCTGTGGCGTGGAACGGCTGACCGGCACCATTGCGGCGGGCAAGCAGGCGGATCTGATCGTGGTGGACGGCCGGCCCGACGTGGAGATCCGGGATCTGCGCCAGGTGCGCCTGGTGATGAAGGATGGCGCCATCTTCCGCAACGAACTGCCCAACCTGGATGAGCCTGGCCTGGCCCTGCCCGGGGTGGAACTGGCCGGGGGCACCTTTGCCCGGGTCTACTGAAATTCGTACAGGCTGGCGTAAAGACCAGGGCAGAAATTCGGCGGCACTCCCTCTGGTGGAAACTATCGGCGAATTTCTGCCGGGATTGACTGGCGTTTGGCAAGCGGGCCGTCCCCGTGCAAAATAAAGGGCACAAATGTTGTCCGTTGGGATTTTTGTGAAATAGGAGTTGCCATGGCCAAATCGAAAGCCCATCCAACTGCCCGGAGCCGCCGGGAACGGGCCCGGGAGGCGCGAGCCCGCCGCCGCCGAAACCAGATGTTGATCCTGTGGGGCAGCGTGGCGTTCTTTGCCGTGATCATCGGCGCGGTCATCACCCTGAACGTCCGCAACAGTCGGCCGGTGGCCGGCGAGGAGACCTTCCCCTCCCAGGGAAACCTCCACATCGCCTTCGGCAGCGTCTCGCCCATCGCCTACAACTCCACTCCGCCCAGTTCCGGCCCCCACTATGAGACCCTGGTGAGCTGGGGCGTCTACACCGAGCCCCAACGCTACGAACACCTGGTCCATAACCTGGAGGACGGCGGCGTGATCGTCTACTATCAGTGCCCCGAAGGGTGCCCGGCGGTGGTGGACGCCCTGCGGGAGATCGTGGACCCGTACATCCAGGCCCGGCGCCACGTGATCATGGTGCCCAATGACCCGTCCTGGACCATCGGCAACAGCCAACCCCTGCACCAGGACATGGGCGCGCGCATTGCGGTGGTCGCCTGGCAGAAGGTCCTCAAGATGGACGAGGTGGACGCGGAACGGATCCGGGCCTTCATCGAGCGCTATGAGGGCATCGATCATCACGTGGCCGGCATCGGGTAGGGCCGGTTTCAGGCCAGTCCCATGACGCATTCTGTGATGGTCGAAGTCCGTCGCCTCTCCCTGGAACGAAGGGGCGTTCCCGTGCTGCGGGAGGTTTCCCTCACGGCAGACCGGGGGCAAATCGTGGGGCTGTTGGGGCCCAGCGGCAGCGGTAAGTCGACTCTGTTGCGCTGCATCAACCGGCTGCTGGAACCGCCGCCCCAGACGGTCTTCGTGGATGGGCGAGATGTGACTCGAGTGGATGTGATTCAACTGCGGCGACAGGTGGGGATGGTCTTCCAGCAGCCAGTGCTCTTCCCCGGCACGGTGGCCGACAACCTGCGCTACGGGCCGGCCCTGCGGGGCCAATCCCTGGATGACGCCGCGCTGGAGGCGCTGTTGGAACAGGCCGACCTGGACCCGACCCTGGCCCATCGGCCGGCGTCGGAGCTATCCGGTGGCCAGGCCCAGCGGGTCGCCCTGGCCCGCGCCCTGGCTAACCGCCCCCAGGTGCTGCTCATGGACGAGCCTACCAGCGCGCTGGATCCGGCCTCCCGGCGCCACATCGAGGAACAGGTCCGACGCAGGAGCCGGGAAGATGGGCTGACGGTCATCTGGGTGACCCACGACGTGGAGCAGGCGGAGCACATTGCCGACTATCTCTACCTGCTGGTGGATGGACAGGTGCTGGATCAGGGGGAGCCGGAACATGTGCTCCACGCCCAGGGAGATCATGTCCATCTGCTGTCCCGTTTTGCCGCGGGGGAGCTGGCCGGCCGGCATTCCTGAAGACCCTGGAGTCCCCCACCATGTTGGACTTTTTCTGGGCCATTGATTTTCCCCGGGTATTGGCCAGTATCGCCCTGGTGGCCCTGGCCGGCCTGCTAGGCTATTGGCAACGGGCCGGCCTCGGCCAGGACCTGGTCATGGCCACGGTGCGCTCCTTTGTCCAGCTCATCGCCATCGGCTATGCCCTGGACCTCATCTTCGCCCAGGAGAGTGTGGGCTGGACCCTCTTCCTGATCGTGGTGATGCTGGCCGTGGCGGCCTATACCTCGGCCCAACGGGGCAGTGGCATCCCCAACACCCTCTTCATCACTACGGCCAGCATTGGCGTGGGCACCCTCCTCACCATCGGCCTGCTGGTGGCGTTGGGTATCTTTCGTTTCGTACCCCAGCTCATCATCCCGGTGGCCGGCATGGTCATCGGTAACACCATGACCACCTGTTCCCTGGTCATGGCCCGGCTGCGGGACGACGTGGTAGAGCAACGCCTCCAGATCGAGACGGCCCTGGCCCTGGGCGCAACCAGCCGCCAGGCCGTCCAGCCTATCCTGCGCCGTTCCATCCGGGCGGCCATGCTGCCGGTGATCGACACCACCAAGACGGTGGGGCTGATCAAGCTGCCGGGCGCCATGACGGGTATGATCCTGGCCGGCGCTTCCCCCCTGGAGGCGGTCCAGCTTCAAATTATTGTCATGTACATGCTGGTGGGCGCGACCGCGTTCACAGCCCTGGCTGCGGCCTTTCTCACGGCCCGGGTCTTTTTCACCCCGGCCCATCAGCTCCGCCTGCCGGCCGCGCTGACCCCGGCCGGGGATGCGTGAACGCCTGGCTAGCACGGTCTGGCGTAAATACCACGGCAGAAATTCGGTGGCACTACCTCTGGTGGATACTATCGGCGAATTTCTGCCGGGATTTACTAGACCACTTGGTTCCGCAGGGGCCTCTCCCCTCGGCGGAGCCGCTTCAGGTTTTCCAGCAAGATGTCCAGCAGGTTTTCTTCATAGCGGCGGGTCTCGCCTGCGGTGTGGGGCGTGATCAGGACGTTCTCCAGGTCCCAGAAGGGGGAGTCCGCAGGCAGCGGCTCATCCCAGAAGTGGTCGATGGCCGCGCCGGCGATGGTGCCGTTGCGCAGCGCGTCCAGCAGGGCGGGCTCGTCCACGCAGCCGCCCCGGGCCACGTTGATCAGGTAGGCTGTGGGCTTCATGGCGGCCAGGGCGGCCCTGTCCATCAGCCGGGTCGTCTCCGGGGTCAGGGGGCAGGTGAGGGCGACGAAGTCGGCCTGGGGCAGCAGATCGGCCAGCCGGTCCGGCGGGTAGACTTCGTGGGCAGTCCCCGGCGGTACGATGGCCGGGTTGCGCTTGGTGGCCAGGACCCGCATGGCGAAGGCCCGGGCGAGGTGGGCCAGCCGGGAGCCGATGCCGCCCAGCCCCACGATCAGGAGGGTCTTGCCGCCCAGCTCATCCTCCCGCCGGTCCACGTCCGGGATCATGCCGCGCCAGAAGTGGCGGCGCTGGTTGTCCCGGGCGGCGGGGAGGTGGCGGGTGAGGGCCAGGATCAGGGCCATGGCGTGTTCGCTGACCGCGTTGCGGTTGACGCCCTGGGCGCTGGCCAGGTGGATTCCCCGGCGGCGCAGTTCGTCCAGGGGGAACTGGTCGTAGCCAGCGCCGATGGACTGGATGAAGCGGAGGCGGGGTGCCATCTCCAGAAGCTCGTGGCGCCAGAAGCCCGAGATCACCAGCACATCGACCTCGCCGATGCGCTCCGTCAGCGCCGATGGAGACCAGACCTGGAAGTGGGGGATGTGGGGCTGGCGCCGGGCGAAGCGGTCGGCCAGTTGATAGGCGGGATGGGCAAAGCAGACGGTGGGCGTTGGGATGGAGTCCATGGGTGGGTCACCATTTGGGTGAATTCGGAATCCTTGACATCGGCGCGGCGGGTCAGCCGTGTGAGGCGGGGCGCGTAGCGCACCAGCCGAAGCATCGGCTGCACCCGCTTGTTCGGCCGCCGCGAGCGCAGCGAGCCAGGCCGACAAGCGGGCGAAGCCCGCCGCGCCGTTCAGCCGAGCGCGAAGCGGTCGGCTGAACAATTAGTTTAGTTGCTGTCCAGCCAGCTCAGCGCTTCTTCTCGGCTGAGAAAGAATCGGAAACGTTGCCCCCTGTTTGCTTCTCGTACAAAGTCCTGGAATGCGCGCGAGTGAACTAAGGGGTCAGGTACAACAACCGCCATGCGAATCTGATAGAGGGAGAGGCGGTGTACCAGTTGGCCTGCAATGCCTGTACTTAAATCGAAGAAGGCAGGAGGCAATTCGCTGCTATCGAGCAGAAGTGTATGCGCGCCGTGTTCGATGCAGGCTGTTACGACCGCATTCGGGTCAAATGTGTCTGATTCTTGTCGTCGATATTCAAAGTGGGAAGTCATAAGCTAAGCCGTTGTCACAATATCTTCTCCATGGGGTTGCCTTTAGCCAGTTCATCGATCCGCTCCTCGCCATCTTCGGAAAGAACCTCCCAGAGCCTGTCAATCTGCTCCTGGGTCTCGCATGAGACATAGAGCGACATGCTCTCGTGGAACTTTCCGAAGTAAGCCCCACCCCGGAAAGCCACCACTTCCTCCCCATTGAGCGTGAAGCGAATGGTTTTCACGTCACCGGCCACGCCGGGCATGATGTCTTCGGACACCTCCGGCACCTGCCGAAGCGCTGCAACCTCCTGTTCGCCGAAGTAACTTCGTCCCAGAATCGTCGAATTCCCGAACACCTTGTTGAAGAGTTCGATGTACGTGGCGACGGCTTCCTCGAGGTTCTTGTTGAATCCCAGGCACACGGTAATCGCTTTCATTGGCTGACCTCGCTATTGAGCTTGTGGGGAGCCGAGTGGTGCTCGTGCACAATCTGCCATGCGCCGTTGCGCTTCGTTAAGCCCAACGTCAGGCGACACACCGGCTCGGAAGAGCCGCCGATGCATAACAGCGCAGTTGCAAAGGCAACGTTGTCACCTGCCGTGATGCGCAGGTCTTCGAGGACGAAGACTTCTCGATCCGGTGCACCATAGCGAAAGAAGAGCTCCCAGGTCTTTCGATACGCGTCGAGCCCCTCGGACTCAAGGGGCTCGGGGACGTCGAACATGAGCACGGACTCTGAATGGTTGGCGAGGATGCCCTCCATGTCACCACGCTGAATAGCCCGCTCCCAGGAACGGATCACGCGCTCGATGTCTGCTTTGTCTGCGTTTGTGTCCATAAGGCTCATAACCCTTTGGCATTTGATGAACGCCCGGCACCATACATGCAACAGCCGCTACCGCGCCCGCACATAGCGGCAGACCTGGGCGCCGGTGCTCGCCTTCACGGCGGAAACGAGTTCAAACGGCAGCGGCTCGGCCATCGCCGGAAAGAGCTTCTTGCCGCTGCCGATGACCAGGGGCACGACCGTGAGCACCAGCTCGTCGACTAGATCGGCAGCCAGGAGCGACTGTACCATCGTCGGGCTGCCGTAGACGTAGATGTAGCCACCCGGCTGCGCCCGCAGATCGGCCACGGTTTTGAGAAAGTCCTTGCCGCGGATGATAGTGGTCGGGTGCCACACGATGTCCGCCTCAGTGAGCGTGTCGGAGACGACGTACTTTTGCACACGGTTGATCCAGTCGGAGAAGTCGTCGCCGGAGCGGCTGGGCCAGGCCATTGCCGACACCTGATAGGTACGCCGACCCTGCAGGAGGGCGTCGCTTTGCTTTGCCAGGGTGTCGAATGTCCCGCCCATGACCTCCGGGTCGAAATACTTCCCCATCCACCCGCCGTGGGCAAAGCCGCCGTCCGTGTCTTCACTGGGTGCGCCCGGTGCCTGGACGACACCGTCGAGGCTGATGAATTCGGTGATGAGCGTTTTCATGGTTTCTCCTGTTTACATGGCCATGATGTTCGATCTGGTGAGTAGAAGCGCACCTCCCGCTCGTGCTCGGGGACCGCGATATCCGCGCTGAAGACGGCGCCGACACGTGGGACAAACAGTTCGCTCATAGATGCCTCCAATTTCGGTAGGGTCGGCTGACGCCCCGGCGTTCAGCGGCGGGTCACTGGGATGGGAGCACGTCGGCCCGCCTTCGACGATCATTGAAACCCGTGGCGGATATCCCCGTCACTCCATGGGATGTTCAGGGAACCGTCGCCAGACCATGGCCGCCTACGGGCATGGTTTCGCAACGCTCGCTAAAGCCGGCGATGAGGGGCTTGCCCCGCGCTATGGCCTGCTGTACCGAAGGCAGGGACAACGACGCGGTATGGCTCTCCTGGCGGTCCCACACCTCCGTGACCCAGATGGCGTCGGGATCGGTCGGGTCTTGAGCGACCACGTAACTCAGGCAGCCTGGCATCTCCCGGGCGCCGGCGAGCAGGATGGCGATCAGGGCGTCCCGCTGGCCAGGGACGGCCTGGATCTTCCCGATCAAGCCGTACATCAGTCTCATCCCTTTCTGTTTGGTTTCATTTTTCCATTGCCATTCTCCCGCCGGCCATGGCACCCACCACCAGGAAGGGCTCGGCGCCGGTGGCAACGGCTTCGGGCAGGGGCGCGTCCGGGGGCTCATGGGAAAGGTCCTGGCCACAGGCAAAGAAGCGCACGAAGGGCCGACGCCGCCGGGTGGCGTGATCCCGGATGGTACCCCGCAGCATGGGGTAGGCCGCCTCCAACGCATCCAGCACCGCCTGCTGGGTGACCGGCCCGTCGACCTGGAGGTGGACCTCCTTGCCCACGCCGGCCAGGTTGCGCAGATGATGGGGAAGCACCACCCGAATCATGGCAGCACCTGCACCTCCACCGAGAGCACCGGTGGCAGGTGGCTGACGAGGGCCGCCCAGTGGTCGCCGCCGTCGGCCGAAGCGTAAACCTGGCCACCCGTGGTGCCGAAGTAGACGCCACACGGCTCCAGGGAATCCACGGCCATGGCATCCCGCAGGACGTTCACATAGCAGTGGCTTTGGGGAAGCCCGTGGCTGAGGGCCTGCCAGCGATAGCCCTCCCCGTCTCGCTGTCCCCGATAGACCCGCAGCTTTCCCTCGGGTGGGTAGTGCTCCGAATCGCTCTGGATGGGAACCACGAAGACGGTGTCTGGCTCGTGGGCGTGGACCGCGATGGGGAAGCCGAAGTCGCTGGGCAGGTTGCCGCTGATCTCATACCACCAATCGCCAGCATCGTCGCTGCGCATGACATCCCAGTGCTTTTGCATGAAGAGCACATGGGGCCGGGCAGGGTGCATGGCCAGGCTGTGGACGCAGTGGCCCACTTCGGCATTGGGGTCGGGCAGTTCATAGCCGGCCTGGAGGCCCCGGTTGATGGGGCGCCAGCTCTGGCCGCCGTCGTCGCTGCGGAAGGCCCCGGCCGCGGAGATGGCCACAAAGAGACGATTGGGAGCGACCGGATCCAACAAAATGGTGTGCAGACAGAGGCCACCGGCCCCAGGCTGCCAGAGGTGCCCCTTCACCGCCCGCAGGCCGGGCAGCTCCTGCCAGCTCTGGCCGCCGTCGGTGGAGCGAAATAAGGCCGCGTCCTCCACCCCGGCGTAGACGGTGTCTGGATCGGTCGGGGAAGGTTCCAGGTGCCAGACCCGCTGGAATTCCCAGGGGTGCTGGGTGCCATCGTACCACTGGTGGGTGCCCGGATCCCCCTCGTAGCGAAATTCGTTGCCCACGGGCTGCCAGCTCTGGCCGCCGTCGTCGGAGCGCTGGATCAACTGCCCAAACCAGCCGGTGGACTGGGATGCGTAGATGCGCTTGGGATCGGCCGGGGATCCCTTGAGGTGATAGATTTCCCAGCCGGAAAAATGGGGGCCGCTGACCTCCCAATGGCGGCGCTGTCCATCGGCCGTCAGGATGAAAGCCCCCTTCTTGGTACCCACCAATACCCGGACGTTGCTCATGACCTGATTCCCCTTTCATGGCGTTCAACACGTGGGCGGGCGCTGCTTGTTGCGCCCCGACGATATTCAGGACAGCCCGGCGTAAATAGATTGGCAGATGCTTGCGTGGTGCGTCAAGCAATGTCCTGGCAGATGGCTTGTGCATCCCATTCATGCATGCACTACGCGCCATCTGATTCCTGGGCCAATTTACGCCTCTTATCCTGATTGTCCCTGATTGTCTTACTCGGTATTACTATTCGACTTTTGACAATGAGCAAGTGCCTCAACGAGTGTTGAGTTGAGACAGCACCTTTACAATTGAGCAATCGAGCCAAGATCA
>FWPU01007576.1_pt1 | contig 19854 bp, 19 predicted proteins | sample 2228361 | NCBI WGS metagenome assembly FWPU01 (sample SAMEA103939777, study PRJEB20133) | metagenome
TTCATCAAAACATCTTTCCATTGTTTTTTTAGCTAATTCTGAGTCTTTATCTGCTAAAGCAAGGGCGATTTTGCTGGCTAAATATGGCTCTTCCTCATCAAAACATCTTTCCATTGCTTTTTTAGCTGATTCTGAGTCTTTATCTGCTAAAGCAAGGGCGATTTGGATGGCTAAATCTGGCCTTCCTATATCAAAACATCTTTCCATTGCTTTTTTAGTTGATTCTGGGTCTTTATCTGATAAAGCAAGGGCGATTTTGCCGGCTGAATCTGGCCTTCCTATATCAAAACATCTTTGTATTGCTTGTTTTAAAGGTAAGTATTCATTAATATTGTCAGCTATTTCTTTTTTTATTCTTTCTGATTCTTTTTCTAAATCTTCAAGATGAGTAAAATCTTCTTTTCTTATACTTTTTACTGCCTCAAAAAATATTTCATTTTCTCTTTCTTTTGAATGTCTTCTTTTAACAAGTTCGCCTCCAAAGAACCATTTTTCTTTTTCTGGTCTTTCTTGGGCAAATTCCAATTGTAAATCAACAGGCAGAAATTTGCTTAATTGTTCTCTTTTTTCTTGTTTTTGCGGGATTTGGGGTAATTTCTCAGTCATAGAATTATCTATGTTGAAGGTTCTACCTTCAACATTCTTTAAAAGTTATATGTTGAAGGTTCTACCTTCAACACTCTCTACCTTCAACACTCCTTCAACACTTTCAATATTTATTTTTTTCACTTACATTTTGTATTGTTGAATACGTCCTCTTGACAAGTGTTTTTAGAAAGGTAATATATAATTAGAAGAGACAAAATATATGGCAAAAAAGAAAACAAAAAAGAAAAGATGCGTTCGCTGTTAGCTAAAGCTAAAGAAAAAGAATAGCGGCTTATAAAATAAAAAATAAATACAAAAATCAGGAAGTCTCTTCCTGATTTTAGTATCCCTTTCTCTTTGAAAATTTAATAATTTTTTTGAGTCAGTTTTTTAGAGTTGTCCCGACTGTAATACGGATGTTTTTGTCCGTTTATTATGAGAGTTTGATCCTGGCTCAGGATGAACGCTGGCGGCGTGGATAAGGCATGCAAGTCGAACGCTCAGCCCCACTTTTGGGTTTAAATTAGATGAGATAAAAGATTAAAACATCATACAAATAAAAACATTAAGAGAAATTTACAATTTACTTTAAATCTAAAAGTGGGGCTGGGAGTGGCGAACGAGTTAGTAACACGTGGGTAACTAACCCCGAAGACGGGTATAACTTAGAGAAATCTAGGCTAATTCCCGATAGTCCATCTTTAACAAAAGTTTAAGATGGTAAACGGAAGTGGCGACACAACCGCTTTGGGATAGGCCCGCGGCCTATCAGCTAGTTGGTAGGGTAATGGCCTACCAAGGCAATGACGGGTAGGGGGGGTGAGAGCCTGTTCCCCAACGGCGGAACTGCGATACGGTCCGCACTCCTACGGGAGGCAGCAGTCGAGAATATTGGTCAATGGGCGAAAGCCTGAACCAGCGACGCCGCGTGCCGGAAGAAGGCCTTCGGGTTGTAAACGGCTTTTCTCCGGGATGAACCCGCAAGGGTGACAGTACCGGAGGAATAAGGGGAGCCTAATTCTGTGCCAGCAGGCGCGGTAATACAGAATCCCCGAGCGTTATCCGGATTTATTGGGCGTAAAGGGTCCGTAGGTGGTTCGTTAGGTTTTCTGTTAAATTTCCAGGGCTTAACCTTGGAGGTGCAGAAAAAACCGGCGGACTAGAGGGCGCTAGGGGCTGATGGAACGGTCGGTGTAGGGGTGAAATCCGTTGATATCGACCGGAACACCAAAAGCGAAGGCATTCAGCTGGGGCGACCCTGACACTGAGGGACGAAAGCGTGGGGAGCAAAAAGGATTAGATACCCTTGTAGTCCACGCCCTAAACGATGGACACTGGCTATTCGAAGTGTCGACCCTTCGAGTGGCGAAGCTAACGCGTTAAGTGTCCCGCCTGGGAAGTACGGCCGCAAGGCTAAAACTCAAAGGAATAGACGGGGACCTACACAAGCGGTGGACCATGTGGCTCAATTCGACGACAAGCGAGGAACCTTACCAGGGCTAGACACTCCGACGAAAGTCTGTAGAAATACAGATCTTCCACAAGGACGGCGGAGTCAGGTGCTGCACGGCTGTCGTAAGCATGTGTCATGAGACGCACCCTTAAATGGGGTAACATGCGCAACCCCTATCGTATGTTTTAAATGTCATACGAAACTGCCTCGGATAACGAGGAGGAAGGCGGGGATGACGCCAAGTCAGCGTGGCCCTTTGATGCCCTGGGCTGCACACGTGGTACAATGGCCGTTACAATGGGTTGCCAAGCCGTAAGGCGGAGCTAATCCCACCAAAAACGGTCTTAGTTCAGATTGAGGTCTGCAACTCGACCTCATGAAGTCGGAATCGCTAGTAATCGCCAATCAGCCATGTGGCGATGAATACGTTCTTAGGTCTTGTACTCACCGCCCGTCAAGTCAAGCGAGCTGGGAACAGCCGAAGCGCCCAGAAATGGGTTTTAAGCTGGACTCAGTGAGAGGGACTAAGTCGTAACAAGGCATCGGTAGCGGAAGCTGTCGATGGATCATCTCCTTTTTTAGTTTGTCGACTAAAGTTGAGAAGCAAGAATTCTTTTCTCAACTTTAAGGCGTTGGTCGCAGAGCCCCTCAAGTCGCGACCGTCGGGGCAACTCTAAGAAACTGAATAAAAACCCTTACCCTCTTTTGGGATTTGTTTTTCCCGCGGCAAACTTTACAAAGCAGGCCTAAAAGCAGGTCTAATTTTTTTATCAATAACTCTTTTCAATTTCCCTGTTAATTTAATGTCTAGACTATTCGTTTATGATAGTAGGATTTATGTTCCTGCATTACCTTTTTAATGTCAGCCCTTAATCTCAAATCCTTTGCCGTATCTTGGGCTGATAATACAGGCTTTACCGAGAAATACCCAACTGTTTAGCCAGCTCCTTTTTACTCTTGAAAGGAGCTTTTTGATTAACGGCCATAGCGACGAGAGATTCCCCCTTTTTTTAATTAGCTATCAGTTCTCCGATGATTTTTATTTAAAAGAGCATCTTTCTCTCTTTTTAGTTTGGCTAATTCTAGCGGGGGTTCCAAAGTCCCGGCCAAATCTACTCAAATAAGTGTAAATGGTTTTAAATAGAAAGCCATAATTCCCTGGTTAAATCTTCAAATGTTTTCTCGCTAGTCCTCTTAATTATTGTTAATAAACATCAAAAAGTGTAGGGAATGTTATGCTGAACGAGCACAATTTTTTGACTATTTTTAATTTATTTGATATTATCTGAATATGAACATATATGTATGAACATATATGAGTAAAAAACCACTTGAACAATTGGGAATACAAACCGAGCGAGTTGAAAGAATTGAGGGAATAGAATGCCCGGAAGACAAAGAGAATTTTGAAGGACAAAAAATTTTAGTGATTGGCGGCCCGGACGCACACGGTGTAAGTATGGCTGTTGCTTCAACTAAATACCTGGAACACAAAGGTGCGCAAGCAGATATTTATGTCGGTTCTCCAGTAATTCGGGAAGGCAGGGGCGCAACACATCCTGGCGCCTTTTACACAAAGACGATTCCCGAACTAAATGTTGGTGGGTATGACAGAATTGTTATTGCTGACATACCTCTTGATTTCAGAAATTTAATAAACTCTGAAAAAGCCATTATTCAATTAGATGAAAAAGTACGGAAAGATCGACAAAAAAGGGGTCTGCCGGCGATAGAACATTCAACTTTTTATCTTGACCACCACAGCACAACAAAGTTTAGCACATTCAGTGAATCGGTAATAATAAAAAATGTTTCGATTGCCGAGGCCTGCAAATTAGGTGGCGAGAAAACAAAAATTGCACGTATTGGAGCAATTTGTGACCGTGATAAAGTTGCTATGAAATCAGCAACTGAAGAAGAAAAAGAGTTAGCCAAGGGACTTGATATTGCTGTTAGACCAATTACAGAAAAACCCGAATTAGTACAGTTTTTAAATCCTGACTCATATGGGCGATATAAACACGATTTAGGAGAATGGATGAGAAAGTTTGAAGAAAGGGTTAAGAAATTTAAACCGATCACCCTTATTCGGGGCAATAAATACGAAAAGTTTTATAAATTATATGCTCAAAAATATCCCTTCCCGGTTCCAGATAACTACTCAAGTATTCAGGAAATAGAAAAGTATAAAAAGGCGGTAAAAGAATGGGAGCAAGAAGCTCAAAAAAGATTAGAACAAGCGGTTGAAAGACTAAAAAATGAAGACTGGGATTATTTTAGAAAAGAGGCAAAAGAAACTGAGAGACAACTTAATAAACTTGATATTCCTGTAGCCAGTGGTTTCGGGAGAGTTATTGTGGTAGATACTCAAGATTTAACAAAGAGTTTTTCTGTATTTAAGTTAATGGAACAAGCCATAAGAAATATGGGAGTCGATAAATTCCCATACGCTATTGCTATTTTAAGAAACGTAGAGGATATAAAAATGGGGCGTCCCCCGGCAGACCTAATCTCAATTATTCGTTTTGCCGAACGAGAAGATATCCCATCTGTTAAAAAAGTAATAACTGATTATTTTTTATTTTGGCGAGGGATTTTTTGAAAAATACAAAATGTATGGAGCAGAAAATGCCCAAACCGCTCGTTTGCCGGTCAATGACCGCGAAACGGCTAGGATTGCTACGGAGTTAGTTGAGGCCTTTGGTGGACAAGAAGTACCCGACTTTTCAAGTTGTCATACAATTAATAAAAGTGGCATTCCGGTACAAGGTATGAGAAAATTCGCGGCTACAGCCGATGGAAAATATTTATCAACTGATGAAATCCAAAATTTAGTTAATGAGCTATCGCAAAAAGCAGAAGCTATTTATCAAGAAATTCGGAAAATGGATTTTGAACATTTAAAATCAAAAGTAATGCTTCAAGAGTGCTACCAGTTAAAAATTATGTTTGACTTTACCGGTATTGATTGGCAACCTACAGAAGAAATGAAAAACCGAATTGAAGGCAAATCATTATTAGATGGAATTTTACCTCGCGGAAAAATGATAACGGATATTGATGAATACAAGGAGCTTTTTGGCATTAAGCTATTTGCCCAAGAAGTTCTGGGTGAACAAGTTTAGTTATGGAATTATTTACGAAAACTTTTCACGGTCTATCAAAGAGAGATGTCCCAATAGTGGGCGGGAAAGGAACCTCGCTTGGTGAGTTGACCAAAGCAAAAATTCCGATGCCGCCGGGATTTGTCATTTTGTCTTCTGTTGCGAATTTGGCGGGGAAATTCTCTCGAAGCAACGTCAGGTATTCGGTAAGATTGTTTTCTTTCTTCGCAATCGCGAATTCGATCTTGGAAGCCAGGTTGTGATCTCCAAGAGTAACCTGTTCGCCTCGCTCGTGTACCGCCGCATACTTGATGTAGTGTTCGGGCATGCCATGGTATACGAGGCAGAGGGTAAATCCCAACTACCTCCAAGAGTTAGTTGAGGCCGATATCAGCGATTCACTTTCTCGCGACGGTGTGCTCTCATTCTCGTTTTCGGAAGCATTACAAGCTTTTTAGCCTCTTTGACTAGGGCGCTTCGATCTAACAAGATTGGACGCTCTTTTTGTTTTCTGCTATTATTTTTTAACATTTCATGCCGAAATTTTTGTACGAAGTGCGGCAGCAAAATAGCAAATGAAAGAATTCTCTTTCATCATTCCTTTTTGTGTCTGCTGAATAATTTGAGACCTTGTGAAACGCAGTCAGACATTTTGCTCAAAAAAGCTCCATTTTGCTGTAAATTTATGCTCTGCTATGTCAAAATTAAAAATTCCGACGATTGTAAGGTGGCGCACTTTTTGGAGGGGAGACTATAATTCTTTGAAAAGTAAATAAAAGGCTGTCTTTGCGAGTTGAAAATATAATAATATAATAGAAGAATGAAAGTTTATAAATCTAAACTTAAATTGGTTATTATTTTAATTATTGTGGCTGCGCTTTTTATTGGTTTAAATTTTTCGGGATTAAATCAAAAAATTAAAAATTTCTTTTATTTGAGTTCTTTTCCTTTTCAAAGAATTTTATGGGGGGCAGGGAATAGAATTTCTGATTTTTTTGAGACAATTTATCAGATTAAATACTTAAAAAATGAGAATACAAAACTAAAATTAAAGATAAAAGAAATTTTAGCAGAAAATGTTAAGCTACTTGAATTAAAAAAAGAAAATGAGATTTTAAGACAAGCATTAGAAATTGGTTTACAAAAAGAATTTAAATTAATGTTAGCTGAAGTTATTGGAAGAGATATTTCAGATGATTCTTTAATAATAAATAGGGGTTCAAAGCATGGTGTAAAAAGCAACCAAACGGTAATTACTCAGCAAAAAATTTTAGTTGGAAAAATCAACCAAGTTTATCAAGATTTTTCAAAAGTAATGCTGATTTCTAACAAAGAAAGTTCTTTTGATGCAAAGATAGCAAATAGCGAGATATTTGGAATAATAAGGGGGAAAGGTAATTTTAAAATTGTTTTTGACCTTATTGCAAAAGAAAAAGAAATTAAAAAAGGAGATTTGGTGATAAGCGCGGCTTTGGGCGGGATTTTTCCCGAGGGACTGCTGGTGGGTGAAATTAGCGAAGTTAAAAAAATAGACATTGAGCCGTGGCAATCAGCTCAGCTTGAACCCGCTTTTGATATTGGAGAATTAGAAAAAATACTCATTATTACCGATTGGTGAAGCATTTAATTTATGATAAAAAATTTAAATTTTGATGCTGCTGCTGCAACTTTTTTTTATAAAAAAATCATAAAACAAATAAAATTTATAATTAAGAATGGAATTAAATTTATGAGAAATATAAGAAATAAGAAAAATGATAAAAGAGGGACGGTTTGCTCATTTAATTATTTTTGATAAGATGGGGTAATGATAAAACAAATTGTTTTACTCATTTTGATATTTTATTTTTTAACCCTATTACAATCAAGTTTTTTGGTTCATTTTACTTTATTTTGGGGGATGTTAAATTTTATTTTTATTGCGGTTATTTTACTGAATATATTTACCTCCGATATTAAATTAGGAATTAGCGCGGCTGTTATAGCCGGATTTTTTTTAGACATCTTTTCGGAAAATTTCTTTGGATTTTGGTTTTTAATTTTATTAACGTTATCCTGTTTTATCAAATTCGTTTTAGAGAAATACGTTCAATTACCAAAATTTGGCAACTTTAGTTAGCCAAAATTCTCTTTTAGAAAATTTTATCTATGTTAGAATTCTTGCTTTCAAAAGAGCTTAAAAATAAAAAAGTAAAAATTCATTTTACTGAAAACATTGAGCCTCATGAGATTTTTCTTGATAAATTAGCCCAAAAAAAAGAGGAAGAACTTGGCATTTCAGAGAAGAAATTTGAGGTTCCTCTTTCGCGAAATATCTTAAGGGGATTTTTAATTTTCGCTTTAGTTTTAATTTTATTCCTTCTTGCAAGAACATTTCAATTTCAGATGATTGAAGGAAAAACCTTCCGCGCCTTATCTCAAAAAAATAAATTTACCATCCAGCAAATTAGCGCCCAAAGAGGGGTAATTTACGACAAAAGGGGAAATCAGTTAGTTTGGAATAAATCCAGTTTTGATTTGGTTTTAGATATTGGAGCCCTACCATCATCAAAAGAGGAGAAATTGAACATTCTAAAAGAGGTTTCGGAAATTTTAAAAACAAGTTCGTTTTTTGTCCAAAATGGAGGAGTAAGCGTTGAAGAATTGATTGATAAAATTGAAAAATCACCAACAAACGAGGTTCTAATTGCCCAAGATATTCCCCATCAGGAGTTAATTTTACTTGAGACAAAAATTGTGGGTAATTTACCTGGCTTTAAAATTTTAAACAATCAGTTTAGAGAATATAAAACAGGGTTTGGTCTTGCTCATCTTATTGGTTATACGGCAAAAATAAAAAGCGACGAATTAAAAGCCGCTCCTCAGGTTTATTCAGCTTTTGATTGGGTCGGTAGAAGCGGGTTAGAGAAATCTTATGAGGAAGTTTTAAGAAGAAATCCAGGAAAATTGCGCCTGGAAAGGGATGCAAAAGGAAATTTAATATCTCAAGAAATTATTTCTCTACCCGAATCCGGCAAAAGTTTGGTTTTGTGGCTGGATTCAGAATTGCAACTAAAAATTAAAGAAGAATTAGAAAAAATTCTAAAATTATTAGGCACCCACAAAGGAGTTGGGGTGGCTTTGGATCCAAAAACCGGAGGAGTTTTAGCCTTGGTTTCTCTGCCTGATTTTGATAATAATTTATTTCAAAATGGCGCCCATTCGGAAAAAATAACAGCGCTTTTAGAAGATGAGAAAGAACCCTTATTTAATCGGGTAATTTCCGGAAAATATCTCACTGGTTCCACGATAAAACCATTGATTGCCGCCGCCGCCCTCCAAGAAAAAATTATTAGCCCCCTAAAGCAAATTTATAGTCCTGGTTACATAGAGGTTCGTCACAGATACAATCCAGAAATAGTTTACAAATTTCGCGATTGGGCAGTTCACGGTTGGGTAGATATGCGAAAGGCGATTGCTCAGTCTTCTAATGTCTATTTTTACACCATTGGCGGTGGATACGGAGAACAGAATGGTCTCGGTCCCACAAAAATAAAAGAATATCTAGAACTTTTTGGTTGGGGTCAAACAAGCGGAATTGACTTGCCCGGAGAAGTAGCTGGTTTCATTCCTGATATAGAATGGAAGAAAAAAGTTCTCGGCGAGAATTGGTTGGATGGCGACACTTATAATCTTTCCATCGGTCAGCAATATCTTCAAATAACTCCTCTGGAAGTGGTTGCGGCTTTTACTGCGATTGCTAACGGAGGAAAACTATTGCGGCCTCGTGTAGTGCACAAAATTGTTGATGCCGCTAATCCTTCGCAGGTGATAAAAGAAATTAAACCAGAAATCATCCGAGAAAACTTTATTAAAGAAGAGAATTTACAGATTATCAGAGAAGGAATGCGTCAAGCGGTAACTGGATTAAATTCGCCTTTAGCTTCAGCAAAAGTTTTAAATTCTTTGCCTGTTTCCTCAGCTGCAAAAACTGGCACTGCTCAATTGGGTAAAGATTACTATCATAACTGGGTTACGGTTTTTGCACCCTATGAGGACCCGCAAATTGTCTTAACCATAATGATTGAAAATATCAAAGGTGTGCAGGCCGCCGCTTTACCTGTAGCCAAGGAAGTTTTGAACTGGTATTTTACTCGGTAGACAACTGAAAAAGTTTCTAAATTTAACAGAATTGGCTAAAGACAAATTTAATTTTTTAAATTTTTAAAGCCGTAATGTATTTTGACTTTAAGAATAAAGTTAATTAAAATAAAGATGTTATGGCTACCCTCGATGAATTAAGAAAAATTAGATTAAAAAAGTTAGAGGCGATAAAAAAATCAGGAATTTTACCGTATCCAGAGAAAACAAAAAGAACTCACAAAATCGTTCAAGCTCTTGAAGATTTTGATGCACTGTCTCGTTTAAAAAAAGAGGTAATTTTAGTTGGGAGAATTAGGTCGTTGCGCGAGCACGGTGGTTCTACTTTTTCGCACATTGAAGACGGAACGGGAAAAATTCAAACCTATTTTAAAAAAGACCGACTAGGAGAAAAAGGTTATCAATTTTTGCTAGATAATTTTGATATTGGCGATTTTTTACAAGTGCGTGGATTTTTATTCAAAACAAAGAGAGGAGAAAAAACGATTGATGTTTCTGATTTTAAAATTTTAGCAAAAAGTTTACTCCCTCTTCCCGAGAAATGGTATGGGTTTCAAGATATAGAAGAAAGATTTCGGAAAAGATATTTAGATTTAATTTTTAATCCGGAAACGAAAAATAAATTTAAATTACGATCTCGTATTATTAAAGAAATCAGGGATTTTTTAGAAAAAGAAGAATTTTTAGAAGTGGAAACCCCGATTTTACAGCCCATTTACGGCGGAGCCAGAGCCAGACCTTTTAAAACTCATCATAACGCTCTTGATATTGATCTCTACCTAAGAATCGCTCCAGAACTTTATTTAAAAAGATTAATAGTCGGCGGTTTTGAAAAAATTTACGAAATCGGACGAGTTTTTCGCAACGAAGGAATAGATAGAAGCCACAATCCCGACTATACCCATCTTGAGTTTTATTGGGCTTATGCTGATTACAAGGATTTAATGAAGCTTTGCGAAAGAATGTTTGAAAACTTAGTTAAAAAAATTTTCGGAAAAATGGAAATTACTTACGAAAATAGGAAAATAAATTTTAAAACTCCTTGGCCTAGAATTGAATTTAACCACTTAATTAAAAAATACATCAATATTAAACTGGATGAGATTAATGAAAGAGCGCTCAAGCAAAAAGCTCAAAAATTAGGGCTGGAGATTCCAAAAGAAGGGGGCAAGGTAGAAATTTTGGATGAAATTTACAAAAAGTTCTGTCGACCAAAAATTTGGCAACCAACTTTTGTGATTCATTATCCTTTAGGGTTCCAACCCTTGGCAAAGCAGTTAGAAAAAGACCCTCAAAAATTGGCGAATTTTCAACTGGTTGTTGCTGGTTGGGAGTTAGTTAATGCATTTTCTGAACTTAACGATCCCATTGAACAAAAAGAGAGGTTTCAGGAACAAGAAAATTTTTTTAAACATGGTCTCCAAGAAGCTCAAAGAATGGACCAGGATTTTATAGACGCTTTAGAATACGGTCTTCCGCCGACTGCTGGCTTTGGTTTGGGAGTTGACCGGCTTGTCGCCCTGCTAACCGACTCTCATTCTTTAAGAGAAGTAATACTATTTCCCTTAATGCGTCCTAAATAACCCAAGCAATAATTTTAATACAAAAATGATGAGCTATAATATCTCAAGGTCTCTATAAATTATTGGTAATTAATCCACTTTGCCACGCTATTATTATACCCAAATCCTTTGAACAACATTTTTCTATGTTGAAGCTATGTTGAAGGTTCTACCTTCAACATTCTTTAACACTGAATATATATTCAACAAAGATATAGCGAAAATAAAATAGGAATTAATGGGGGAAAATTTTAGTTTTTGGTAAAGAAAAATTATGACAAAAGATTTTGTAAAATTTGAGGAGCTAAAAGAGAAATTAAATAGAGCAATTCAGTTTTTTGAACAAGGGAAATTTAAAGAGGGCGAGCAATTAATAAAGGAGATTCTGGATGATTTTCCGAACTTTTTGCCAGCCCGGCTTCAATATGCTGATTTTTTATTGCAAATTGGGTTCCCCTTTGAGGCGTTGGATATTTTAAGAGGGGGATTGAAATTTAGTCCCAATGATTTAAGTTTACATTATTTGCTCGGAGTTGCCCGACAGAAGTGCTGGTTTTTAAATTTGGCTGAAAGGGAATTCCAATTTGTAAAAGACCAAAGACCAAATGATCCAGAAATTTTAAGACAGATTGGTTGGACAAAAGTTTTAAAGGGTGAATTAAAAGATGGAAGAAAATTATTAAGAGAAGCCATAAATTTGGATCTAACGAACCCCTATTCTTATATGGACTTAGGGAGTTCTTACGCTATGGTTTTGGATTTTGAGGAAGGTTGGAAATGGATAGAAACAGCAAAAAATTTAAAACCTGATGAACCAATAATTAACGAAAAAATTGATTGGTTAAAAAAGATGGAAAGAGATTTTAATAAATTTTCAGAAAAAGACAAACAAATAATGCGAGAAATGAGAAATGACCCTCAAGAATTAAAATTGGAGGCAGTAGAAAATATGTTTTTGTTAATTAAAGAAAACACCTTAACTAAAGATGACTATGAGGAAATGAAAGAAGAATTAAAATTGGCTGGCTTGCTGGCTAAAATGCTTCAGACGGAAATTCCAAAAACAAAAGATAAAAAAACAGTGATAGAATATATGGAATATCACTCTCTAATTCCGGATGTTGAAAGAAAAATTTCTCAAAAAGAATTTGAGAGAATAAAGAACAAGTTATTGGATTCAAAAACTAAAAAAGAGGAATTGAAAAAGCTATTGTTGATTTTAGCCCATCAAGGCAAAAAGGAGATAGTTGAGTTTTTAGAAGAGTTTTTAAAGAAAGTGCCAAAAGACTTAAAAGAATGGGTGGAACTTGCCCTAAAAGAATGTAAAATATTTTCTAAAGCCAAACCCGGTGAGGTAGTCAAGATTTTCCATGAATAAATATAATATTCTAAATGAAGAGGAAAAAAGGGACGTGTACTTTTTTAATTTTAAAAGGGAAAAAAGGGACGTGTACTTTTTTAATTTTAAATATTCCTAGTGTAGGATTGAAAGTAATAACCCTAGCTACCTCGCTTGCCAAGTAAGGAGTTCAGAAAAAATGGGTTAACTCTATTTTAAATACTAGGCAAAAAGTTGAAGAATTAGTTGAGAAATAAAAATTTCAACCAGTAAATTTTAGCCAAAGCATTATTCAAGGTCGAATTAAATTAATTAAATGCTGAGGCAAAGTCAAAGCATAAAACAAGACGAGGCCTCAGCGAATAATCGATATGAAACCATATCCATTTGTCATAACCATAGTGGCGATTTTAGCGGTGGGGGTGGCGGGTTATTTTTATTGGCAGGGCGGAGCAATAAGAAATCAGATTAAAATGGCTCAGGAAGAAAAAGTCAGGTTAGAAAGCCAATTAGCTGAATTAGAAGCTCAATTGACTGAAAAAGAAAATCAAATCACTAAAATGGAAGCAGAAATAAAAGATATTGAAGAGACCACCGAAGTTTTAAAATCGGTTTTGGAATCTTTTTTGGTGGCAGGCGATACTAGAGTTTATAGCGTTGGTTCTCAGGAGGCAGCCGAGGTTGAAAAAGAAATTGGAGAAATTACAGATAAAACTGATAGAATGGGAGCTGAAAGGGAATGGGAAGACTTTAAAACCTCAAGAAGGGTTTCCGCTCTGGTAGCTCTTTTGAAGGGATTAGCTGATAACTTAGAAAAAAACCTTCAAAGATTAGCCGAGTAAAATTTAATGAAATTAAAAATTATAATTATTTTATTGATTGCCTTTCTTTTAGGATATATTTTAGGGAATATTTCTCCTTTGGCTTTTTTTCAGTTTTTAGGGAGTGCGAGAGGGGAAAGCGAATTAAGGATTATAGCTTTGGTTGAAGGTAAGCCAATAAATAATTTAGAAATTGATATTGGTAAAAAACTGGGACCGCCGCCAAAAGGCGGGATAGCCCAGACTAATGAGAAGGGAATTGCCACTTTTTATCTAAAGCCAGGAAAATATTATCTCTATTTTAATGCCTCTAATTTCCCAGAAAATCTTGAATATCCAGCACCCAGAGAAATTACTGTTGAAGAAGGAAAAATTAATGAATATACAATAAATCTAAACCCGAAATAAGCAAAAATGGACGTATTGGGACAAAAATGCAAAAATGAGGTTAATCTTTTTAACTTATTTTTAACTATTATCAAACGAAATACCAAAACCATAATAGTTGGATTGATTTCATTTGTGCTAATTTCGTTCATATTAACTTGGGCTCCTTGGTTGGATAATAAAGAAATTCATAATAGAGTATTCCAAGAAAAATCGCATAAAGATGGGACAATGGGTTGGGTAATACAACCAGACGGAACAAAAGAATACACATTAATTTGTGATTATAATGTGATGCGCTTTCCATTTGGAAGATGGGTGGCCAGCTGTGAAGGTGCTTACTATGTAACATTTTGGGGGCAAATAATTCCATAATTTTTTGGCAACCGAACCCGCAAGTTGTATAAGTTCTATTTAGAAAAATTAACTCTTTAAAAACTTTCAAAAATCAATTATAATTAATAAAGGTAAAATTAAATTAATTAAAAATATGCCAGGATTATTTTTTATACTTTTAGCCGGTTTTGTGGGCGGGGTGATGCGAGGGTTGGTTGGCTATATTAAATATCGCAGTTCTTACAAAGATGTGCCTTTTAAGATAAGTTATTTTTCTTTTATGGTTGGGGTTTCTGGCGCAGTGGGGTTATTAGCTGCTTGGGTAACTCAAGATTTGGGAATTAAATTTTTAGGGCTGGAAACCATTACTCCTGCCATTGCCATAATTATTGGATATGCCGGAGGCGATTTTATTGAAAATCTTTTCAAGATTATAAAGGGCAAACCTTCGTTTTACCAGCTCCCGGTTAAAAAATAAAAAATCATAAAAAATAATATTGTTTTAAACTTTTATTACTTATACAAGGGGCAACAATATAAACATTTAATTATTCTAATATGGAAAATTTTATAAAAAAAATAACAAGAGAAGCCGGAGAAAAATTAGCGGAATTTTTTAAAAAAGAAAGTAAATTAATTTCTTTAAGAGAACAAAGTAAAGCGGTGGTAACAAAATATGATAAATTAATTGATGCTTTTTTGATTGAGCAGATTGAGAAAAAATACTCCAGTCACAGTTTTTTGACCGAGGAATCCGGCTTTAAAAAGAAAAACCCTGATTATTTATGGATTATTGATTCTTTAGACGGAAGTGGTAACTTTGCCAATAAAAACCCTTTGTTTTCTGTTTGTTTAGCTTTGTTTTATAAAAATCAATTAGTTTTGGCTGCCACTTTTGCTCCGGTTATTAACGAATTTTATTTTGCCAAAAAAGGAAAGGGGGCATTTTTGAATGGAAAAAAAATTAAGGTTTCAAAAACAAATTCTTTGGAAAAATCTTATATTCTTTTTTGTGACGGCCATGAAAAAAATCGTAAGATGTTGTCTCAAAAGCTTTCAGATATTTTTCAAAAAGTTGTTGATTTGCGAAAAATTGGTTCAGCGGGAATTGAAACCGGTTGGGTAGCGTCAGGAAAATCTGATGGATTTTTGATTTTTCAAGGGGATCCTTGGGATTTAGCTTCGGGAACTTTAATTTTAAAAGAAGCCGGAGGCAAAATAACAGATTTTGAGGGAAGAGCTTGGCAGATTAAAAGAGGCAACTTTATTTTTTCTAACAAAAGAATACATAAAGAATTAATTAAATTATTAACAAGGTCGCAATTAATTACAATTAATTAAAAAATATGGTTAATTTTTTAAATAAAAAAATTGAAACTAAAATAGGTTTAGTTATTTTAATTTCTGTTTTTTTAATTGTGCTTGCGGTTATTTTTTTAAGTTTTAAAAATTTAAATACGGAAACCTTAACATTTTTGTTTTCATTAGATAAAGTATTTTTTAAGCCGACACCTGATTTTGGTCAAACAATAGAGAAGATTATAGAGAAGATTAAAGAAATAGAGGGAATTCAAAAATTTGCTTCAGAGAAAGAGTTTAAAAGTTATTTAGAAAAAGTAAAAGAACAGGCGAGTCTTATGGGAGCAACAAGTAGGTTTGGTATATCCGACACCATTCAAGAGGCTGTGCCTTTAAGAGAAACGCCAATGGCTACTGAAGAATCCGTCTTACCTGAAAGAATTTCTGAAACAAATGTTCAAGTTCCTGGGATTGATGAACCGGATATTGTTAAAACCGACGGCAAGGAAATTTATCTTTCTTTAAAAAGATTTTGGCCTATTTGGCGAGAACCAATAATAATGAGAGAAAGAATAATGCCGCCTTATCAAGAAAAAACCAAAACTAAAGTCATTAAGGCGTTTCCGCCAACTGATTTGGCTTTAGACAGCGAGATTGAAAAATCCGGCGACTTGCTTTTAACAAACAATATTTTAATCATTTTTTCTGAAGGAGAAATTACAGGTTATAGTGTTTCTGACCCCAAAAAACCAGAAAAAAAATGGGAAATAAAATTGGATAAAAATAATTCAATTGTTACCTCTCGGCTTTACAAAAATAAAATTTATTTAGTAACCAAAAATTCAATTGACGAAAGGCATCCCTGTCCGATAAAGCCTATTTTTGTCCAAGAAAAACCAATTGAAATCAGTTGTCAAGAAATTTATCATCCGACTTCTCCAGTACCGGTAGATGTTACTTTTTTGGCGATGGTAATAGAGCCAACCTCTGGAAACATAGAGGAAAAAATTTCTTTTGTTGGGTCTTCGGGGCAATCGGTAGTTTTTATGTCAGAAAAAGCAATTTATATTACTTATACTTATTATGAGAGTATGGTTAGATTTGTTTCTCAATTTTTAAAAGAAAAATGCCAAGATTTGTTTCCTCAATGGGTTTTGGAAAAAATAGAAAAATTAGATAGTTACGATATTTCCCAGCAAGCCAAACTTTTAGAATTACAAATAATTTTGGAAAAATTCTATAAGCCTTTAGATAAAGATGAAAGATTAAAAATTGAGAATGAATTAAATAATAGGGGAGTGGATTATTATAACCTGAAAAAAAGAGAAGTGGAAAAGACAGGTATTTTAAAGATTAATTTAGACAAATTTGAAATTTTTGCTAACGGTAATGTTCCAGGATTTCCCTTAAATCAATTTGCCTTAGATGAATATCAAGAAAACTTAAGAATTGCTGTTACTGTCGGCGAAAGATTTGTTTGGTTTGGTTTTAGAATTGGCATGGGAAAATCAGCTAATGATGTTTATGTTTTGGATAAAAATTTAAAAATTATTGGCTCAGTAAAAGACCTGGGTTTAACCGAAAGAATTTATTCAGCCAGATTTATTAAGGATAAAGGTTATTTGGTAACTTTTCGCCAAACCGACCCTTTTTATGTGTTGGATTTGATCAACCCTCAAAGCCCTCAATTAAAAGGAGAATTAAAAATTCCGGGCTACTCTTCTTATTTGCATCCGATTGAAAAAGATAAAATTTTGGGTGTTGGTAAAGAGAACTGGCAGGTGAAAATTTCTCTTTTTGATGTTTCAAAAGCCGATAACCCAAAAGAATTAGACAAATACATTTTAGAAGAATCCTGGTCAGATATTTTGAATACTCATCATGCTTTCTTGCTGGACGATAAACACAAAATTTTCTTTTTACCAGGAAGCAGGGGGGGCTATATTTTCTCTTATCAAAATAACAAATTAAGTTTGGTTAAGGCTGTAAGCGAAATTTTTGCCAAAAGGGCAATTTATCTTGATGATTATTTATACATTATTGGCGAAGATAAAATTACGGTTCTCAACGAAATCAACTGGCAAAAAGTTAATGAACTTGAGATTTAAAATTGCGAAAAAAATAACCTCAAAAATTTATGAATTCTATTAAAAAAAGAGAGCAAGATATAACATTTTATTTTTATTAATTAAAATAATTTTAATAAATTTCCCACGATATTATTATGAATTTAAAAATTTTTAAGTTGGGAATGTGGGGAATTGTTTTATTCTTTTTAATTATCTTGCTTTTATCGTTTTTTCTTTTTACATTTTATCCGCCGCACGTTTTCCTTTTTCAAGACTTGATTTCAGGTCAGTACGGCATAATTAAAAACACCGAGAATAAATCAAAAAATGAACCAATTTTAAAAATAAAAGATGCGAAAATTTTTGTCGAAATTGCCGATAACCCAGAAAAACGAACAAAAGGTTTATCTTTTAGAGAATCTTTAGATGAAGATCGGGGCATGCTTTTTGTTTTTGAAAGACCGAGTTTTTATTATTTTTCGATGAGGGATATGAATTTCCCTTTAGATTTTATTTGGATTAATGGCGATGAAGTAGTAGATATTACAGAAAATGTGGAGCCAGAAGATTTTCAACCGTCTAATTCTTTTACTTCACGAGTTGAAGCAGATAAAGTTTTAGAGGTTAATGCCGGTTTTGTTGAAAAATTCAAAATAAAAATAGGGGATAAGGTTAGTTTTTAACAAATAGTTATAGTTTTTTATTTTAGTAGCCGTTTTTTGTAACAAGAACCTAAAAAGGCAAGGTATAATATTTGCCATTATATGAAAAAAAATTTATTAATTTTATTTTTTGTTTTAGTGATAGCCCTTGCCTTTTTGTTTTATTTTTTTGCTTTTAAGGAAAAAGAAACAAAACCTGTTTTTTGTTCTGATGAAAAGAAAGAATGTTTTGATGGTTTTTTTGTTTCAAGAATTCCGCCAAAATGCGACTTTGAATTGTGTCCCGGCGAAAAAGAAGGAATTTTAATTTCTTTACCAAAGAGAAATGAAAAAATTAAAAGTCCTTTAAAAATTGAAGGGAGGGCTAAAGGTTTTTGGTTTTTTGAGGCACAATTTTCTGCCAAACTTTATGATGAAAACAATAATTTTTTGGGCGAGGGGATTTTGACTGCCAAAGATGATTGGATGACAGAAAATTTCGTTCCTTTTGAAGGAGAATTGAATTTTATAGGTTCAACAGTAGAATCTGGAGTATTAAAATTTTTCAGCGCTAACCCTTCGGGTTTACCAGAACACCAAAGAATATTTGAAGTTCCTGTTCAGTTTGAAAAATTAGCCACAAGAAAAGTTTTGCTTTATTATTACAACCCGCAAAAAGATAAGGATGAATTGGGAAATATCAAATGTTCAAAAGATGGTTTGGTGCCAATTGAAAGAGAAATTCCCAAAACCCAAACTCCAATTCAAGAGACAATTAAAATTTTATTAAAAGGAGAATTGACGCCACAAGAAAAGGCTCGGGGCATTACCACTGAATATCCTTTGGAGGGTTTTTCTCTTAAAGCTGCTTCTTTACAAAACGGAGTTTTAACTTTAACTTTTGACGACCCGAATAACAGAAGCGTTGGCGGTTCTTGCCGCGTCGGGATTTTGTGGTTTCAGATTGAAGCCACTGCCAAGCAATTTCCTCAAGTAAAGCAAGTCAAATTTTCTCCCGAAGAATTATTTCAACCTTAAGTTGAGTGGCCAGTAGATTTTAATTGATAAATAAAATATGAAAAGAAAAATTATCATTCTTTTCTTTCTAATCTTGGCTGGAATAGGAATTATGGCTATGTTGGAGATTCTTTCAAGGAGATGTCCCAATTTAATCAGGAGAGAATATCCCGACTGTAGTTATTTGATAGAAAAGTATATTAGAGGGAAAAAAGGAGATTTGTTTGATCTGACCAGCTACAATATTCTACCGAGAAAATCAAGAGAGGTTGATTTAGATAGAGTAATTGAGGATTGGATTTTTGAGGTAGAGAAAGAAGATATAAAGGGATATAATGGGATTGCCTGCGGTAGCTATGGTTTTGTCTCAAGAGAGCTTCCTCGTTTTTCCAAAAATTATGTTAAAGCCCATGAAGCACTCCATTTGTTAGGTTATGAAAATGAGACACTGGTTAATTATAAAGCAGGGTTAAGACATCCGGCGGGCTTAATCCAAACAGTTTTATATACATTCTTTTTAGCATTTGAAGGCCAAAAATTTAGAGATTACCCTTGTGTTTTGGGAAATTTATGGGCAGGTTTTAAAAAATATTTTTTTGAATTGAAATTGAATTAAATAATTTCTTCTATTTCTTTTATGATATGGTTTTGTTATTTTCGCTGAGAAAGAAGAATTTCTACTATTTTTACAAAATTAAAAAAGGTTTATAAATAGGAGTGGATTGTTGGCGAGAACAAGGTTAGTCCAGTTAAGACAAAAAATAGTGAAAGGTTGAAAGTTAGAGAATTAAAAACTTTATTATAATGAACTGCCCGCCGCCTGCGGCGGCGGGCAGTTTGGCAGGTTGGATTTTGTTTTTTGTCGGGTGTCTAAAGTCAATATTGAATGTTGAAGATAATTGAATCTTGAAGGAATATGTTAAAGGTAAATGTTGAAGGTAGAACCTTCAACATTTGAAAGGTAGAACCTTGATTGTTGAAGGTAGAACCTTCAACATATAGAACCTTCAACATATAACCTTCAACATATAACTAAAGTTGTAGAATTAAGTTTTTGGTGATAAATTGTAATTAAGGAATGTTGAAGGTAGAACCTTC
>FWPU01001422.1_pt1 | contig 19850 bp, 17 predicted proteins | sample 2228361 | NCBI WGS metagenome assembly FWPU01 (sample SAMEA103939777, study PRJEB20133) | metagenome
AAGTCATTGGCCTCTGCCGGGAAGGGCCCGGCCTCGGCGCCCGTGCCGCGTAGAGCCGGCCCGACAAGGCGCCAGCGCACGCGCGCGTCATGTGCCTGCAGCCGGGCCCTGGCCATTCGTGCCACACCAACGCGACTTTGGTATCGCCGTGCGGTCCGGGCAGGGCCGGTTCCAAGTCGCTCAGTTGGGGACACACCGGGCCCGTCCCTGGGGGGGTGTTGATCGGATAGAAAAATCGAACTTTGAACCAGCCCTCCGCTCAGGGGCCGCCGACAGGGACAACCGGCCGGTTGTCCTTACCGGCGGCCCCTGAGCCCTCAATCTCCCGGCCGTATCTCCACCCGACCGGGCCGGCCTTCTTCCCCCTGCACTACAATCTCGACCGGCAGAAACTGCCCAACGACCCATGCGTTCGTCAGAAGATGTTGGGTAATTCGGCAGGTAGTGAAAATGGACGGTCCCTGGGCCAGGGCCAGCGGGAGGAGCAGTTGGTCGGCCAGGTGCATCTCCACCGCTGCCCCGCTCCGCCACCAGTGCAGCAGGTCCTCGCAGGCCTCCTCGGCGACCTGCTCGGCCGGCTTACCCCGTTCCCCCAGCGCACTAAAACCGGCCACGACCGCCGCACACTCGGCCACCAGCACCAGCGCCGCCCCGGTGCCGGAGGAGGGGGCCCGCTGCACCTCGATTTGCGGGGAGAAGCCGGCCTCCCGGAGGATCTGCCGCGCCCTTTTGGCCATGCGTTCGCCCACATGGGGCGGCAGGTTGGAAGAAAGGGCCCACCCGCGCAGACGCTTCAGTTCCCCCCGGTCGATCAGTTCCCAAGGGAGAGGCCGCCGCTCCGGGTCGCCGCGAATCGAGAGGGTCACCTCGCCACCGCCCCGGGGATACCAGCCGTAGTGAGTAATCCGCGCCCGGGTGTGGATGCCCAGCCGTCGCAACATCTCCAGGTAGACCTGGTCCAGATGTTGAAAGGGCGGGCTCCAGGCCACGTGCGTCCCCCCCTGAACCGTAACCTGGGACTCTCCCGCTGCCCAGGCCAGGGGCAGGATCAGGGTGTGCAGGACCAGCGCGACCGACCCCGCGCTGCCGCCCTTGCGCTGCTCGGCCACGTCGAAGCGGTAGTCTCCCGGCTGAGGCGGCCGGCGTGGGGTAAAGGTCAGCGTTGTCGAGCCCAGGCGGCTCCCCTCCAGGTCGGCGTCGCAGATGCGGGCCGTCGCCAGGACGCCGGTGAGGTGCTGGGCCTGCAGGCCGGGGTTGCGCCGGCCGGCGCGGATCTTTTCCACGCGCACCGGCCGGCCGGTCAGGGCGGAAAGGGTCAGCGAGGTGCGCAGAATCTGGCCGCCCCCCTCGCCATACGAGCCGTCAATGACAACCATCCTGATTCCTCCTGCCCGATCAGGTCACGGGCCTGTTGCAGCACCGCGTCCAGCATCGCCTCGGTTAGCCGACCGGTGTTGGTGTTCTGGCGACTGGGGTGGTAGGAGACCAGGAGCAGCGGCAGGTTCGGGGCGATCGTGTAGCGAGACCCGTGGGCAAAGGCCGGCCGGGGTCGGGGCAGCGGGACGCCCTGCTCGCGCAAAAGCCGCAGGTAGCCGTCCAAGGCGACTTGCCCCAGGGCCAAGACGACCTGCAGGTGGGGGAGCAACGCCAGTTCCCGGGCCAGGAAGGGCCGGCAGCGGGTCAGTTCCTCGGGGGTGGGGCGGTTTCCCGGCGGGGCGCAGCGGCAAACCGCCGTGAGCAGGGCCCCCCGCAGCTCCAGCCCGTCGCCGGGGCCCTCGGCGTGGGGGCCGTTGGCGAAACCGGCCCGGTAGAGCGCGGGGATGAGGGTGCGGCCGGAACTATCGCCGCTGAACATGCGCCCGGTGCGGTTGGCCCCGTGGGCCGCCGGGGCCAGTCCGATGAGCACGAGGCGAGCCTTCCGGTCCCCAAAGCCGGGCACCGGCCGGCCCCAGTAGGTCTCGTCCCGAAAGCCCCGCCGCTTTCTCCGGGCGGCCTCCTCCCGCCAGGCCACCAGGCGGGAGCAACGGCGGCAGTGGATGATCTCGTCGTTCAACTGCTCCCAGGAGTCGGTGGTCGTCGGGCCCATCTTACCCCCCGCCGGCCCGGGCCAACGCGGCCAGCACCCGTTCCGCCGTGGCCGGCAGGCGGGTGATGCGCGCGCCCGTGGCCGCATAAACGGCGTTGAGGATCGCCGGCGCGGTGGGGATCGAGGTGATCTCGCCGACCCCCTTCGCCCCAAAGGGCCCCTCCTGGGAGCGGGCCTCGACCAGGAGGGGAATCACCTCCGGCGTCAGCGGGCTGCGCGGGACACGGTAGCGGCGCAGGTCGCCGTTGCGGATGTGGCCCTCCTCCAGGATCAACTCCTCGCTCAGGGCGTAGCCCATACCCATCACCACGCCCCCCTCGATCTGGCCGACGACCGCCTGCGGGTTGATCGCCCGACCAACGTCGTGGGCAGCGACCACCTGGAGCACGCGCACCGTGCCGGTCTGCGTGTCCACCTCGACCAGGGCGGCCTGCGTGGCAAAGCCGTAGGCAAAGTGGTCGTCCCCCGGCCGGCCCAGGGGGGTCGTCGGCGGCGGGGTGTAGACCCAGGTGACCTCGGCCGGCCGGCCTTCCTCTCGGGCGATGCGTGCCGCCTGACCCAGGAGGAGCAGGTCTTTCCCCTCCGGGGCGCGGATGCCTCCCTCCTCAAAGACGAGCCGGTCCGGCGGCGCCTCCAGCACCTCCGCAGCCGCCGCAGCCAGCCGGTCCCGCACCGCCAGCGTGGCCAGGCGCACCGCGTTCCCCGTGATCAAGGTCTGCCGGGAGGCGGTGGTCGCCCCCCCGTCCGGCGTGCGCGCCGTGTCCCCCACCACGACCTCGACCCGCTCCAGAGGCACCCCCAGCACCTCGGCGGCGATCTGGGCGGCGACGGCGATCACCCCCTGCCCGACCTCGGCCGCACCGATGCGCACCGAGACCGTTCCCTCCTCCGTGACCGCGACGGTGGCCCCCGCGCTGTCGGTCAACCCCTCCCCCAGGCCGACATTCTTCAGGTTGCAGGCAAAGCCCCAGGCGCGTTTCTTGTGCGGAGCGGGGGGGCGCAGCACTGCCGCGCCCAGCGCTCGGACAGCCTCATCCACCCGGTCAATCGTCTCGATCAAGCCGACGCTGTCGCGCAACAGTTGCCCGGTGGCAGTCACCGCGCCGACGTGCAGGGCGTTGCGCCGGCGCAGTTCCAGCGGGTGCAGGCCCAGCCGCTCGGCCAGCATGTCCATCGCCGACTCTATCGCAAAGGTGGACTGGGGCACGCCAAAGCCGCGCATGGCTCCGGCGGGCGGGTTGTTCGTATAGACGGCGTAGCAGCGGATCGAGACGTTGGGAACGATGTAGGGGCCGGCCGCGTGGGTCGCCGCCCGCGTCATCACCGGCTCGCTCAGCGAGGCGTAGGCCCCGGCGTCGCCCCAAATCTCCACCTGCACGACGGTCAGGCGGCCCTCGCGGTTCGCCCCCACGCGCAGGTGAATCGTGGTGGCGTGGCGCTTGGGATGAACGCGGATCGATTCGGCCCGCTCGAGGACGAGTTTGACCGGCCGGCCGGTGCGGTAGGCCGCCAGCGCGGCGTGAATCTGCACCGAGATATCCTCTTTGCCCCCAAAGGCCCCCCCCACGGCCGGCTGCACCACCCGCACCTGCTCCAACGACAGGTTCAAAGAAGCCGCAATCTGTTCCCGGTCCTCAAAGGGGATCTGCGAACCGACATAGACGGTCAGGCGGCCCTCGCCGGGGACGGCCACAGCGGCTTCCGGTTCGAGAAAGGCATGCTCGATCGTCGGGGTATGGAAGGTCTCTTCCACAATCACGTCGGCCTGGGCAAACCCCTGCTTGACGTCGCCCTTTTCTATCTGAATCTCTTTGAGCAGGTTGCCCCCCTCGTGGATAAACGGTGCCCCCTTGGACAACCCCTCCTCGGGAGAAAAGACCCCCGGCAGCAGGTCGTACTCGACCTGAATCGCCTCGCGGGCGGCCAGGGCCTGGGCGCGGCTCTCGGCCACGACCACGGCCAGGGCATCGCCGATGTAGCGCACCTTTTCCCCCTCGCCGACGAGCACAGGCCAGTCCTGCCGAATCAGGCCGTGGGTGCGCCGGCCGGGGATGTCCCGAGCGGTGAGCACGGCGACGACGCCGGGCATCGTCCGGGCCGGCCCGACATCCAACCGGCGGATGTGAGCATGGGGATGGTCGCTGCGCAGCACGGCGGCGTGGAGCATCCCCTCAAACTCCAGGTCGGCGGTGTAGAGCGCCTCCCCGGTGACCTTGGCCCGGGCATCGGGGCGGGGCAGGGGCCGGCCGACGATGTGTGTTTCTTCCTGCTGGGGCATGGGCAGAGGGGTGAGCGACTCCTGGCCCGCGGCCTGGAGGATGGCCCGAACGATCGAACTGTAACCGGTGCAGCGGCAGAGGTTGTCCGCCAGCGCGAACAGCACCTCCTCCCGCGTCGGCTGTGGGTTCTGGGAAAGGAACGCGCGGGCGGCCAGAATCATCCCCGGCGTGCAAAAGCCGCATTGGACGGCCCCCTGCTCGATAAAGGCCCGCTGCAGGGGGTCCAGTTCGCCGTTCTGGGCCAGCCCTTCGATCGTCACCACCGCGCGGCCGGCCGCCCGCCGGGCCAGGTGGACACACGAGCGCACCGCCTGCCCGTCCACCAGCACGGTGCAGGCCCCGCAGTGGCCCTGTCCACAGCCGTTCTTGGCCCCGGTCAGGTGCAGCTCCTCCCGGAGAACCTCCAACAGGGTCGTCCGGGGGCCGACCCGAACCTCTCTCTCCCGGCCGTTGACCAGGAAGCGGATCGTTTCTTCCGACATCGTTTCCTCCATGGGGAGCCTACTCCGCGGTCAAGTTTGTGCCGGGCATCTGGCCGAACCGGCACAAATTGTCCACTCCTCAGCCATTTATCGGCCCTCGTCCGGTACAAACCTGGAACATGCCTTACCCCAGCAAGGTATCCAGGAGCATCATCACGGCAAACCCGATCATGACGCCAAAGGTGCCCTCGCGTTCAAACCCTTTGCGGTGGGTTTCGGGGATGATCTCGTCGCTGACCACAAAAAGCATCGCGCCTGCGGCAAAGGCCAGCCCGATCGGCAGGACCGGCCGGGCCACCTGCACGGCGGCCGCGCCGAGAAAGCCGGCAACCGGTTCGGCCAGACCCGACAGCATGGCGTACCAGACCGCCCGGCCTCGGGAGTAGCCTTCCCGCACCAGCGGCAGGGCCACGGCCAGCCCCTCGGGGATATTCTGCAGACCGATGGCAATGGCCAGCGCCACCGCCTCGCCGACATTGCCCAGGCCAAAGCCGACGCCCACGGCCAGTCCTTCGGGAAAGTTGTGCAGCGTGATCGCCAGGATGAGCAGCCAGACCCGCCGCAGCGAGGAGGAGGGCCCCTCTGGGCCGGCGATGACGTGCAGGTGGGGGATGATTCGGTCCAGGAGGGAAAGAAAGGCCGCCCCGACCAGGATCGAGAGGACGACCACCGGCGACCCCCAGTTCCCCCAGAGTTCCTGGCCCAGTGCGACGGCCGGGACGAGCAGGCTAAAGGCCGTCGCCGCCAGCATGACCCCGGCGGCAAAGCCCAGCATGGCATCCAGCAACCGGGGAGAGACCTGCCGGGTGAACAGCACCGGCAGCGCACCCACCCCGCTGGCCAGCCCGGTGGCGACCGTGGCCAGAGTTCCCATCAGCAAGATATTCTCGGTCAACCAGTTCACGATCTTCTCCTATACCCAGGTTAGGTCCTTCAGGTCAAAGACCGGCCCCTCCCGGCAGACCCGTTGATAGCCCTGCCGGGTGGGGACAACGCAGCCCAGGCAGGCCCCCACTCCACAGGCCATCCGTTCCTCCAGGGAGACCTGGACAAAGCCGCGCCGCCAGCGCGCCCGGCGGGAGCGCACCAGGTCGGGCAGGCAGGCCAGCATCGCCCGGGGGCCGCAGGCCATCACCTGGTCGGCCCAGGAGAGGAGGTCCGGTTCACTTTGGGCCAGCAGGTCTACGACCGGGCCGCAGTGGCCGGCCGAGCCGTCGTCGGTGCTCTGGTAGAGTTCGACCGGCGGGGGCAGCAGCGCCGCCGGGTACAGTTCGGCGGCGGAGCGCGCCCCCAACACCAGCACGACGGCGCAGCCCCGCTCTAGGGCCTCGTCGGCCACGGCCCGGAGCGGAGCGATGCCGATTCCCCCGGCCACCAGGAGCAGGTTCGTCCTCCCCTCGGCCAGGGAAAAGCCCTGCCCAAGGGGACCGAGAAGGTCGAGGCGATCGCCCGGTTGGCGTGTGGCCAGCCAGGCAGTTCCCCGGCCGGCCACACGCACCAACAGGTCCACCGTTCCTTCCGTCCGGTTCAGACGATGGAGGGCCAGCGGACGACGGAGCAAGGGATCGGCGGCCGCTTCCTCCCCACAGCGTACCATTACGAACTGCCCCGGCCGGCCATGCCGGGCCAGTTCGCCCGCCTCCAACCGCAGGAGGAAGGTGGCCGGTATCACCTGCTGGCAGTCTGCGACGGTGGCCGTGTGCAGGTTCACAAGCCCCCCCACACAAGTCGCCAACACCGTAAGGCAGGTTACCCACTTGCCCTGCGGCCCTGCCGAACTGCCGACCGTAGGGCCCGTCGGTAATGCCCTGCGGCGGGCCAATTTACCCTACGGACCAACCCCCTTGGCTACCAGCGGCAGGTAGATCCGGTAGACCGGCAGCGCCGCCGCCTCTGTAGTAAAGGCCCAGGGGTTGGGCACAGGGCCGGGAATCAAGGCCTCGCCCTCGGCATCCTCCGCCCAAACGGTCAGGGTGTAGGTTGTGCTGTAGGCAAAGGCGGTGTGCGTGAGCAGGGCTACCGTGTCGCTCTGCTGCCAGGTGACACCCCAGCCGCCGGGGTCCGGTTGCGCCGTCAGGGTCAGGGCGGCCGGGTTCATCGGCTCGCTGAAGGTCAGCACCACACCCGCCGTCACCGCGACGTCCACCGCGCCGTCGGCCGGCTCGGTCGCCACCAGGTAGGGCGGATCGGCTACGACCACCGTGGCCGTTGCCTCCCGCCAGAACCCCCCGCCGGCCCCGTCGCTCACCCAGGCCCGGTTGACGATGGCCGCCCCGTCGCCCAGGCCCAGGTCCACGGTCACGGCAAAGGTGACCGTCACCAGGTCGCTCATCGGAACCGCCCCGGTCCAGGTGACTGCCCGCGTGGCCGGGTCGTAGCCGGCATCCCCGGAACTGGCCCACAGCGAGCCGGGTAGGTAGGTCGTGGAGAGGGGCAGGACGTCGCTCAGGGCCGCCCCCAGCGCGTCGGTGTAGCCCTCGTTCCGCAGGAGGAGGGTGTAGGTCAGCGTTCCACCGGGCGCGACCAGCGTCGGGGTGACCTCCTTCGTCGAGGGGGTCAGGTCGGGCGGCAGTTGCACCGGGACGATCGCCACAAAGACCTCCTGGTAGTTGTCGTCGTTCTCGCCCAGGTTGGCAGTGGCGTTCCAGAAGGGCAAGTCATACTCGTTGTTCGAGGCGATCCCCTGATAGTCGCCGATAAAGCCGTCTCCGCCGCCGGTGATGGGGAGGTTCAGGGTCCAGTCCCAGGTCTGCGCGCTGGCCCGGATGTTGGGCTCCCAGGTGACGCCGTCATCGAAGGAACGGGTCATGAAGGTGTCAATGCAGCCGTTATAGACCCCCACGTGGTTCGGGGGGATCCAGGGCAGGTCAGGACAGGGCAGGCGGCGGTCGAACCACATCACCGCCACGCGGCCGTTCGGGGCGACGCTTACCTGGGGCTGCCACTGGTCAATGCCGTTGCCTGTCGGGTCGTCGTTCAGGCGGACCGGTGTGCTCCAGGTGGTCCCGCCGTCGGTGGAGCGGGCAAAGTAGATGTCCGAGTCGCCGTTGCGATAGTCGGCCCAGACGGTGTAGAGGTTACCGTTGGTCGGACTGACGGCAAAGCCGGGCAGGCTGGCCGGCGAGCGAAAGTTGACCGGGTTGCCAAAGGGGTCCGGCAGATACCAGGGGATGGCGATGATGTTGGCGGCCACGGCCGGCGCGCTGAAGGTGGCCCCGCCGTCGGTGGACTTGACAAACTCGAGCGTCCCCGCTGTGGGGCCGTAAAAGATATTTCGGCCAAAGAGGACATAGACCGTCCCATCGGGGGCCACGCCGGGGATAGAACCCTGGACGTTGCCACCGGCCACCGAGAAGGGCGGGCTCCAGGTCTGGTTGCCGTCGGTGGAGCGGGAAAAGACGATGCCGGTGGCCGGCCCACCGAAACTGGTCCAACTCATGTAGAGGTTGCCGGCGTAAGGGCTGATGGTTTGGGGGTTCTGGTCTGCCGCGATCCACTGCTTGTCGGTGGAGGTGGTGCGGTCCACGACGACCGGCCATTCCCAGTCCCCGCCGGCCGGTTTCTTTTGCATGTCCACACCGGTCGGCCCTCGCGTGAGCAGGGTAAAGTAGCCGTTCCCCTGGTCGTCAAAGGTCGTCACCGGGTCGGAGGTGAGGGAGTACTGCTCCACGCCAGGGGGCTGCAGCTCGCTCCAGGTGTAGCCGCCGTCGTAGGACTCAAAGACGCCGGTATAGAAGAGATAGTTCTCCGGTTGGTAAAAGAACTTGGAGCAGCCCAGCAGGTGGTTGGGGTCGGTGGGGTCTATCGAGACCATCACCTCACTAAAGTCGTTGACAAAGTGACTGGCCCCCGTGATCCAGCCGCTGCGGCTGACCTGGACGTTGGCGACCGTGACGTAGGGGAGGATATATTGCTCGTTCTGGGCCAGGGTCTCCTCCCAGACCTCGCGGGTGGGGTTGTGGGCCTGGAAGGGAATCAGGGTCACTCCGGCAAAGTCGGGGCCGGTGGGCGCCGTCGCCCAATAGGCCGTTCCGTTGATCGGCACGACCTCTTGCCGGAGGGGTGTCGGCGAAGGGGTCTGTACCTCCGTCCCGCCGGGGTAGGGGCCGCCGCCGTAGGTGATTCCGGAGGTCAGGAGAATCAGTACCAGCAGGCCGGTCGGTAAAAAGCGGAACGGTTTCATCGAATCCTCCTTTTTTTCGAGGCTCAAAAGGGCCGCAAAACCGGGCAGGGGTATTATAGCATGGGTGGGGGGAAGGCTCAACTGAACTGCGGTCCGCCCGTTGACCTTTGCCCTTGGGAGTGGTATAATACAAACTGTAGTAGGCTCGGTCTGTGGAGGCAAAGATGAAACAGGTGCAAGCGCGTTCCTTCGAGGCTGCGCTCGACCCGGCCACAGGGCTCTACGACCGCCGCACGATGTGGACCCGCCTGGCCGAAGAGACCTCTCGCTCCCGACGGTATCGTTACCCCTTTGCTCTGATGCTGATCACAGTGGTCGCCCCCGAACGGCAAGCCCACAGTTGGGTGGTCTATTTGGCCCAGATCTTGAGGCAGCGCACCCGTGCCGCCGACATCCCGATCCGCTACAGCGAGGACACTCTGGCCATGTTGCTCCCCTGCACCGATGAGCGGGGGGCGTTGTGCCTGGCCGAACGGATTCGGCAACTGGCCCAGGCCCTGCCGCCGGATGCCGCCGGCCGGCCGCTCCCGCTCTGTATCGGCATAGCCACCCAGATCGGCGAGTACCGCGGGGACAAGGTCGCGCTGATCGAGCAGATGGAACGGGCTATCCGCCAGGCCATCCGGCAGGAGCAACCGATCGTTATCCTGACGCCGACGAACAACGAACGGCTCAACTGACCCCCGGGAGCGGCAGTTGTCCCCTGGCCGCTCCCTCCTGCCAGGAGCCGGCGATTTTCCTGGAGGCCCCGATGCGCATCGGCTTGGTCCAGTTTGCCCCCGCCCTGAACGACCTCCCGACGACGACCGCCCGATTGAAGCGGCTCATCCGGGCTGCCCCGCCGGCCGACCTGCTCGTCCTGCCCGAACTGTGCAATTCGGGCTATGCCTTTCACTCGCGCCAGGAATGCCGGGAGGCCTCCGAGGAGGTCTCGGATAGCACCTTCATCGAGTTCCTCACCTCCCTCTGCGCGCAAAGGGGCATGTATATCGTCTCGGGAATGAACGAGCGTGCCGGCGAGGTCCTGTACAACTCGGCCGTCCTGGTCGGGCCGCAGGGATTGGTGGGGGGCTATCGCAAACTGCACCTTTTCCTCAACGAGAAGGACTATTTCCACCCCGGGGACCTGGGCCTGCCGGTCTGGGATATCGGGCTGTGTCGCGTTGGGATGCTGGTCTGTTTTGATTGGATCTTTCCCGAGGTCTGGCGCATCCTGGCGTTGAAGGGGGCCGACCTGATCGCCCATCCCTCCAACCTGGTCCTGCCGGGGCTGGCCCAGCGGGCCGTCCCGATCCATGCCCTGGTCAACCGCGTCTATACCGTCACGGCCAATCGGGTGGGGGAGGAGCGGGGGTTGCACTTTACCGGTCTTTCCACCATCGCCGCCCCTGACGGGGAGGTGCTGCTCCAGGGGCCGGCCGAGGGGGAGATGGTCGGCGTCGTCGAGGTCGAGATCGAGCGGGCCCGGGATAAAAAGGTCACCCCCCGCAACGACGTCCTGGCCGACCGGCGGCCGGAGGTGTACGGGGAACTGCTGCCGTAGGGTCGTTCAGGGCGAGACGGTGGGAATCTGGTAGAGACCGGGGGCCGGGGTGTAGGGCAGCGGCGTGGGGGGCGGAGAGACCCAGGCCAGGGGGCGCGGAAGCAGAACCAGGAGGATAACCACCGCCAGGACGATGGCGATCAGCAAGAGTACCCACCAGCGACCGCCCCATTGTGGTCTGTTGTTTTCCGATGCCATCCTCCTGCTCCTTTGGCCTCTTTTCCGGCCCGCCCGGCGGGCGGTTGTGCACATTCAACGATTGTGAACATCTCCAGGACATTTCTGTCCGGACAGCCTGCCCTACCCCTGTTTGACCGCTCGCGGCGAGCACGCCGGTAGTGTACCACGGGAGGGGGGGGCTGTCAAGTTGCATGGGCCGGCCGGTTGTGCTATAATCCCTCCGGCAACCGACCCACCGGGGCGGTGAGCCGTTGAATGTGGGTTTTACCAACAGCCGTCGCTGGGATCGCGGTGCGACCGAGACGACACCTCCACAACGACCACGTCTTCCCCCCGGCAGCACCGGGAGGGCTCTTTTCCCCGCGTTCCCGGCCCGCTGAGGAGTTTGGGCCGATGACGGAAACGCTCATCCGCATCGAAAACTTGCACTTTGCCTACCGGCCCGACGGCGACCGGCCTGTGCCGGCCCTGCGCGGGATTGACCTGGAGATCGGGGCCGGCGAGTATGTCGCCATCATCGGGCACAACGGTTCGGGCAAGTCCACCCTGGCCCGCCACCTCAACGGCCTGCTTCTGCCCACCGAGGGAGAGGTCTGGGTGCAGGGGATGAACACAAAGGACCCGCGCCACCGGCAGGCGATTCGCCGCACGGTGGCGATGGTCTTTCAGAACCCGGACAACCAGATCGTGGCCACGGTGGTGGAGGAGGATGTCGCCTTTGGGCCGGAGAACCTGGGGCTGCCGGAGGAGGAGTTGCGCCGTCGGGTGGACTGGGCCCTGGGGGTGGTCGGGCTGAGCGACCTGCGCCACCGCGCTCCGCAGCACCTCTCGGCCGGCCAGAAGCAGCGACTGGCCCTGGCCGGCGCGCTGGCCATGCGGCCGCAGTGCCTGGTGCTCGACGAGGCCACCTCTATGCTCGACCCGGCCGGCCGGCGCGAGGTGCTCGGCATCGTCCGCGACCTGCATCGCCAGGGGATGGCGGTGGTGGCGATTACCCACGCGATGGAAGAAGCCGCCGAGGCTGAACGGGTCCTGGTCATGCAGGCCGGTCGCATCCTGCTCGATCTCCCTCCCCGGCAACTCTTCCTCCAGACGGAGCGGTTACACTCCCTGCAGCTGGAGATTCCCCAACCGACCGCACTGGCCCAGGCCCTGCACCGGCGAGTGTCCGCCTTTCCGCCAGACTGTCTCTCCCCCCATGAGGTGATCAAGGCGGTCGTTCGTCTGGTCGGGGAGTGTAGCGATGGGTGAGACGGTCATCCGCATCCGCAACCTGCACCACACCTACATGCGGGGGACCCCGCTGGAGGCGGTCGCCCTGCGCGGGGTTCACCTGGAACTCCGCCGGGGGGAGGCGATCGGGGTCATCGGGCCGGCCGGCGCGGGCAAGTCCACCCTGGTGCAGTACTGCAACCTCCTCCTCCGCCCGGCCCGCCCCGATACCGTCTGGGTATTCGGTGAGGACACGGCCGATCCCCGACTGGACGTACAGCGGTTGCGGCAGCGCGTTGGGCTGGCCTTTCAGCGGCCGGAGCAGCAACTCTTTGCCCGGCTTGTCGGAGACGACATCGCCTTTGGCCCCCGCCAGATGGGGTTGTCCTGGCCAGAGGTGCGCCGGCGGGTGCAATGGGCTATGGAGGTGGTCGGCCTGGACTTTGAGCAGTTTGTCAACCGCTTTACCTTTTCCCTCAGCGGTGGGGAGATGCGCAAGGTCGCCCTGGCCGGCATCCTGGCGATGAGGCCGGAGGTCCTGATCCTGGACGAGTCCACGGCCGGCCTGGATCCCCAGAGCCGTCGGGACCTCCTCCGACACGTCAACCGACTCCACCGCGAGGAAGGGCTCAGCCTGATCCTGGTCACCTCGCGCATGGAGGACCTTCCCGGCGTTGTGGAGCGGGTCTATGTGCTGAGTGAGGGCCAGGTCGTTTTGGAGGGCGCCTTGTGGGATGTCTTTGCCCGGCAGGAGACGCTCCAGGAGCACGGCCTGGACGTTCCGCCGGTCGGGGCGATTGTCCACGAACTGCACCGGCGTGGTTATCCGGTGGACCGTACCGCGTTGACCATCCCTGAAGCGGAGCAGATGCTGTGGAAAATCTTGAACTTTTGCGCCACCTGACGATTGGCCAGTACATCCCCGGCGATTCGCCGGTTCACCGGCTGGACCCCCGGGTCAAGATCACGGCCCTGATCCTGCTCTCACTGGCGGTCAGCCTGAACCCCTCCTACACCGCCAACGGCATCCTGTTGCTGGCCTGCCTGGGGCTTGTGCTCCTCTCCCGCGTCTCGCTGCGCTACATCCTCTCCGGTCTGCGGCCGGCGATTCCCTTGATCGTCGTCCTGGCCCTGCTACAACTCCTCTTTTATGGGGACCGCTATGTGCCTCCCACGATGGCGAACGTCACCCTCCTGCGTTGGGGCTGGGTTCATATCACCAACGGCAGCGTCCAACTGGTCGTGGTCTCGCTGCTGCGGTTCCTGGACCTGCTCTTTCTCACCAGCCTGCTGACCAACACCACCACAACCGCCGAGATTGCACGGGGCATTGAAGGGATGTTACGCCCCTTTGCGCGGTTAGGATTGCCGGGGCACGAGATTTCCCTTGTGGGGACGATTGCCCTGCGCTTTGTCCCGCTGCTGGCCGGTCAGTTGGAGATGATTATCAAGGCCCAGGCCTGCCGGGGGGCGGACCTGGCCACCGGTGGGCGCTGGCAGTTCGTCCGCAACGCCCGACAGATGGCTGCCTTTATCGTGCCCCTCTTTATCGAGGCCTTCCGACGGGCGGAAGAGTTGGTCCTGGCGATGGAAGCCCGTTGCTACATCGGCGGCCGGGGGCGCACCCACCTGGTGCATCTGCGGATGGGGCGACAGGGTCTGGTCGCACTGGCGGTGTGTCTGCTGTTTACGCTGGTGATGTTGCTCCTGCGGAACCGCTTTCCGCTGTAAGGGGCGAAATCACCGTGGGGCGGCTTTCCGGCCTGCCCCACGGCCTGGGAAAGCCATCCTGCAGGGGTTCGGATAGGTGCCGAATGGCGTGGCAAACCCGAGGCTTTCCGGGCGGGCGGTCCGTCCGGATATGGGCTGCTGAAGCATGGCTTGAGCAAGATCGAGAAAAGAAACAGGAGGAAGCGATGCAGAGCAAGGTTTCGGTTCGTCAGATCGTCGTTGCGGGGGTCCTGGCCGCCATCACCGTGGTGATGGGCTGGACCCGGATCGGCTTTATCCCCGTGCCCACACCGGCGGGGAACGCCACGATTATGCACCTCCCGGCCATCATCGGCGGGGTGATGGAGGGGTGGTGGGGCGGGGGTCTCCTCGGTCTGGTCTTTGGCCTCTTTTCCTTCTTTCAAGCCGCGATTCCGATGTTCAAAGACCCTCTGGTGGCGATCCTTCCCCGCATCTTTATCGGCATCACGGCCTATTTCTCCTACCGGGCGCTCCGGCGGGCCAGCATCCCCTGGGCCCTGTTCATCGGCGGTTGCTTCCTGGGCCTCGGGGTCGCTTTTGCCTACCAGGTGGCCGCTGCCAGCGTGCCCACCGCCCTCTTCTTTGGCGGGGTTACACTGGGCATTGTTGCCGCCTTTGTCTACCTGGCCTTCCGGCAGCAACCGGAGGTCGTCGCCCTGACGGTGGCCGCCATCATTGGCACCCTCACCAACACCATCCTGGTCCTGACGATGGCGGTCCTGCGCAAGTACATGACCGCCGAGGTCGCCCTGAGCGTTGGCCTGACCCATGGCATCCCCGAGATCATTGTCGCCGTCGTCGTGGTCCTGGCCGTCGTCCTCCCCTGGAAGCAGATCGATACCGGTCGTCGTGAGGCGCGTGTCTATCGGGTGAAGGAGACAGGAGAGTGACCATGCTCCTCTGTGTGGACGTCGGCAACACCAACATCGTCCTGGGCCTCTACCAGGGGGAGCACCTGTCCCACCACTGGCGCATCGCCACCGACCACGAGCGCACCGCCGACGAGTACGCCGTCCTGCTCCTGAGCATGCTCCACTACGCCGGTCGGGAGAAGGGCGACATCGCCGATGCGGCCATGGCCAGCGTCGTTCCCCCGCTGACCGCCGTCTTTGACGACCTCTGCCGTCACTACCTGGGGGTGGAGCCGCTGATTGTGGACGCCGGAGTGCGCACCGGTGTGCGGGTGCGCTACGATAACCCCCGCGACGTCGGCGCGGACCGGGTGGTCAACGCTGCGGCCACCTTCCACAAGTACGGCGGGCCGGCCTGCGTGGTGGACTTTGGCACGGGGACGACCTTTGACGCCATCTCGGCCGAGGGGGACTATCTCGGTGGGGCCATCGCGCCGGGGATCGGGATCGCCGCTCAGGCCCTGACCGCGCACACGGCCAAACTCCCCCGCGTCGAGATCGCCCCGCCGCCCCGGGCGATCGGGCGGAACACGGTACACAGCATGCAGTCGGGCATCCTCCTTGGCTACGTCGGGCTGGTGGAGGGCATGGTGGACCGCTTCCGCCAGGAGTTGGGGCCGGAGATGCGGGTCATCGCCACGGGGGGGCTGGCCGGCCTGGTCGCCCGCCAGACGACCGTCTTTGACGCCGTCGAGCCCTGGCTGACGCTGGAGGGGCTGCGGTTGATCTATGGGTTGAACAGACAAGACCGTTAGTAGACCGGCCTGGAGGAATCCAATGAGCCCGGAGCCACCCTCCTTTGCTCTCCTTTGGGACATGGACGGCGTGATTGTGGACTCGGGGCCCTACCACCTGTGGGCCTGGCAGGAGACCTTTGCCCGCCGGGGCAGCCGCTTCACCGAGGCCGACTTTTGGCACACCTTTGGCCAGCGCAACGACAATATCATCACTACCCACCTGGGGCCCCTCTCTGCCGACCAGATTCAAGAGATCGCCGAGGAAAAGGAACGCCGCTACCGCGCCCGCATCGCCCAGGAGGGTATTGCACCGTTGCCTGGGGCGGTGGAGACGATTCGCCGCCTGCACCGCCGGGGGGTCCCGCAGGCGATCGTCTCCTCGGCCCCTCCGGAGAATATCCGCGTCGTCCTGGAGGCGTTGGGGCTGGCCGGCCTCTTGGCCGTGACTGTCTCCGGGGAGGAGGTCCGCCGGGGTAAGCCTGATCCAGAGTCGTTCCTCCTGGCCGCCCGCCGGCTCGGCCGGCCCCCGCAGCGGTGCATCGTGGTCGAGGACGCGCCGGCCGGCATCGAGGCCGCCCGCCGGGCCGGCATGCCCTGCCTGGCCCTCAGTACCACCCACCCGCCGGAGGAATTGGCCGCCGCCGACCGGGTGCTCCCCTCCCTGGAGAACCTACCCGATAACCTCTGGGAAGACCTGCTCCGGCAGGCGCGGAACGATGCATCCACTCCTGTCGTCTTGTGATAGACAACAGGATTCAAAAAGGAGGATCCCGATGAAACGATGGACGCTTTTCCTGCTGTTGGTCGTTCTGGTCGCCCTTGCGGGCGGATGTGACGCCACCTCCGGCAGTGCAGTCGAGACCGGCGGAGGGGCCGTTACCACGACCCATGCGGCCCTGGCCGCCCCCACCGGAAACGACTACCCCACGGGGTTGGTCGTTGTCGGGACGGGCACGGCCGAGGCTGACCCCGATGTGGCCTACCTGACCCTGGGGGTGGACCTGAGGGGCGATGACCCGGCTGCGGTGGTGGAGGATGCCGCCGGCCGGATGGAGCGGCTGCTCGCCGGCATCCAGGGGGCCGGCGTGGCCGAGGAGGAGATCCGCACCGTGGACTATTCCCTGTGGGTCGAGCAGGTCTATGACCCGGACACCGGTCGGCCGACCGGCAAGATCACCTACCACGTCGTCCACACGGTGCGCGTCACGGTACGCGACCTGGCCCGCACCGGGGAGGTGCTCTCCGCCGCGGTCGCCGCCGGCGCCAACCAGATTCAGGATGTGCGCTTTAGCGTCGAGGACACCGCCGCGCTGAACGAACAGGCCCGCAAACTGGCCATCCAGGATGCCGTCGCCAAGGCCGAGCAGATGGCCGGGGAACTGGGCATCAAACTGGGCCGGGTCATCTCGGTGAGCGAGTCGGGCGGGGCTACACCGATTCCCCTCTACGCCGACGCCGCGCTCCGGGAGAGCGCGCCGGCGGCCGTCCCCCTGCCCACCGGTTCCTTCTCGGTCAGCGTGAGTGTGGTGATTGTCTACGAACTCCCCTAACAGAAACGGTTCACCCTGCACGGGCGCGGAGGGAAACCTCCGCGCCCGCTTTTTTGCCTTCTTCAACGGTTCAGTACGGCCCGGACGGCCGCTCCGGCGTCGAGCAAACCGCATCCGTAGACGTTGTTGGGCACGCCGGTCACCCCGCCGCAGGCACAGACGGGGTTATATTCCTCCAGGTCCCACGGGGTGCAGGCCTGCTCCACCGGCCGGGGGTCGGCCGTGCGGCAGAGCAGTTCCTCGGTCCGCTCAATCTGGCCGATCAGGGCCGGGTCGGCCGACCAGAGCAGGGCCACCGTGCCGGCCACGTGGGGGACGGCCATCGAGGTGCCCCCAAAGCAGTCGTAGCCGCCGCCGGGGACGCTGGAGCGCACCCACGCGCCGGGCGCGACAATGTCCGGCTTGACCAGGCCGTCCGCCGGCCCACGGCTGCTGAACCCGGTGACCTGGCCGTCGCTGTTGGTCGCCCCCACCGAAAAGACGGCCTCCTCGTTGGCCGGCGGGTCGGTGATGGTGCCGCAGGCGGGGCCGCTGTTGCCCGCACTAACCACCATCATCACCCCGGCGGCCCGCAGTGCCCCCACGGCCGGCCGCAGGGTGTCCGGCCGGCAGCCCTCAAAGCCGGGGCAGCCCCAGGAGTTGTTGACCAGGTGCGGGGCCAGGCGCACGTCACCGTCGCGGAAGGGGTCGCCGCCGTGGGGGTAGGGGGCCAGAAAGAACTCCATGCACTCGATATAGGCGCCGGGGTTGCCCAGCCCTCGGCGCATGTTGCGGCAGCCGAACCAGCGGGCTCCGGGGGCGACGCCAACCCGGTCCCCGGCGCCGTCGTCCCCCACGATGATGCCCATTGTGTGGGTGCCGTGACCATCCTCGTCAAAAGGTTCTGCGCTGTCGTCCCAGGCGTCGTGCCAGTTGCCGTTGTGGTCGGCGCTCTGACCGTCCCAGCCGCGGTAGTGCGGCTGGAGGGCGGGGTGGGTCCAGTCGTAGCCGGTGTCCTGGCCGGCGACGACGATTCCCTCCCCCGTCACCCCCAGGGTCCAGGCGACGTCGGCGTGGATGGCGGCCAGGTTGCTGAGGAGGCCCTCCGGTTGGCGGCAGGAGGAGGAGAGCAGGTCGGTTATGGGGATGCGGTTGGGGTACTCGCGCACGTTGGGATTGACCAGCACCTGGGCCACTCCGGGCAGGCCCTCCAGGTGGCCTTTCAGCCAGCGGTGGCCGTCCACACGAACCATGTTGACCAGGTAGTAGGGGCGGTAGGGGACGCCCAGGGCATCCAGTTCGGCGCGGATGGGGGCCTGGGTGCGCTCGGCCGTCTCAACCAGGGTGTGGTAGACGTACTCCAGGCGGGTTTGGCGGTCGGGAATGGTGTGGGCCGCACTCGGGTCGGCCTGTTCCTGGAGGATGACGAGGAGGCCGTCGTCGTAAAAGCCGGGCCGGCCCAGGGTGAGGTAGAGGGTGCCCCAGGCGGTCCAGGTGAGGAGGGCCGCCGGAATCGCTGTGCCCAGGGCCAGGCTGGAGGAGGGCGGCCGGCCGACCCGCAACAGGAGCCGCCGTACTCCCCAGAGAAGCAGGCCCAGGAGAACCCCACCGCCCAGGGTGATGCCGTAGGCGATCAGGTGCTGCGGCTCGGGGATGCCGTTGGCTAGGATGTCACGGGGGTCGGTAAAGAGGAGTGGGGCCAGGCGAAAGGCAAAGGCCAGGGGCAGGAGCGGGTAGAGGCCGCCCTCGCGGGCGCGCAGTTCGGTCAGGAGGAGGGCCAGGGGGAAGGGCAGGAGGGAGGCTGGCGACTCGCTCCAACTGCCGGCGGGCAGTATCCTCCCGGCCCAGGCGGTACCGCTGTAGAGCAGGATGACCAGGCCGGCGGCCATCCAGGGGGAAGGCATCGCCGGGGTGAGCAGGTCAAAGAGGAGGCCCCAGAAGAGCAGGAGCAGGGGAATGGCCCAGGCCAGCGTCTGGCCGGCCAGTTCCAGCGCGGTCAGCCGGTCCCCCAGCGCGCCGGTGAGCGGCCAGGGGAGGGTGAGCAGGGCGGTCAGGGCCAGGGAGAGCAGGAAGGTCGAGGCGCGAAAGCGGTTCAGGGCCAGCGACTGCCCCAGGGAGCGGCGCGGCCGGCCGGCCAGAAAAGGGAGCAGGCTGCCGAGGAGGACGATATAGCCGGAATGGGCGGCCAGGCGCACCAGGGCGGCCAGGTTGGGGGTGTTCAGCAGGGCGTGGATGGCGACCTCCAGGGCCAGGTAGCCGCCGATGGCGAAAAGGCCGGCGGCCAGGCCGGCCGTGGGGGCCCAACCGGGGTTGCGGCGGGTCAGGAGGGCGACGATGCCGGCGGGGAGGGATAGCGCTAGGATGAAGAGCAGGGCCATCCTCCAGCGGCCGGTGGCCAGTTCAGGGATCGCGCCGCCGGCAATGGCCGCCGCGAGAGTCCCCGTCGCGTAAAAGAGCAGCCCTGCCACAACGATGCCCTGAATGCAGCCGGGACGACGAGGGATATCGGACTCCATCGGTGTCCTCCTCAAGGCGGGGACCGGCCCCGCTGCCGAGGGCATCATACCACAGCAGGCGGTGGGTGGTCAAGATCTTTTGGACTGCTGAGGCCATACTTCGGCAGTCCAGGGAAAGTCGCCGTCGCCTCCATTCCGTTATCCTGGCAAGGCACTCCTGCTGCAGATTTTCTTCCAAAAGCAACGAAAAGCCGGCCTTTTTGCGGTTGGGACACGGCCCCTGTTGGGACCCGTGTGCCCGCTCACTACTCCGGCCGGCCGGGCTTGAGATGGAAGGCCCTGCGGGCCTGGGGACCTGTTCCAACAGCCCCGCAGGGGGCTGGCATCTCGTCGCCGGCGGGTTTACCCGCACGGCGATACCAAAGTCGCGTCGGTGTGGCACGAATGGCCAGGGCCCGGCTGCAGGCACGTGACGCGCGCGTGCGCTGGCGCCTCGTCGG
>FWPU01007578.1_pt1 | contig 19847 bp, 18 predicted proteins | sample 2228361 | NCBI WGS metagenome assembly FWPU01 (sample SAMEA103939777, study PRJEB20133) | metagenome
AAAAAGAGATAGTTTTTTGCAAGGAAGGATTGGTTTTAATGTTGAAAGTTGAAGGAATTAGTAAAAATTTTTCAAAAAAACAAGTATTGAATGATATAAATATTGAATTTTCTGGTGGGAGGGTATATGGGGTATTAGGTCCTAATGGAGCTGGAAAATCAACACTATTTAAGATAATAATGGGAATTTTAAGACCGACCTGTGGTAGAGTTATATTTCAAAATATTGAATTAACAGATCTTAATATTTGGGATAGGATAAGGTTAGGGATTGGTTATTTACCGCAGGAAGGAGCTGTTTTTCGTGATTTATCCGTATATGATAATTTATACTGTGTTTGGGAAGTATGGAGGAATGGGATGTCTGAAAGCGTATTAGAAGATACATTAGAGCTTTTTGGAATAAAACACTTAAGGAATTTAAAGGCAACGAAATTATCAGGAGGGGAAATAAGGAAGTTAGAACTTGCAAGAGTCCACTTGATGAGGTCATCGGTTATGCTTTTAGATGAACCTTTTGCAGGCATTGATCCGGTTTCAGTTACAACATTAAAACAACTGATTTTGAATTTAAAACATACATCATGTATAATTCTGACTGACCACAATATTTATGAAGCAATACAGGTAGTTGATTATTGTTATATTATATATGATGGTAAAATTATAGCTTCAGGTGAGCGAACGGGCATATTGAATAACGATTTTGTTAAAAAAATATATTTGGGAGAAAATGTTTTGTGGGATTACCTAAAAAATTTTTAGTTTTTGGAATGTAAGTTAAAGAAAATTAGAGATAGTAGGAGGATGGTGAGAGAAGTTAAATTTGGGGGAGAAATTGTTTAGCTGGAAATTATATTTACTGCTATTTTATAACTGGCTTGTGCCTGGATTGGGATACTTTTTTATTAATTTGAGTAAGAAAGGAATTATTATTTTTATTTTAATAATGATATTGTATATTGTTGGTTTTGTTATGACAGACTTTAGAGTTGTAGGTTTTGATTTCTCCGAGAATCCTTTTTACTATGTAACTAAGCATTTTTCATTACTTTTTTTGATACTTGACTTATGTTTACCTTTAGAACTCGGCAATAAGATAGATTGGAGGTTTTTTAACTATGGAGTATTCTGTTTTATTGTAGCCCATACGCTTGCTTTACTTTCAGGGTTAAGGTTGAGAAAATACATTTAAATTTCTAATACCTTTATCTATAACCAGTGTAGATGATAAAATAAGGATAATAACAAGTGTATACTTTGATTTTTCAACTCAACTATATTATATATAGAACTAAGGTAAAAGAGTTTAGTAAGACGCTTTTAATCTGATTGAAAATTAGGTATTATTAAGGTGATTGATTTTCGTTATCAAATTTTTCAAAGGCATCAACGATTTTTTGGACAAGAGGATTTCTGAAGATGTCATTTTTATCAAGGACTACGAAATTTATATCAGTAATTTCTTTTAAAACGGTGCGAAGTTGAACGAGTCCTGATTTTTTACCTTTTTCAAGATCAATTTGTGTTATATCACCGTTGATAACTACGCGGGAATAATTACCGATTCTTGTTAGAAACATTTTTAATTGTTCTAAAGTGGTATTTTGTGCTTCGTCTAAAATTATGAATGCGAAATCTAATGTTCTACCTCTCATATAAGCAAGTGGAACGATTTCAACAATTTCAAGTTCTAATAATTTTCTTAATTGGACGGGATTCAATATAGAGGATATTGCATCGTATATTGGTTTTAAATAAGGATTGACTTTTTGTTGGAAGGTTCCAGGGAGGAATCCTAACTTTTCACCGGCTTCAACAACTGGTCTTGAAATAACTATTTTTTTAACTTTTCTTTCTTGCAAGAATTTCAAAGCTTCTTTAACTGCTAAGAATGTTTTTCCAGTGCCTGCTGGTCCTATGCATATAGTTATACCGTGTTTATTAATACTTTCTAAATATCTTCTTTGTCCGGGGCTAAGATTCTTAATAATTTCTACTTTACTTGTCCATTCTTTTTCATTCAATTGAGATTGGTTATTTGGATCGATACCTAGTATATCAGCTTCTGTAATTATTTTGCCTTCTCTTATTTTAGCAAGGAATTCTTGTAATATGTTATATACTTTTACAACATCTGTTTTATTACCCTTTATTTTTATTTTACCATCTCCAAGAGCAATTTTTACATTATATAGTCTTTTCAAAAGTTTAAGATTACTATCCATAGGGCCAAATAGAATTTCAACTTCATCCAAAGACCAATAAGGTAACAATTTGTTAACCATATCAATTATTTTTCAAGATAGTTATAGTAAATAAACAAGGCGGGTGAGGCAAGTAGTATCCCGTCAATAAGATCAAGAATACCACCGATTTGACCCAGCATATTTGAAGAATCTTTAACATTGTTTAAACGTTTTAGATATGATTCAAAAAGGTCGCCTGCGTTATTGAGTAATATTACTATTGTACCTATAAAAGAATGCACAATGAAATCTGTTTTTTTCATCACAGGAGATATAAAGTAAAAAATACTGCTGAAAATTGAGCCTGCAATAATACTGCCAAATAACCCTTCTAAAGTTTTATTAGGACTAATATAAGGGGCAATCTTTATTTTGCCATACTTTTTCCCAATAATAAGTGCGCCTGTATCTGCTACTTTACATACAATAATTTCATATAAGAGTAAGTTTAGTCCTGCCATAGAAAATGAAAAAGTTAAATTTATTGTAATAGGTAAAAATAGATATAATAAAGACATCAGATACAATAGAAATGCTTTATATAACATTTTTGTATTATTATTTATTAATCTTTCAAGGATTAGAAATAGAAGATACATACCTGATGAGAGTAACGCAAAGGTAAATAGGTAAAATGTTTTGACTGTTGTAATAGATTTCACCTTATATACATATAAAAATAGAGTTAAAATTAAACATACATTTATGTAAATATACCTCTTATTTATGTGAAAAAGTTTGTGAAACTCAAATAGCGATAGTGTAAGTATAATTGAAAATATTAAGAAGAATCCGGCATTGGTATTGAAGACTAACAAGAGTATAAATGGTATATAAAGTATAAGCATAATAATTGATGCAGGGAGTAATCTGGAAATAGGCACTATTTCCCCCATTTAACTAATCACCAGATATACAAACTCAGAACATAAAAATGATTAGTAAGTTAGAATATTTACGCATTAGTTCGTGGAGGTATAAAGATTAGTTAAGTTGTAATTGTTTAATTCATAGGTATTCATAAAAACCACATATTAATGCAATATTAGATTGGGTAGCGATATTTAATTTTAGGCAATTATATAGTTTTGCCAAATTTTCTTTTTCTTTTTGAGTAATCGTTCAAGGCATGATGGAATAGGTCTGTAGTAAAATCAGGCCATAAAATATTAGTAAACCATAGTTCTGTATATGAGATATACCATAACAAAAAATCGCTGATGCGAAACTGCCCGCCTGTTCTTATAAGTAAATCTGGTTCTTCCATTTGTGGATCATACAAAAACTTTCGGAACTCATTTTCATTAATCTCATTTTTATTATTAGCAAGTATAATTTTGTTTACTGCATCAATTATTTCCATTTTACCACTGTAATTTATAGCCAAACGTAATATTAAACCGTTATTTTTACTACTTATATCTATTAGTTTATGCATTTTTTCCTGAATATTAACAGGTAGTAGCCATGTTCTACCGATTACTAAGAATCTTATATTATTGTTCATTATTGTTTCTTTTTCTTTAGTAAGGTATTCATCAAATAAGTTTAAAAGAGCGGAGATTTCTTCGTAAGGTCTGTTTAAATTGTCAAGTGATAAGGAATATAGAGTTATTTCTTTTAATTTTAAGCGGACTGCTTCTTCTACAATATTTTTTGCAACTTGTGCGCCTTGCTCGTGTCCTTTAATGCGTGGTAGTCCTTTTTGCAGTGCCCATCTACCGTTTCCATCCATAATAATGGAGATATTTAAAGGTATGTTTTTACTATCTTGTGATGACATTATTTTTTTGTGCACCAAAAGAGACAATTTTTACTGGAACATTAAGTTGGTTTTCTATAAATTCTATATATTTTAATAGATTTTTAGGTAAGTCATTGAATTTATTTACTTTACTAAAATCCGCTATTCCCCAACCTGGCAAAATTTTGTATATTCCTTCAATTTTTTCTAACAGACATGTTGTTGGTGGGAATTCGTTTAGTATTTTACCATTTAATTTATAAGATATTAAAACAGGGATTTCTTTAAAGGCATTTAAAACGTCAACTTTTGTGAGTGCGATGTATGAAACATTATTGATATTTACGGCAAATTTTAATGCTACAAAATCAAGCCAACCACATCTTCTCGGTCTGCCTGTTGCACTTCCGAATTCGATGCCACAGGTCTGGAGTATTTTACCTTGTGGACCTTTTTCTTCCGAGACAAATGGTCCACCTCCGACTCTTGTAGTATATGCTTTCATAATTCCACAAACTTCGTCTATTTTTGGTAAGGCAAATCCTAATCCCATGTTCACGCCACATAATGTGGTATGAGATGAGGTAACATATGGATAGGTTCCGAAATCAACATCTAATAAAGTTCCGTGGGCACATTCTAATAATAAACTCTCACCATTTTTTATTATTTCTTTTATTAGGGAAGTCGTATTTGTGATATTATTTTTTATGTAGTCTATATTTTTTTTATAGTGTAGCCATATCTCTTCTTCGGAATTTTCATCTAAATTTGCCTGCTTATACTTAAAAAAGTCTTTAAATCTATTGCGGTCGTCATATAAGAAGTCACAAACACGCAGACCAATTCGGGCTAGTTTATCTTTGTAAGCAGGTCCTACACCATTTGCAGTGGTTCCTATAACCTTCGCATATTCACTTTTGTCTTCTATTTTATGAGGTGGCATAATAACATGTGCTATATCACTTATAAATAGTTTCTTTTTGATTTTTATACCTACTTTCTCTAAAATATCTATTTCTTCCTTTAGAATATCCGGATCTAAAACTACACCGCAAGAAATAATTGCATTTGTTTTATCCTCGATAGCACCTGTGGGTATATGGCGAAATACTATTTTATTATTGTTAAAGTAAACAGTATGCCCTGCATTTGGTCCGCCACCAAATCTTACTGCCCAACCATATTGATGAGCTATTGAGTGTATGATTTTACCCTTGCCTTCATCACCCCATTGCAACCCGACTACTAATGTTATCCTACTATCCATATACATACAAAGCCAAAATTGTATTCAATTTCATCACAACTTAACTTAAAGCACAAAAAACCTAATTGTTATATTCTTCCATACACATTTACTTTCCATTATAATAATCTCTTATGAAACAGGGCACCCTCTTGGTTACCCAACTTAAAATAAGTTTCTAAAATTTGTGTATTTTGTGTATTTAGGGTCTTGTATATGAATTGTTTATGGTTTTATTTCCTGAACTTCTGATGGAACTGGAGTTGTCTCTTTTTTTAGTAAAGCTCTTTCCAACAAAGCTGGAACAGAAAAAGCAACTTCTCTCATAGCAGCAGGTATATTCTCTAACGAATTTATTCTTTCAGATAGATTTTTACTTTTTTCATATGCTTCTTGAACTTGTAATCTTCTGAATTCTAAATCCTCTAATAATGTATTTAGACTATTTGCAATGGGTTTTAAATAATCAGCTTTGCGAAGAGCTATACGGAAGTTGTAATCACCCTCAGACATTCTACGAATAGAGATACCTAACCTATAGGCTGGACCTGCTATTTTATGGGACTCTCTTACCGAATACCAGAAAAATATAATAGCCAAAGCAATAACTGCTCCTCCGTTTAATAATATCAATATTCTCATGAATCTTGCCAAATCCGCAGCTTCTATACTTACATCTGCAATCCTTAAGCTGAACCAAATTGATATTAAAATAAACAAGACAAAACCAATAGTCATTAGGAACCAAGAAGTTATCAATTTATATTGAAATTCTTTATCAATAATTTTTGCCCTTCTTGGTCTCATTTGTCTTTCATTCATTTTACCTCTCCTTAATTTTTAACTAAAGATGAATGATAAAAAAATATAAAAATATGTCAATAATTTTTTAGACATTATAAGATGTGTGGTGGAATATGACCACATACCTAAAAAACTTGAAGTAAAAAAAGAATATCCGGTACAAATAATGAAGTTTTTAAGTGTAGAAATCAATTATATAAAAGAAGAAATATATTAAAAAAAGTAAATGGTATTTGATTTTGTGAATGCAAAATAAAGGAACTAAGTTTATTTTAGTTTAGTAATAATTTATAATACTACATTTAATATGGTTTGGGTATATATTGATGAGCTACAAAAATATATAGGAACAGAGGTGGAAATAAAAGGATGGTTGTATAACAAACGTTCCAAAGGGAAGATTTTTTTCTTTATTATAAGAGATGGGACAGGGTTTTTACAGTGTGTTGCAACAACGGAAAGATTTTCTCTTGAGACATTGAAACAGTATGAAGATACTCCTTTAGAATCATCAGTGATTATAAGTGGAATACCACGAATTGAACCGAGGGCACCTAACGGAGTAGAGATTGATATGACAGGGTTTAAGCTAGTAAGTCGTTGTGGTGAATATCCGATAGGATTAAAAGAGCATGGTATTGATTTTCTTTTAGATCATAGACACTTATGGTTACGTTCAAAAAAGCAGTTTGCGACTTTAAGAATTCGTTCGATGGTTGAATATAAGATAAGGGAGTTTTTTAATGCGAAAGGATTTGTTCTTTTAGATTCTCCAATATTAACTGCCAGTGCGTGCGAAGGCACAAGCACACTTTTTGAAGTGAATTATTTTAATGATAAGGCGTATCTTTCACAAAGCGGGCAGTTATATGTAGAAGCTGGATGTATTGCATTTGGGAAAGTTTATTGTTTTGGCCCAACATTTAGAGCAGAGAAAAGTAAAACAAGGAGACATCTTACAGAATTCTGGATGGTGGAACCAGAAATTGCTTATGCTGACTTAGATTATTTAATAAAATTGGCAGAGGAATTAATAAGTTATGTAATAAGAGAAGTTATTAGATTATGTAATAATGAATTGCAGATATTAGGGAGAGATACCAGTATTTTAAAGCAGGTAGAACCACCTTTCCCAAGAATTACTTACTCTGAAGCATTGCAAATATTGAAGCAGAAGAATTTGGAGTTACCTTTTGGTGAAGATTTTGGTGCACCACATGAAACTGCTTTATCTGAAAGTTATGTCAAACCCATCTGTATTACACATTATCCCGCAAGCTGTAAGGCGTTCTATATGAAAAGATGTAAAGATAATCCTGCGCTTGTAGAGTGTGTTGATATATTGGCACCTGAAAAAGTCGGAGAAATAGTAGGAGGTTCTGTAAGAGAGGATAATTTAGAAGAATTAGAAAGGAGAATAGAAGAACACAAATTACCCAAAGAAAACTTTCAATGGTATTTGGATTTGCGTCGCTACGGCTCTGTTCCCCATGGTGGGTTTGGATTAGGAATTGAACGATTCGTCGGATGGCTTTGTGGTTCTGAACATATTAGAGAAACAATCCCATTCCCCAGAACTATTTATCGTCTTACTCCATAAAAATTAAGTTATCAAAACTACTTCTTCTATACTTAGAAGAAATATTATTTCTTAGCCTTACCGAATTGAAATTTTTACATAAAAATAATCCAATATTGAAAAATTTTTACAATAATATAAGGTGAAAAGCAAGATTTTCTACACAAGAGTATATGAATATGAAAATCCAATAGGTTTTACATCCCTAAAATTAGTATATATAATTTTTATATTTGAATACACTATTAACATTTAAGGTGTGTAGATTATTTTATAAACTATCCTCTTTTTGCTATAAGGGTTGAAATTTAACATATATTTTGTATACTTATTTACCCTATGAAAGAGTTGATTGAGAGAACACCTGTTTTAACAAAAGAGCAGGCAAGAGAAAAACGAAAGTGGTTTTTACTAGATGCAGAGAATCAGGTTTTAGGTAGATTTGCAAGCAGAGTAGTAAAATTGCTTAATGGTAAATTTAATCCTCAATACACACCTTGGGCAGATACGGGAGGATGTGTGATTATAATCAATGCAGAAAAGATAAAACTTACAGGTGAAAAGGCAATTAATAAAACATATGAAAAATATTCAGGTTATCCAAGTGGTCATAAAGTAAAAAGTATCAGAGAATTTTTTAAGAAAAAACCAGAAATGATACTAAAATTAGCAATTTCAAGAATGTTACCTGATAACAAATTAAGAAAGAGAATGATGAGGAGATTACACATATATAAAGGTTCTAACCATCCACATATCGCACAGAAGCCTTTTAAAGTAGAAGTATGGTAAAAACAAAAGCAGAAGTTCAAGAGGGAAAAACAGAACAAGTTTCAACAAGAGAAGTTAGAAGGTTCTTTTACGGAACTGGAAGGAGAAAGACAAGTATTGCAAAAGTGTTCTTATATGATGGAGGTAAGGGGCATATAACCGTTAATGGTAGGAGAGTAGAGGATTATTTTGTAACGATAGATCAAGTGAATGCTTTTTATAGACCACTAAAAGTTACCGACAGTGAAAAATTATTTGATATAAGAATAAAGGTTTTTGGAGGTGGTTTACAATCTCAGGCAGAAGCGTGTTCGTTAGGAATATCAAGGGTTTTAAAACTTGCTCTCCCTGAAAATGAGGTTGTTTTGAAACAACACAAGCTTCTCACACGTGATTCAAGAATGAAGGAAAGAAAACATTATGGTTATCGTAGTGCAAGACGCAGACCTCAGTGGACTAAACGTTAGTTAATTTTTTGTAAGTATTTAGTTTCGGTGTTATTAAAAAACCGAAGGTAAAAGTATAAAAATATAAAAACACATACATATATCAAATAAATTATAGCGTTGGTAACTTGTTATATGTACACCAAAACCAAAATCTTTAACAATCTTGTATTAAAAAATAAAGCATTTTTCGAAAAAAGATTGATTAATCATTTTTTAAAATTTTATAACCGTGCCAATTGTATCTTTAATAACCAATTGTATAAATAAAATTAATAAACAGCCATAGAATTGGGTATATGTATATATGTAGAATTACAGAATAATCTTTTATATTAGCATAGTTATTACTACCTGCTTTATTGTAAATGTCAAAATATTTTACTAGTAAATTTTATACTGAAATAGAAAAGATTGATTATTAAGTAACTCATCATTATGAAAATGTTGATTATCTTATCAACAGTTTTTTAAATTATGATTTTTAGTAATTTCCGCTCTTAACTAAGTTATGCCATTTAGCAGAATAGCATTTAATTTAAGTATAACATTTTCATGGATTTACAAAACTTAATTACTTCAATTATTGCAATTTTTTCTGGGGTGGCAATGGTTTGCAAATTCAACCACGCAAGGTATGTTGATTAGATATCATATTCTTTGTAATTTTTCTACACTCCTCAAATAAAAAGAATACGATGAGTATGCACTCTTTTATGATTATTTTATTTATGTTTTATAGAAAGTTAAAAAGGTAACACAACCCCTATTTATTTTGCACTGATACTATTTGGGTTCACATCCAAATTCTTCAATGCACTTATTAAAACATGCTATATCTAAAATATCTTTATCACCTTCTTTTTTAGTGCATTGTGGTTGGCATTTTTTAGTTGCTTCTTCACAAATATCAACTTTTGGTTGGCCATTTATGTCGTCGACTTTTATATCTTTACACAGTTCTTCATAAGTGGGAGGTGGCATTGTTGGAATTTTCTTTGCATCTTTTACTTGCTGTATTAGAGCAGGTAATTTTTCTATAACACTGGGACACTTACCGTTTAAAAGTAATAATATTAATTCTTCCAGTTTTTGATGAATAGAGGTTTTAGCGGGTTTAGGTTTAGGAGGTTTTTCACATCCTTGCACATTAGTAAGCCACCCTACATCCACACATCTTTTATATACTATATCGCAACAGTTAGGAGGGTCATCTTCACATTTAACTTTATCTACGCAGAACCTACAAAACTCGGGTGCTCCCTCTATACATACTTTACCTTTCTCTTCTTTGCAGCACACATATTTTTTGCATTGTTCACAAATTTTTGGATTAATACTTCCTACTAAACCTCTTAAACCTCTGATTCTTCCTCCTCCTAAACAAGGTTGATGAAAATCTATTTCCAGACTACAATCACCTATACCGTTAAAAATATCATCACTGAAGATAGGAAGAATGCGTGGTTGGGTATTATTAACACTTCCACAAAAGTTACTACTGGGAGGGCATTTTGTAGCGATACATCTATGACATCTTGCTGATTCTCTTTCGAATTGCAAAATTTCTTTATATCTTTCGTTAGTAAGCAGAGCATCTAATTCTGATTTTGTTTTGGTGATATCGTTTGTAAGTTTCTTTAATTTTGCGTTAGCACATTTTATAGCGGTTTTTATTGCGTTTTTTCGTGATAGATACTGCGCTAATCGTGCTTCACATCTGCCACTATCTGATTCACCTTCAAAAGGATTCTTACCTTCCAACAACTCCTTCACAGGTGACTTGTCGCACGCAGCTGATAAATCGTCACCTTTAACTTTATCTCCCCGTTCAAAATTGTTAGTCGGAGATACTGCTAAAATTATTCTCCAACATACCAACATCATATTAAGAAAAATGATAAAATATTTCTTATTCACCATTGTATCAATTATCCCTCCTGTAGATTAGCATTTTAGCTACTACCCCCACCACCTATTACTATATTGCCTCCAGGCAATGTGATAGATATATTAATGGGTGGAAAACTACTGCCACCAGCTGTCCCCATTGAAGGACCTATATGGTTTTTTATTTGAAGGAATGTTCCTATTGTACCACAACCCGTTTCTATGCCTTTTTTACATTTTGTAGATTGTTCTTTAATAAAGTTTACATAAGATTTTTTAGTGCATAAATAGGGGTTTGGTATTGTTATAGTAGCACCACATATCTGATCTTTATTAAGACCTAACCATTCTGCGACCGTTTTAACCATATTTACTTTCTCTTCAACCTTTTCTTTTTGTAACTTAAGTTTGCTTAATTCTTTTTGTTTATCTTTTACCTCTGCAAGTAAATCCTTTAACAAAGACATATCCTCTTCAATAACTGTTTTAGTATCTGAAACTCTACTTTCGCAGTTGAAAGTAGATTTTCCATCCTGGGTCATGATAACTACCCATCCTGTAATTGCTATTATTATCATCCATTTTCTCATTTTTTTTACCTCCGTTTTCTCTAAAACTATAGCAAATTCTGTTCCTTAAAAAACACCTAAAAAATGAGTAGAAAAGGTAACATATTCTCAAAAAAGTAACAGTTTTAAACGTATATATAAGTTTTAATGCTAAAAATTTATAGTGTTTAGAGTTTAAAGGTGTAAGTGAAGGCATTGTTAAATTTTATAATTCTTATAATATTTTTATTATCATGGTGATGGAGTATATTCGTAATTTCAGTATAATTGCACACATTGACCACGGCAAAAGTACCCTTGCGGATAGAATTCTTGAAATCACTAATGCTATTCCTAAGAAAGAACATAGGGAGCAGTATCTTGATTCCCATTTTATAGAAAGAGAAAGAGGTATTACTATAAAAGCAAAAGAAGTAACTTTATATTATACTTATAAGAATATTACATATACTATAAATTTAATAGATACCCCTGGTCATGTAGATTTTTCTTATGAAGTATCAAAAAGTTTAGCTGCTTGCGAAGGGGCAATACTTTTAGTAGATGCAAGTCAGGGGGTTCAAGCACAAACTATTGCTAATTTCAATCTTGCTTTTGAAAATGATCTCATCATTATACCTGTTATAAACAAAATTGACCTTCCGAATGCCTTAATTAAAGAAACATCTGAGGAAATGGAAAAACTATTTGGTTTTTCACAGGATGAAATCCACAAAATAAGTGCCAAAACAGGTGAAGGTGTAGAGCAACTTTTGCAGTGTGTAATTGAAAAAATACCTCCACCTAAAAATCAGCATACACAAAATTTGCAAGCAATAATTTTTGATTCTTACTACGATCCTTACAGAGGGGTTGTAATGTATGTTAGATTATTCTCAGGACAAATAAAGACAGCTGATAAGATATATATTTTTAACGCTAACAAAATTTTTGTTGTGGAGGAGGTAGGTATTTTTACCCCAGCGAAGAAGGTAGTTGAAAAACTCAATGCTGGCGAAGTTGGGTATATTATTGCAGGTATAAGAAATATGAAAGATGTAAAAATTGGTGATACAATTATGTTTGAAGAAAAAAAAACTGCTCCCATTAGCGGTTATCGGGAACCTAAACCATTTGTGTTCTGCAGTTTCTACCCAACAGCGGGAACAGAGGTTACTACCCTTCATAAAGCGCTTGCAAAACTAAATCTTACTGATGCCTCTTTTACATATCACGAAGAAAAATCAGAAGCATTGGGACAAGGTTTTAGATGTGGATTTTTAGGTCTTTTACATTCTGAAATAGTCAGTGAGCGATTAGAAAGAGAGGAAAATATTGAGTTCATACGAACAATTCCCAATGTTTCTTATGAAGTTACATATAGAACAAAAGATGGTATAAAAACTGAAATAATTGATAACCCTTCAAAATTTCCACAAGAGCAGACAATAGAAGAAATAAAGGAACCTATAGTAAAATTGGTGTTAATTTTTCCTGTAAAATATATAGAAACTATCTCTAATTTTGTAAAAAGCAAACGAGGAATTGTTTTGAAAGTTGATTATTTGACCCCTGAACGTGTATTAAGTGAGTGGGAAATTCCGTTTAGCGAAATTCTTTACGATTTTTATAATAAAATTAAGTCCTTGTCACAGGGTTATGCTACAATGGATTATGAACATATAGGTTTTAAAAAAGGAGTTTTAACAATCCTGAAGATACTGATAGCAGGTAAAGAAGTTGATGCATTTACAATGATAGTGCCAAAAGAAAGTGCTTATTCTATTGGAAGGAAGGTTTTAACGAAACTACGTAAATCAATTCCGCGTCAGCTATTTGATGTCGCTTTACAGGCAAGCGTATCCGGAAGAATAATTGCTCGTGAGACAATTTCCGCAATATATAAATTTGTTACAGGTAAATGTTATGGAGGAGACATTACAAGAAAAAGAAAGCTCTGGGAAAAACAAAAAGAAGGGAAAAAGAAATTGAAAGCAATAGGACAAATTAATATCCCGCAAGAGGCATTTCTTTCTGTGTTGAAATTAGAAGATGAAGGATAATTACATAAAAGATAAAAAGTATTACTTATTGCCGTTATGGGAATTAAATAAATTACCACCTTTTTGCTGGTTGCACTTTGAACTTATTGATACTCTATCTATTGCTTTTATTATTGCAATGTTTGTTAAGGTATTTCTTTTTGAAATATACAAAGTTCCTACTTCTTCAATGGAACCAACTATTCTAGGAGATATGATAAAGGATGGTAAATATTTATGGGGAGGTGATAGAGTTTTAGTTAGCAAAATAGCACATCTTCTTGGTAGAATAAAAAGATTTGACCCAATAGGATTTCACCATCCATTACAAAGAAACATTGTATTTGTCAAAAGAGTTACAGGATTACCCGAAGAAGATATAACCGTAATAGATGGAGAAATATTTTATAGAACAAAAGATGACCCAATGGAAACTTTTAAAATTGCAAAAAAACCATTGAGACTTCAGGAAAGTATATGGATTCCAGTAAACATAGATATTAAAGATTTTCCTATTAAAAATTTCTTTAACCTTCGCAATATTCAATATGATTTTAATTCTGATTCATTTAAAATTAATTCTTCTCAAGCGTCGTTAGAATTAGCAAGAAGAATCACAGATAAATTCTACTTGGAGTCCGGTGGGAATCCTGTAAGAGATATAAAACTATTTATGCAAATTCAACCATTTGTTCTCAAAGGTAATTGTGTGATTTCGTATCGTTTCGCTAAATTTAAAATATATGTTATGATAAGTTTTGAAAAATCTCATCTTCGCCTTGTTGTAAAACAAAAAAATACAAATCTTTTTGATGAAAAAGTAAACATAAAAATTAGTGAATATTTCCCAATTTCTATTTCACTACTCGTTTTCGATGGTGAAATTATTGTAAAAGTAAACCAGAAAGTTGCAACTAAATATACTTTCTTAGACAAAATTACACTGCATCTTACAGGAACTTCACCAAATGTGAAATACAGAACAAGTGATTTTGATAAAGTTATGTTACTAATATTTCCATCTAAAAGGAACTTAAAAATTCATTTTGATAATTTTGAAGGTGAAGTAAGGAAACTAAAGTTATTCAGGGATATATTTTATATCAATAAAGGTGGTGTAGCATATAGAAATGTTCTTCATATACCAGCAAAAAAATATTTCGTTATGGGCGATCATTCTACTAATAGTTATGATAGTCGTGAATGGAAAAAGTTAGGCTTCAAAGTGAAAGATAAGGAATATTTCCTTGACAGTCTTTTTAAGGATTCCAAGTATGTAGAGACACATGAGCACATATCATTTAAGGACGAAAATGGTATTCCAAGATATGTATCAAAAAATGATTGTGCACTATTATCAAGAATAAAGTTATTATTTAGTATTAAAAAAAATGTGCCCGAAGATGATATTATTTTTCATAATTCTTCGTGTTCACCTGAAAGTGGGGGAAGAAGGAGTTACTTTGTTTCAGAAGAACTTATTATGGGGAAACCACTAATGATTTTATTCCCTTGGTCTCCAAAATTTAGATTTAAGATTGTGCGATAATGAGTAATAAACTCATTCAATCACTAATTATGAGTTGTAAATTTTAAAAAATGTTTATTTATCTTATAGTGCATTTTGTTATTTTTTTAATCTTAAGTTTATACACTACTTTTGTTTATTTCATAATAGATGAATATCCTGCGAAAGTAATTCATATATTAAAGTTATCATTGAATAGTTTGAAAGGGTTATTGCCATATATAATAGGTTTTTTCATTATGGTCATATGTCTTAACCTGATGTGATTAGTAATTTGTAGAATTTACTTTGATAAAACTGGTATAGAAAAGCAGGGCACAAGATTTTTAAAAGTAACCAATGGGACAATTTATTTTCTTATAACAACTTTTTTAACAATAAAGGTAAGGAAAAACATTGAGCAAAGGATAAATGTTATCAGTGGAGTTGTTGATATCTCAATTGCACCAATACTTATAATCACTGCTACAAATCCTAGTAGGTAAGAAAAAAGGAGGGAATATAATAAATTTGTAAAAATTAGAAGCGAAGTAAGAGAAGGAATAACAAGAAGAGTAAAGACTGTAAAGACACCTACCAATTTCACCGAAGATGTTACAACCAATCCCAATGAAAAGTAAAATAGAATGTCCAGTAGGCGATTAGTATTTTCGGTTATATATCTTTTAAAAAACACAAGGTTAATTAGCATAATTGGTGTATAAAGGAGTATAAGGTGTTTCAAATCGTTTTTTGTAAGTGTTACAAAAGACCCCATGAATGCTTCTCTTATAGCTTCAAATCCACCCGGGATGTTTTCTACGATCAAAACACTTACTGAGAAAGAAAAGGCATATAACATAGCAATTATACCTTCCAGTAATTTCTTTGTATGTTTATCTGTGAGAAGCACCAGAATAATTGCAGGTATCAACACAGAGAGAGCGGATATTAACTGTGGATGTATTCGGGCAATAATTTTTATCTGTTTTATATGACCTAAATATTCAAACAACAAATATCCTAAAGAAGCAAACTGTGCCATTGCCAAGTCCAGAAATACTATTCCGCGTCTCAAAATTACCTGACCAAAAAAGGCGTGAACAACAACCAAGAATAATCCTGTTATGGCAGGAATAAATAATATATTTAATAGTTCTATATTCATAAATACCCTTTATTTACTCACATTTACCGTCTTTTATTGCTCTATGGATTTTTTCTGCTGTTATTTTGAGCCATTCAAAATAGTTATATACATTAGTAGATGAAATGATAACACACAAAGTTCCTTTTACCTTCTCTTTTATGAAATTTGCAGTTTTTAGGGGATAAAATGGTTCAATAAGTATGACCTTTACATTTTCTTTATTAGATTTATCAATTAGTGAAATCAGATGTGAAGTTGAAGGCGGAATACCAGGCTTTGGTTCTATTACAGCAAATTCATCCAGTTTAAAAAATTGAATAAAGTAGGTAAATGACTTATGATAAGGGATAATTTTTTCGTTTTTTATTTCACTAATTTTTCTTGTCAATCCATTCCAATCATCTTTCAATCCTTTTTCTTCTAAATATTCTTTTAATTTTTCTAACTCCCATCTTTTATATAACATGTCACTTTTTGTAGCACCTAATAATTTTTCACCAAATAGGATGGTATCAAGTTCTCTTAATAACTGATTCAGATTTTCCTTATATGTTTTTTCCTGATGGGGATATAGTTTTTTGAGTTTTGAAAATATTGCCTGAGCTGACTTTTTGAAGTTATATGGACTTAAAATGAAATGTGGATTGCCGTGTGCATGCAGTTCACCACCAGTTCTTTCAATATTTGATGGTATATCTATTAAATCAACAAAATTTGCAAGTTCCAAATATCCATCTCCACCTTTTAAAATATTTTTGTTATTCGCTGTCTGTAAAAGTGCATCTACATATACTTCAAAATCAGAACTCAGTAGTATAAAAAGTTGAGCCCTTTTTAATTTTACTATGGTGGATAATTTAGCATCAAAGAAATGTGGATCAGTGTTTTCTTTTACAAGTGCTATACTTAACTTTTCATCTTTAGTAATTTTATCAACAATGAATTTTATGACAGGAACTGTAACAACGATTTCGGAATTACTCATTTTTATAGAAATATTAAATAAACTCAATATTAATAATACAAATAGTATTATTTCCTTCATTTTTTTCTCCTTATCTATCCATTAAAAATTTTAATAAGGATGGGCTCTATGACGCCCCACACCGAAATTTAACTCTATTAGAAATATGCTTTCATTTGTTTGTGGTCTTATGTGATAATTAAATCTTAAGAATGAAAATTCTGATGGTATTATATCAAAGATTGCGCCATATGCAGTATCATAATTTGAACCGTCAAGTGCCTTTACTAAACTAAAATCTATACCCAAAGATATATACTTTGTGAAATTGTAAGAAAGCAATGTGTAATTTGCGTATTTATTTTTATCAGCTGTTCCATTTACATTTGCAAAAATATTTTCTGTTAAAAATTGTATTTTGTTATAAGGATAATTGGGGTTTTTCCATCTAAAAAATAGGGTATTAGCGCCTAAAAAAGTATTCTTATTAAATTGATTTTTACCATAACTTAATGTTGTTATTGACTCAATATCCGAAAAGTCGGAAAAGGTGTATAGTTTTTTTATGCTAATAAATGGCAGAATGTCAGATGAAGAATCTTTAAAAATTCCACTGTTTCTGTTTGCTACTGTATAAAATGATATTTCCATCACCGGTTTTGATAGTTGATAGTAAATATGAATTCCTTCAGTTTTGTATCCTTCGTTGCCATTAAAGTATTCGTCATAATATAGAGGAACTTCTCCGAACAATCTTTGATGTGTATGCCATGTATTTGATTTTGTTACTGGTAGGAAGAATTTACCTATTCGCACACCTAAATTTTTAATACCTAAATATTGCACATATGCCTCTTCAGGATCAACAATTATCTCCCCTGTTTCTTCTCTTTCTAAACTAATAAAAGAAGAATAGTAAAAATAAGGGTCTACTGCGCCAGTTATGGCTGTTTCTATCTCATTTATAAAAAACTTTTCGTCTTCTATGTTATTACCACTTCTAAATCTGATATCTCCAATCACACTGATATCAGGCAAATATGAAACTCTTCCAACCTGTTTTCTAAAACTTTGACTTTCCTTTTTTTCTCTTTCGAATTGTGCGGTTAGGCTTTCTTGTTCTATCTCTTTCTCCTCTAACTTTTCCTGCAGTTCTTTAACTTGCTCTTGCAGTTCTTTAATTTTTCTCTGGTATTCTTTTTGTAACATTTGAATCTGTTCTTCTAATTTTTTTAATTTCTCTTTGGTATCTTCCTGCGCAACAATAATTGCTATAGAAATTAGTAAAAATATTGATAGTCTTTTCATAAATTCTTCTCCTTATTTTTTTACATAAAGTTAAAAAAATTTAATCTAAGGAATTAAATATTAAAGTAGGTGGTGAACGAAAGCTCCTTTTTAAAAATATTAAATGATTATTTGTGTAAATTGATTTGAATAATAAGAAAATATAACAGACAATTGAAAAAAAGATCCATAATGAAAAGATAGTAACTTGAGTAAATAAAAGAAAATTACATAAATTGCAGCATATTTCTGTGTGATTTAGAGTTGTAATAAAGAGAATAATAATAAGGAATAGTACTTTTACTTTATCTTTATTTATTTTCCACCTCATAAGTTATTGGTAGTCATTATATTATTATCTAATTATTTTTAAATTCTTCAATTCATCTACAAATTCTTTTAAATCGTTTTTGGCTGTTATACTATCTGTTTGATATGTTTCTAAAATAGCATTTATTATTTCTATGTCTGTTTTTCCTTCTGTGATTTTCTCAAAAATAAAATTACCAATTTCATTAAAATTTATAAACATGTTGTCATCTGGTTCTAAAATATAATATTCGCCGTCTATTTTTCGGAAGATAACCCTTGGATTTATCGTATAACTCATTGATGAAAACCAGGATTATTCAAAACATTTTGTAATCTTACTATGTTAACACCAGGATAGTAGTAATTTAAGACATCTTTGTAAGAATTTCCTAATCTTATCATTTCATTTGCACCAAATTGGCATAAACCAACCCTATGTCCAAACCCCCTTCCCTTGAAGAGAAAATTACCATTTTTTTTATAAATCTCAAACTTATAACTTTTAAATTTCATTCTGCCAAGTTTTGTCCTAAAATCAAATATATTCAAAGTTTTCAATAATACATTGTTGCAATACATATCAATCTTAGTTATATTACCCCATTCAGTCATATCTTTTGGAACAATTGAAATTTCTTTATTACATATTATATGGAATAGATTTCTTATTTCTTCACTATCTAATTGCAGTTGCCATTTATAATGAGGTGAATTAATGCAATAATTGCACTTTATACCTCCTTTTAAAGGGGAAATATTAATCCATCGTTTATCAGTAAATGTTTTATAAGCATTGTCCGTTATCCCACCACAGCTACTATGATAAAAAGGAGGGAATATTTGATTGTTGTATATTAATATTTCTCCATATACTTTTTCAATATATTTAGAAATATAAATTGCTTCATTAGGAATAAATTTCTGTTCTAATTCAGTTATTAAAGGTGTATATTTTACTCCAGCATCTTTATAATATAAATATTTATACATAAAATAGGTAAAAGACAGAATTGTCTGAACAAAAATATATTCTTTTTGAAATGTTCTTGGCATCTCACCTATTACAACTCCTTTAATGTAATCTAAAAGTGGTATCTCCAGAAGAACCTTAAAATTTTCACCAAAAAATATATATATCTTTCCTTCGTATATGTTTTCACCTATGCTGAATCTTACATTTTTATTATTAGAAGTTATATAAATTACATCCATATATAATGCTTCATCAATATATGCATAATTCTTGTAGACACATAATTTTTTGACATGCATCTGTTTTTGAATATTTCTTTTAAGGTTAATGTTT
>FWPU01007579.1_pt1 | contig 19841 bp, 21 predicted proteins | sample 2228361 | NCBI WGS metagenome assembly FWPU01 (sample SAMEA103939777, study PRJEB20133) | metagenome
GGCGGTTCAGGAAAAAAACCGGCGAAGGAGAGGAAGAAAGGGAAGAGAAGGAAAAAAAAGTTGCGGTAGCCGTAGCCTGATTTTTTTTTTCGCGGTGCTCGCTCATGCCTGAAATGGGAGTAGAGGAAAAAAAAGAAGGCCACCATGCGTTACTCCATCATCGAGGGGTCCGCGTGGAACGTGATGACTGGCTTCGGCGACTCGTTTCTCGTTCCATTCGCCCTCGCACTTGACGCCACTTCGGCCCACATAGGATTTTTGAAGTCAGTTACCCAGCTCGCTGGCTCGCTGACCCAGGAGGCTGGTGCATGGATTACTGAACAAATGGGCGGGCGGATGCCCATCATTTTGTGGGGCGTGTTCGCCGAGTCCTTTGTGTGGCTCGCGCTCCTCGCAATTCCATTCGTTTTCCCAGTCCCGAGCGACTACAGGCTTCTTCTCGTAATCGCTATTGCAACCGCGTACGCTTTCTTTTCAGCGATTAGTCACCCGGCTTGGGTCTCGCTCATGGCCAACGTGGTGCCGGAAAAAATCAGGGGAGAGTATTTTGGGACGAGGAACAAAATAACGGGTTTCGTTGGCCTTGGCTCGCTTGTGATGGCTGGTTATGCGCTAGGTTTTTTCGAAAACGTTTTCGTAGGCTTTGCTTTCCTGTTTTAAATCGCTTTCCTGGGAAAAAGTGCTTTCCCTTTATTGTTTCACCAAGCACTACGAGCCGCCTTACTCGCCTGTTCCCGCGAAGAAAAGAATCGAGCGAGTGAGCTTGCTTGAAACAGACTTCGGCCGCTACCTCGTCTACGCCGCGGTCCTCTTGTTCGCGGTTTATCTCGCAAACCCTTTCTTCGCGGTCTACATGCTGCGCGACCTAGGGTTCGATTACCTCACGTACGCACTCATTCTGGGCGGGGAGGTGGTCACGAGGCTGGTTTCAATGCCTTACTGGGGCGTGGTGGGCGACAGGTTCGGGAACAAAAGGATTCTGTTCACCACCGGCTTCATGGTCCCGTTAGTGCAGCTCCTCTGGCTCGTGAACCAACAGCCAACCTATTTGTTCCTGGTCCAAGTGTTCAGCGGCTTTGCCTGAGCCGGGTTCGACATCGCCGCGTTCAATTACTTCCTCGACTCCACGACCCAGGCAGACCGCGCGAGGAACAGGGCGCACCTTAACGTTTTCAACGGCTTCGCTGGCGCCTCTATTTGCGGAGTGCTCGCGCTCGGAGCTGAAAAAACCATTTTCCTCGGACTGTCAGGCATCCCATTACTGTTCCTTGCTTCGGGCGCGCTCATACTAGCAGCGACGGCCCTGTTTGCCCCGCGCCTCAGGGAAGTGAAGCCAGTTGAGCCCATAGGCGAAAGGGCCATTGCTTTCAGGGTGCTCAAGACTTACCAGTTGAAGGGAATCAGGCACGAAATCATTGGGGTGTGGAATACCACTAGAACAGCTGAGGAGCGCTTGGCGAAGATCGTGGCGATAAAATGACGAATCATCTGAGGAGTTCCTGGAGCGCGACCGTCGCGTAAGCGCCCGCTGGCAACAAAAACCTTATTTTTACCGGTTCCTTTCCGAGCACCTCGAAACCAGCCATTGTCACGAACAAGGGGCGGAGCGAGCCCTTGCTCGATAACTCGGGCATGGAAGCGAAATTGAAGTCACCGGGTTTTATTCCCTCTTTTTTCAACAGTTTTTCCTCGTCCTCGCTTGGCTTTGTCTCGTAGCCAATGATGTGCCCGAGCACGAAAGCCTTGTTTTTTCCAACGAGTTCAGTCACCTCATCCACCTTCTTCTTGCTCGTCACCTCCTCCGCATCGCCGGCCTTCGGAAAACCGTTTCTATCGACTTTGCACCACCAGTCTCCCTTGACGGCCTCGAACAGTTTTCCATCTGCGCGCCGCTGTTCAAGCAGCTGGTTGAACAGCCACGACTGGTACGCGTGCACGAACATTAGCTGGAGGGCGCGGGGCAGGCGCCTCAGCGCACCAACATAATCCTTTGGATACGCATTGAGGTGGGATATCATTGAACGCTCGTATTTCAGGTAGAGCGGAAAGTAATCGAGGGCTCTTGCAAAATCCTTTTCCTCGGCCAGCCGCTCCCGGGCAGCTCGCGCGTCCTCCTTCTCCCCCTCCTCAACAAAGGTCAGGTAATTCATTACCGCGTCCCTGAGTTTTCCTTGCACAATCAATTTTCCCACTAGGTGCGTATTCTTCCTCATCGAACCGAACCTTTGTTCTCCAAAAAAATTCGGGACCCTGTAACCAAGGGCTTTTGCTTTCTCCTCGATTTCATCCGCGGAAACTTTTTTTCCACAATTCTCTTCTGTCAACGTTGTTGTGAAACGGTTTCCAGCCAGTTCGCCGAGCCGCACCTTGTCCGCGGCGTTCCACGCGCCGAGAATCCTCAGGTCCTTGACGCGCGCCCTCAGGACCTCTTCAGGCATCACTCCAAACACGCTGCACAACTGCGTGCTCACCGAGTTCCTGTCCTTAGTGCCCGCGAAACCAAAGCGCTTTCTGGAAATCCTTAACTCGCGCGCGAGCGCAATCAGCGCCTGGAGCGTGTTCCACTGCCGCTTCTGGAGAACAAAGCGCGAGAACTTTCCCGGCTCGTCCCTGAGGCGGAACGGCTTGTCCACCTCCAGCACGGTGCCGTCGGGCATGATTTCCTCGACCAAAAAATCATCTGGCCTGAATCTGAACACTCCCTCACCGCGCCATTACGCCCATCAATATCTAAGGAACGCGCCGAGCCCGTGGAACATGGCGAGAAACTGTTTTCCGGCCTGCGTGTCCGTGGAAACCATTTCCAAACCCACTCCACTCCTTTCAGCGGTTTCCAAGAGTTCCTTGACCAGGTCAGTTTCGCCCACTTTCCTCATCCTTCCCCCGCACTCGCAGGGCTCCTCCACTCCCCCGGCCTTTTTTTCCTCCCTCGCAACGCGCTCAACTGTTTTGCCGCACGCGCCGCACTTTAAAACAATCTTCTTCAACACAAGCCCCTCGGAAACCAGGAGCCTTTCAGCCCGCCCGGCCTCCAGTGCCTTCCTCACCTCATCATACCCGTAAGCGGCCTTCCCTCCCCTCACGGCCTCGCGCGTGAACTCCTCCACGAGTTTTTTCTCCACCACCGCCTCCTGTTCCGAAATGATTTCCTCGCCCTTCTCCATCAACTCGCGCAGCCCGAACTCGTCCGCATAGCCAGTGTCCACCACGCCGAGGACCTTGATTTGATAGTTGAAGGGCCTCATTTTCACGAAATCTTCTTTAGCCGGCCCGGGCCCGCCCACGATTACGCCCTTGAAGTCTTTTTCCTCCAAAAAAGCGTCCATGGCCTCGCCGATGCGCTTGTAATACGTTTCAATCTCTTCCTCGCGGATGCGCTCGAAGCGCGCGGCTGATTGACCGCCTTTCCTAAATTTTGCATGAGCAGTTGAATGCAGCCTGCGGAGCACGCGAATGCTTTTTCCCTTCAGCACCGCGACAGTCGCGTCCTTGCCATCGAGCACAACCAAACCATGCGACCCCTTTGCCTCAAGCATCTCCTCCAAAGGCTCGAGGACGAATTGGGACTCGCAGCGATAAAACTGGGTCCGCAGCGGAAAAGCCGGCACAATGGAATAAATCCTGACGTCCGGCTTTCCCTCCTCGCGCGAAACATTGCCGCAAAAGATCGCTATCCCGTTGTCGGGCGGCTTCGGGACTCCCTTCAAAAAATGCATTATCTTCTCCAGCGCAGTCAAAACGTTCTTGCGCGTGCTCGCCGACTTTATGTTGCTGGCCTGGCCGTACTCGTCCCGGAGGCGGCCCATGATTTCCGCAATGGGATACCCTGGAGTAATGTAAAGGGAAATGAGTTCGGTCCCGCGGCCCGAGAACTCCTTGAGCGCGGCAACCTGCTTCTTCAATTCATACAATTCCTTTGCTTCCGCCAGTCAAACCACGAGATACATTAGGCGCTTGGTTTTTAATGCAAGCGATGGCGGTCTGGATTTTTGTCATGAGACTGCTGGTCAACACGACGGCGCTGGTTTATCTGGCGCTTAAAACAAATTACAAGAGGCGGTTCGCGACTGAAAACTGCTGGTCAACACGACGGCGCTGGTTTATCTGGCGCAGGTCTGGCCAGCGGTTTTTTCAAAGACAAAAATGCATGCGATAAAAGAGGTTTTGGACGAGGCGAAATACTTGATTAAAGACCCGGTTGTGCTGAACAAGGTTTTGTCAAAGATGGCGCCAGTGAACGCGGCAAAAAGTAGGCTGGTGGCGGATGATGAGGCGCTTTCGCAGGTTGACTCCCTGCTGATTCAGACGGCGAGCGAAAACAATTTTTTTCTAGTAAGCGATGACAAAAAATTACTCAGCATAGCTAAAGCCAACAAATGCAGGGCCGTGACCACGCCGCGCCTCATCGAATGGCTCGCAGGAAAAAGCATCGAAAAGGAAGAAGCGGTTGAAATGCTAGATAGACTGCGGGAGACTTATATCCGGAAAAAAGCGGTTGATGTTGTTCTAAGGCGCCTAGGCAAACGGAGGTGAAAGGAATGGAGTCCGTGAACGTGAACATTTCCCTGCCAAAAAAAAGTCGTGGAATAACTTGATAAGGAAGCGCAGGAGCATTACCTAGCCAGGGCAACGGTTGCACGCAAGTATTTGATGGAGGAAGTAGCGGAAAAAAATGGTTGTTGAAGCCAGAAAAAAAAGGGTTACTCCATAAGAAAAATCGCCGAAGCCACTGGCATCCCGTACAACAACGTGCTCTCCATCCTGGCCAGAACCGGCGTGGACGAAGAACTTTATCCAATCGAAAAAAGCGAGTAAAAAAACAAGCCATCGTCCTTTAAATCCTTCAAGTTCCTTCAAGCGGGCGGCGCAGGCGGCTCCTCGCCTCCTCCAGTGGCCGGCGTCGGAGTCGCGGTTTCTTCGGGCGGCAGGGGCGGAAGCTCTTCCCCGCCACCGGTCACGGTCGGCGTCGGAGTCGCGGTGGGCGCGGCAGTCGGGCACTCGCTCGCGTTCTTGACAGTCGTGCCGTCTGGGCAAACAAACTTGGTTTCGCCCACTTGAATGCATCCAGCGAGGACGAGGCCAGTGATTAAAGCGGAGAAAAGCAAAGCAATTGAAACGATTTTTTTCATTCCAGTCCCCACGTTTCCATGGCGCGCCTTTAAAAAAATTGTGCCCTGAAAAAACAAACCAGGGCTGCTTAAAAAGCTTTTTTTTTAAGTCTTTCAAGTCGGCGGCAGCGGAGGCGTTTCTCCGCCGAGCGTGCACTCGCCCGCGACTTTCACCCAATAGCCTTTTCCTGGCTCCAACACTCTTGTATCGTATCCTGCTTTTTTATACCTCTTTTCCTCTGTGTCATACTCCCACGGCCCGCTCGCCAACTCGCAGTTTCCCTTCACCGCATCCCAAGTCGTCGCCGAGTAAGGCGCGCCGACCTGGTTCCAGCCACTAAACAGTTTGAGGCCGTCCAAGCTTGCTGGTGATTCGCCGGACACCTGGATTTTGCACGCGAAGCCTGTCTTGAACCAGTAACCCAACTGGCCCGGCAGCACCGCGCCGCTCACAAGCGGGGACTGCTTGACGTATTGCTTGGTCTGCGTGTCGTAGTGCCACACTGTTCCCTCCGGGCAATCGCTTTTTCCGATGCTCGCCTTCGTGAAAGGCACCGAAAACAGGTTCCAGCCAGGCAGGAATTTTATTGGAAAGAATCCCACCGCCTCGGGCGGGGCCGGAGGCACTTCCGTGGGTGTTGGAGTTGGACAAATTGTTTTGCACACTTCAGCATAGTCTTGTTTTTCTGGAATCCAGACTTTTTCACACACAGTCTTGCACTCGCCCGCTGCCCTGCACTCCCCTTCATAAGCCACTTGCACTCCCGCGGCTCGTGCAAAGCAATCGTTTGAATACGTTTTTCCATCCACGCCACAAACCGGCTTCCATACCTCAACACATACTGCTATGGGTGTTGGCGTGGGTTTTGTGTATGGTGCTTTTACGCAGGCGTCGGCGTAGTTGACTTGGTTGACTCCTGGATAGATTTTGTTGACAGTTATTGAGATGACTCCCTCCACTGTATCTGAGTCGCCTTGTTGAATCGTTTTCGTGCCCTTGTAGTTTCCGTATTGGTCGTATACTTCAAACGATGCGTATGGCAGGTACGTTGGGGCGTATCCGATTCCTGTGATTGATTTTAGTTTGACGTATGCGCCGTTGTCTGCTTTGAGGATTTCTCCTATCGTCATTGCGGAACTGCATCCTATGCATGTTTTTTGTCCTGTTTTATCGATAAAGCATGGCGCAATGGGTGTTGGCGTGGGTTTTGTGTATGGTGCTTTTACGCAGGCGTCGGCGTAGTTGACTTGGTTGACTCCTGGATAGATTTTGTTCAAGGTTATTGTGATGTCGTTTACTGTTTGTACTTGGCCTGGAGTGAGCGTGTAGCTTCCTTGGTAGTTGTTGTTCGTGTCATAAACGTCAAAAGTGGCGCTTGGCACTTGCGTGGTAGTGTATCCGATTCCTGAAATCGACCTCAGTTTAACATAAGCACCGTTTACTGCCCTGAGGACATCCCCGATTTGCATCGCTGAATTACATGTGGCGAGTGGAACCGGCGTGCCCACCGGAGCAATGGTGGGTGCTACGTAGTATGTTGTCGAGACTATGGTCAGGTTGGCCGCGGACACGCCTTGCGACGGGAAAGTGATTTTGTTGAGCGTCACGCGAACGCCGTACTGCTCTGCGCTGAGTTGACCTGGGCTCAGCGTGACAGAAGTGGCGGAGACTCCGTCACTTGAAACAAAACCCAGGTTCACGTAGGTGGTAGTTTCATACTGTCCAGAAACGTATTTTACATCGACTTTGGCGCCATTGGATGCCTTGACTACGTCGCCTTGGTAAAGATACTCGTAAGTGCCGTCTCCCGAGTACGCGGTTGCGGCCGCGAGTCCCGCGAGTGCCGCGAAAACAATTAATGAAAACAACGCGTTGCGCCAACAACCCATTCCAATCGCCTCCATTTAAAAAGAATTTTTTTTTGTTTTTTTGCGAAAAAAACAACAGACACGTTATTCTGGAACCATTTAAATACCTTGCGCGGAACGATTTCGACAGAAAACGTTTCAAAACTCCGAAAACGGCGGAATTGCGTTCAAAACGCTGGCTTTTCGGCAAAACAAGGCGGTGGGAACTTTTTCTGGTGGGGTAAGGATGGTGGCGGGAGTTTGGATTTTCTGAGCACTTCAAGGTTTTCGGTGGCTGGTTCGATTCTTTTTATCTCCTTTACCTTGTCGAAGTCGCGGTCAAGGGAAACTAGTGCGGTCGCTTGGCTTGCGAGAGTGGTTTGTAGAACGAGCGCGTCGTCAAGGGAAAGGCCGTGTTTTTCCATGAGCGTTGCGGCGGCGATGCGGTCGTCGTTTGACAGGGGGTGAATGCGGAGGCCGGCGTAGGCAAAGAGGCTTGCAAAAAACTTTTTTATTTCCTTGGGTGTTTTTCCGTTATTCTCCATTACCAGCGCGACGGTATAGATTGAAAAGTCGCTTATGACCGCGTCGACTTCGCCGCTTCTGACAAGTTCAAGGAATTCCTCGCAGGCCCTGCTTTTCGCTTGGCCGAGTTCAACTTCAAGGAAAATGTTTGCGTCGGTCACATACATTTTACCGCCGTCCGGCGCGGGCGATGAGTGGTTTCCAGGCCCGGTGCTGGAGCGTAACGCTGTCCTCTTTCACATGCTTCAGGAGTCCCCGTATCGCCGCTACCGGGTCTTCGGGAACAGTGATTCCTTCTGCCGGCATGGCGTTTTTAGTCCAAGTGCCCAGCGCGTGCTCGGCCGCCTTGCTCAATGCGCCTTTTTTGTACCCGTAAACCGTCATTGCTGCTTTCCTGAAGCGTTTTGCAACCGCGTCTGGGAGGTAAACCTTCACATACATTCAACCACCAAAAGCCTTAAGGCCTTAGGGTATAAATACCTTATGGTCCAATCTCGGAGGTGGGTGGTAGTGTTTGTGGTTTATTCCGCGAACCACACGGATTCAACAACGTAACGCCGACTCTGCCCAATGCCAGGGTGGTGGTGTTTGTGGTTTATTCCGCGAACCACTGCGTTAGTTCGAGCTCGTTTGTCTTCCCAACCGCGGTTGCTTTTATTACGTTCCTTCGCTCGAGCGAGTCGATGACGCGGGAAAGGGACGCCTTGGGAATTAGGAGGGCGCGATAGATGCGGGCCTGGGTTGTTTTCCCTCCCTCGCGGAGGACGAATTCGGCGACTTGGCGTTCGCGGTCGGTGAGTGAGCCGAGGACGGACAACATTTTCTTGGTTTTTTTCAACCCGGTTTCTGGCGCTCTGACTTTTTGTTCTTCACGCCGCTTTTTCGGTTTTTCTACCAGCCCCGACGTTTTTTTGAAGTAAAGCCACGCGCCCGCGCCCATGGCCGCGGCTATTATTACAATGCCTGCCAAGAAGAGCCACCGGGTTTCCTGGGTTCCTGCTTCCTTACCCAATACAATGACTGCTTCCTTTACCTCTCCTTGTTTTGCCGTGACTGTTACTGAACCACTTTTGCCGTTGGCGGACGCGATTATTTTACACATTCCCACAGGCAGGTATTTTATGGAAAAAGCGCCGCCTTCGCCGCTCCTTATTTCGCCATTGAGCAAAGCGGGGTCGTGGAACGAACCAGGACACGCCAGAGTGACCTGGGCGCCTGAAACCGTTCTGTTTTCCTCAAGCACTTCGCCCATCGCGCTCGCAACCTGCTGCAAGTAAAGGGCGGAAGAGGAATCGTTTGCTATTTTCACAGCCAGTGCCCCGGTCCAGTCCTTGCCTGGAGTAGCCGCGTCATCGATTTCCCCGCTTATTTTCCACTCGCTCGCGTCAAGAGAAATGGAAACAGAGGACGCTGGGGTGGTGGAGAAAACCCCTTTGAGTTCGCCGCCGTCGCCCGAGACCGCGAGTGCAACCGCCTGGCCCGGGAATGGCCTCAGCGTGTTCGCTTCCTTGATAAAAAGCGTTAAAGTGAATTCGCCTGGAGGAAAAGGCGGCGCTTCCTCGACCAGTTGAGCGGTAATAAATGGTGGTGCGAGAAGTAAAAAAACAATGAGTGTTCTCATTGTGCGGCCACCGCGGCCGGCGTGTTTCACCAACCCACCTTTTTTTTTCTTTCAGCGCTTGCGTGGTTTAATCAGTTCCTCGCCGTGCATGTACGGCCTCAGCACCTTGGGAATCGTTATCGAACCGTCCGGCAGCCGGTTGTTTTCAATAATCGCCACGAGCATTCTCGGCGTGGCAACCATGGTGCTGTTGAGCGTGTGCACGTAGTCGTTTTCGCCGGATTCGGTTTTCTTGAATTTAATGTTCAAGCGCACCGCCTGGTAGCTCGCGCAGTTCGAGCACGAAACAACCTCCCTGTATGTTTTCTGGGCAGGGAACCAGGCTTCAATGTCGTACTTCTTGGCAGCGACTGTTCCTATTTCTGCTGTGCAAATGTTCGTGACCTGATAAGGGATTTCGAGGCGGCGCATGAGTTCCTCGGCGTTTTCCAAAATCTCTTCGTGGAGTTTCCACGAGTCCTCTGGCCTGCAGAAAACAAATTCCTCGACTTTGTTGAACTGGTGCACTCGAAAAATGCCCTTCGTGTCCTTTCCGTGCGCGCCAGCCTCCTTTCGAAAACAAGGGCTTATCGCGGCGTACTTGAGCGGAAGCTCTTCCTCCTTGAAGATCTCGTTCATGTGCATCGCCGCCAACGGGTGCTCGCTGGTTGCGATGAGGTAAAGGTCCTCTCCATCGATTTTGTACATCACGTCCTCAAAGTCCTGGAGGTCGGTTACTCCCTCGTATGGTTCGCGGCGCATCATGAAAGGAGGCTCGAGGAGCGTGAACCCCTTTCTGTAAAGAGAATCGAGCGCGAGCCTCAGAAGCGATTGTTCGAGGAGCACGAGCTCGTTCTTGATGAAAAAGAACCGCGCGCCAGAGATTTTGGCTGCCCTCTCCAGGTCCGCCAAGTCCTTGTTTTGAATGTAGTCAACGTGGCTCTCCGCGCCTGCTTCCGGGATTTTTTTGCCCCCGTGCTCCCTGACGACCTCGTTCTCTGTCCCCGCCGGAACAGTTTCGTGCAAAACATTCGGCAAGCGCATGAGGATGAAGCGCATGCGTTCCCGCACATTGTCCAACCGTTTTTCAGCGGCCTTTATTTTTTCCGGAATCGCCGCTGCCTCGGCCTTCTCCTTCGCGGCGTCTTTTCCGGCTTTCACGAGTTCGTTTATGCGGATGGAAATCTTGTTGCGCTGCGCGCGCAGCCTCTCGACTTCCACGTTTAATTTCTTTTGCTCTGCGTCGAGCGACAGGAGTTCCTCGAACAGCTTGAGTTTTTCCCTCTCGCCGCGTTTTTTGAGGTCGTTTCTCACGGCGTCGGGGTTTGCGCGCACGAAACGCATGTCAAGCATCTAACGTCCAACTCCTTTTTTTCGTTTTTCTTCCAAGTCCGTAGAGTATCTCGTCGACTTCGCGACTTAGATTCTCTGTCCCAGGCCCCCAGTCCGTGGGTCTGACGTCCAACAAACTAGTTTTCTTGACCGGCTTCCGTTTGCGGGCGCCCGTCATGCCTACCACTTTACCGCAGCATCTCGCTCCTCGCATGCAGGGAGCCAGCGCCCCCTGCAACCCCGGCAACCATTGCTACCATCATCGCAACATCTCACTTCTCGCCTGCTCCAGCTGCCCGCGGATGACGTCCTGCTTGTGCTTCAGCGGCCCAACGAGCGACGAGGAGTACTTGATTATCATGAGGTTGTCGTAGATTTCGTTCATTTTTTCAAAAAAGTATTCCGCGGCCTTTTTCTTCCTGTGCCGCAGCGCGAGCTGGATCTGCCTCCGGAGTTCTCCGACCGTGTCCGCCAGGCCCGTGAGATAGGGAATGAAGTCAATGCCCAAATCCTCGTACGACGGGATTTCCTTTCGCACGAGTATGGCGTGAAGCGATTTTATCTCCGCGTATTCCTGGTAACAGTTCTGGGAGATGTGTTCGAAGCCCTCGTCGATTCTCTTCATTTCGTGAATCTTTTTGTCGAGTTCGCCCACGATTCTCCTCGTCTCGGCAAGGTCGCCGGCGTGAATGCTCTTTATCGCCCGCGCCGAGTCGCGGATTATTTCCCTGCTGAGCGCGAGGACCTTGTCCTGCCTCTTTTCCCTCTCGTCCAGGATTGTTATGATTTTGTGCACGGTTTTTTCGAGTTCGGATTGTTTTCTTTTCATGAAGTGGTTGAAGAGACTTGAATTAAAATACGTTGGGTTAATCAATTCATGGACTGGTCGTGGCTCGGCCTCGCTGGAATGACGATGGTAGTAATCGCCTGGATTCCCCAGACAATTGAAATCATCCGCAGCAGGCGCTCGGCCCTTGAATGGCAGTTCAGCGCGCTCTATTTTCTAGGCGCCTTTATCCTCACCTACTACAGCATCCTCATAAGCGACCTGGTTTTCACTTTGTTGAACTCGCTGGCGGCTTACATGGCCGCGATAGGACTGTATTTTAAAGTCGTTGAAGTAATGGGTGCCGGCGGCCGGATGGAAATTCAGGCCCGGCGCAGAAAAAGAGGGTGACAAAAATGCCCTTCATTGGCGGAAAAGACCTGGCTGCGCTTTCCAAAGAAGCGGCCGAGGCCAGGAGGCCCGTGGTGATTTCCTTGGGCGGCTCGATGCTGTTCGACTCGAAAGGCAGGCTGGACAGGAATTATTTGAAGCGCGCGTGCTCCCTGTTTTCGAGCCTCAAGAACAGGGGAAGGAGACTGGCCGTGGTTGTGGGCGGCGGAACAACCGCAAGGGAATACTGTGACGCGGTGAGGGAATTGACTGGAAACGAGTTCTTCGCGGACCGCGTGGCAGTCGAGGGCACGCGCCTCAACGCCCTCCTCGTCATTCTTTGCCTCGGAGAAGACGCTTATCCCAAGGTCGTGGTCGACCCGGACCAGGCGTTTCACGCGATTCAGTCCGGCCTCATCGCGGTTGGCGCTGGAATGCTTGAAGGAATGAGCACCGACGCCGACGCAATGCTGCTCGCTGAAAGGCTCGGAGCCTCGCGCCTCGTGAACGTGAGCCGCGTGCCAGGAATATATTCCGCGGACCCCTCGAGGAGCCCGAGGGCAAAAAAGTTTTCTGCAATGACTCACGCAGCGCTCACCGGCCTCGCCACCGCCTTTGACCAGCGGAAGGCGAAGACCCCTTTCGTGTTCGACCTCATCGCGTGCAAGCTCGCCCAGCGCAGCAACATGGAGCTCCACTTCGTGGACGGAAAAAACCTGGGAGAAATTGAAAAAGCGGTGAGGGGCGAAAAACACTCGGGCACCGTGGTCAGGGACTGAATTGTTTCGTGGACACTTCTTTTTTCGCGACGGTGGGTTGTTGGAGTCAAGACTAAAATACTTGCTTTTCGTCGGCGACGGAATGGCGGACTATCCGTGCAGGGAACTGGGAGGCAGAACCCCGTTGGAGGCTGCAGGCGCGCCGAACCTGAGGGCGCTCGCGCGCGCGAGCGCGCTTGGAAGGGTCAGGGTTTCCGCGCGACCGGTTTTTTCCGACAATGCTTTTCTATCCATCCTGGGATACGGCGAACAAGAGTATCCGGGCCGCGGGCCCCTCGAGGCCCTGGCTGCCGGCGTTCGGTTTTCTGGAAACGATTTGGTCGCGCGGTGCAATTTGGTGAGCGAGGAGAATGGCCGGGTTGGAGAGTATTTGAATGACTTGACCAAAGAAGAAACCAGGGCCTTCATTAAGGCAGTGAATGGGATTGCGAAGCCGCTGGGCGCGGATTTTGTTCACGGAAGCGGGTACAAGCACCTGCTCGTGTTGAGGAATGCAGGCGGCGAGGGAGTTGGTTTGGTTCCGCCGGTTCAGGGGGAACGGGTTGAAAGGGTTTTTGCGGCTGGCCGGGGGAAAACCGCGGCGTTGCTCAACAGGCTCGTGCGCGAGTCCCAAAGAATTTTTTCCACCCACCCGGCGAACGCCTCGAGGGCGCGCGCCGGGAAAAAACTCGTTCATTCAGTCTGGTTTTGGGGCGCGGGCAGGCTGGAAAAAACAATTGGGTTGAAGGAAAGGTACGGGGTGGACGCGGCAGTGGTGTCCGCGGTTAACGTGGTGAAGGGAATCGGGAAATGGCTTGGAGCCCGGGTTGTCGAGGTGCCGGGCGCGACTGGTTACTATGACACGAATTACGGGGGAAAGGCTGATGCTGCTGTGAAGGCCCTGGGGGAAAACGATTTCGTAATCGTCCACGTGCAGGCTCCTGACCAAGCCGGCCACGAGGGCGACGCGCGGATGAAAGTAAGGGCAATTGAAGATTTTGACAAGCGCGTGGTGGGAAAGTGTTTGAGGGCGTTGCGGAAAAAAGGGTTGGCGGAGCACTGCCGAATCGCGGTTGTTCCGGACCACTTTACTCCGGTGCGCTTGAGGCAACACGCCGCGGACCCGGTTCCATTCCTTCTTTACCGGCCTGGAGCGCGGGGCGAGGGGGCGCGCGAGTATTCAGAGATGGTTGCAAGAAAAGGTTCTCTGGGCCTAGTGGATGGAAAAAGGTTCATGCAATTGTTTTTCGGCCCGGCGCTCGAGGCAAAAGCAGTGTTTTTTGACTTGTGGGGCACGCTCTTGACGTCGTCGAAGAAACAGGAGTACGAGGAAGTGAAGCGGGTTCTTGGGCTGCGGATGAGTTACGGCCAGTACCTGGGAATGCAGGAGAAGCACTGGTTCACTTCGCCGGAAATGAGTGAAGAGGAGTATTTCGGCTTTTTTTGTAAAAAAGCCGGGGGGCCGGGCAAGGATACTGTCCAGCGCCTGGCAGGCGTTTGGAGGAAGTGGCGCGATTCAATGAAGTTGTTTCCCGAAGTGCCGGGAGTGCTTGGCGAGCTAGGGAAAAAATACAGGTTGGTGATTGTTTCCAACACCGAGCCGCCCGCAAGGGAGGTTGTGGAAGTGCACGGGCTGAAAAAGTTTTTTTCCGCAGCGGTTTACTCATGCGACTCTGGGTGCCTGAAGCCCGACAGCCACATTTTCCTTGAGGCAGCCAGGCGCCTTGGAGCAAAGCCAGGGGAGTGCGTCATGGTCGGAAACAATTTGGTGGACGACGTCGCGGGCGCAAAAAAAGCTGGAATGAAGGCGGTGTGGGTCAATAGAAGGGGCGGGGCGGTTTCCGCAAAGGCCGACGCGGTGGTGGAGGACTTGGCTGAGTTGGTGGAAAAAAAGATTCTTTAAGCCCCTCTGCCCGTTTTTTTCATGCACGCGCCCAAGCCCCCTGAGTTCAAGCAGCTGTCGATTTTCGACGTGATTGAAAAAAGGGAGGCGCAGGAAAAAGCGGGGAAGGCGCTCGAGGACGCGCTTCCAACCATCCCGGATATCGCCAAGTCTGTTCTGAGGATTGCCGAGCGCTGCAGGCCCAACGAGGTTCACTTGATTCTAATGAGGGGAAATGCGATTCCCCTCCTCGCAGTGTCCCGCGCGATGTACGCGCTGGGCATCAGGAAACCAAGGCGCATTCTCGTTCCAGTGACCGAGGTCGGAACTTACGAGAAGGGAGAGCTTGAAAAAATAATCAGAAAGAGCCTCGACCACCTGCCCCGGGGTTCTTTGATTCACTACATTGACGAGTGCGAGACCGGGGCGAACAGCGCCGCGATATCCAGGGTGCTCAAGAAACTCTCCGTGGAAAAGGGACACGAGGTGACGATTGATTTAATCGTTCACGCGGCCGGCCGCAGGCTGATGGAACCAATGAACAAGAGCTACTACAGGTACTTGAAGGAGGCTGGTGCAAGGTTTCATCCTGTTGAAAAAATTCCGTGGATGGACTACCCGGCGGTGAGCGGGTACAAGTGGGCAAAGGATTTTCTGAAGTGCGTTTCGGACCTCTCGGTGGTCGGCGTGAAGAAAAAGGACGAGAAAAAAATAAGGCGGGTGTTTAATGCGGTGATGTGGAAAAGACACGCTTGGGTCAGGGAAATGGCTGAGAAGAGGCTGAAAATAATCCGCTTCGACTCGGAGGCATACAGGAGGAGGCCGTTGGACGTGCTTAAGGGCCTTTACGCGGCATTCAGGGAAACGGGGCTGCACGAAAAGTACGGGGTGAGGTTCGAGAGAAAGGCTGGTGCTATAACCATCGGCGGCCGCCGCGTCCACCACACTGAGCTCATGAACAAGTCAGTGCTTTTCGGGCCCGCTGGCATGCTGGTTGACCCAAGGCCAGGCCAGTACCGCATTGAAAAATACACGCTCCTGCGCCTGGGCTATCCCATAGCGAACGCGGCGGTCGAGTTCAGGAAGAAATTGTTTGAAGAAATAAGGCGCCAGGTCGAGGAAAAGAAAAAACCAGGGGCGTCTACGCCCCCTCCTTCTCCCGCGCCTTCTTGAGCAAGAGCCTTGTCTCGGCGCTCGCCACGATTTTCCTCGTCACGTCAATGACATCTGGATTAACGCTTATGCTGTCGATTCCGAACTCCACGAGTTTTTCAGCGAATTCCCTGTAGACGCTGGGCGCCTGGCCGCAGATGCCCACGGTCACGCCGTGCCTGTGGCACAATTCAATCACTTTCCTTATCGACTCCAGCACCGCCTCGTCCCTTTCATCAAATTCCTCCGCGACAATGGGATTGTCCCTGTCCACTCCCAGCGTCAACTGGGTTAGGTCGTTGGAGCCGATTGAAAAGAATTCCGCGCCGGCCTCGCAGAATTCATCTGCCAGAATGACGGTTGAGGGCACTTCGCACATGATGCCGAGTTTGAAGTCCCTTGTCTTGTGAAGGCCTTCTTCTTCCACGATTTCCTTGCATATCAAAAACTCGTGAACAGTCCTTACGAACGGAATCATGAGCCACAGGTTATTCATCCCGTACTGTTCCCTCACGCGCTTCACGGCCTTCAACTCCATTCTGAAAATCGCGGGGTCCTTCACGTACCTGAAGCACCCCCTGTACCCAATCATTGGATTCTCCTCGTGGGGCTCGAACTCCGCTCCGCCCTCGAGGTTCTTGTACTCGTTTGTCTTAAAGTCGTTGGCCCTGTAGATCACTGGCCGCGGATAAAATGCGGCGCACACTTTCCTCATGCCCTTGGCGAGCGCGTCAATGAATTCCTCCTCCCTCCCCTCCTTCACGAACTTCATCGGGTGCTTCCCCATTCCAGCGATGAGGAACTCGGCCCTAAACAACCCAACCCCGTCCACGTTCTGTCCTCCCACTTCCTCGGCTTTCTCGGGCTCGGCCAGGTTGACGTAAATCTTTGTCCCAGTGACCACCGGCGCCTGCTGGACCACTGCCGCGGCGATTTTTTCATCGACCGCCTTGGGCACTTTGGCGAACTCTACGATTCCCTTGTAAACTATTCCTCGAATCGCGTCGACAGAAACGGGGTCCCCTTCTTTTATCAGAGTGGTTGCCTCGCGCGTGCCCACGACGCACGGCACTCCAAGCTCCCTCGAAACGATTGCGGCGTGGCACGTCAAACCCCCTTCGTCGGTGACGATTGCCTTGGCCCTCTTCATTGCAGGAACAAAGTCAGGAGTAGTCATTTTTGTCACCAGAATGTCTCCTTCCTTGACTCGATAGATTTCCTTTGGGTCGAAAACGATTCTCGCGCTTCCACTGGCAACTCCCGGGGACGCGGCAAGGCCCTGGAGCAGAATCACCGCTTCCTCCACTGAAACCGTTGGAGTGGCCAGAGCCATTCTCTCGACTTCGGCGTGAACTTCCTCCAGCTTCTTCACCGGCGCCACCCTGCGCCTGAGCGTGGTTATGGCCCTGGACTGGACTATGAAAACGTTTTTTCCCTCAACAGCCCACTCCATGTCCTGGGGAAACTGGTAATGCTCTTCAATCGCTTTCGCGTGCCTCGCCAGTTGGATGATGACGTCATCGGAAATCTTCTGCGACTCCTGCATTTCCTCAGGCACGTCCACCTCCTGGCTCCCGACCCCTCCTGGCCCGCGCACAATCATTTTCTCCTGGCGGTTGATTTCCTTTGAAATGATTTTCATGCTCCGCTTGTCAACCGCGTACCTGTCGGGCGTGATTGCTCCGGAAACAATGGCTTCGCCCAAGCCAAACCCGGCCTCGACCACTACCCTGTTCGGGTCGTTCGTGACCGGGTCCACCGAGAACATGACTCCAGATGCATCGCTTTGAACCATTTTCTGCACCGGCACCGCGATTCCGACCCTGAAGTGGTCGAACTTTTGTTCAGTGCGGTAATAAATCGCGCGCGCCTCGAACAACGAAGCCCAGCACCTCTGCACGGCTTTCACGACCTCCTCGCCGCCCTTCACGTTCAAGAACGTGGCCTGCTGGCCCGCGAACGAGGCAGCCGGCAAATCCTCTGCAGTGGCGCTCGAACGAACAGCAACCAGTATCTCCTGCGCTGCGCTCGGGACAAAGGACACGCCGCACAACTCGTTGTACGCCTTGATGATGTCCGCCCGGATGTCGGAAGGCATTGAAGCGGATGTAATCGCGTTTTTTATGTTGTCGCTCGCCTGCCTCAGTTTCTGGGAGTCCTCGACGTCAAGGCCCTCGAGCTGCCTCCTTATTTCGTCCCTTAGCCCGGTTTTGTCAAGGAAATCGAAATAAGCCTGGGCGGACACCACGAAGCCAGGCGGAACCGGGAGGCCCGCGTTCACCATCTCCCCCAAGTTTGCGCCCTTGCCTCCAGCTACCGGCAGGCTCTCCTTGTTGATTTCCTTGAACCAGTAAACGTTCTTTGCCATCCCATGCATCACAATTGCTTTGTTTAAAAAACTTGGGAAACCCAAACCAATTCATGGTTGAGCCAAGCGAGGCGCTCAGGGCTAGAGAAATTCGCACCACCGCCCACCTGCTCTGGCGCATGGAAAAAAACCTTTTGGGCCAGCTGAGGTTCCACGGAATAACCGCCCTGCCCGAAGGAGGGTACCGAGTGGTTTTCAAGGAGCCGCGGCGCGGGTACCTTGAAATGAGGGCGGAGAGGGTCGACGAGCTCGAGAGAAAGGGACTGCTGAAGATGGAGAGGAAAACAGCTGTCTTTTCCTCGACCCAGGAACTCGCGAGGGGACTCAAGCACATTCTGGAAGGATATGAAAGGGAATTCGAGGCACTCGACAAGCGCCTCGGCGAACTAAAGGAAATTCATTCAAGAATACTCCCAGCAGGCACGCGCCTGGGCGAGGGCGAGCGCCAAAAAATTGGTGACAAACTGCTCGCAATCGCCGGCGAGCTGGACAGAAAGCGCGAGGTGAGGAAAAAGAAACTCGCGAAAACCTAGTTCGAGCGCACAAAAGATCTCGTTGAGGAGGGAAACCTTCCGGCAGCGTGCGCGGGCCTCCTCGGCGCGGTGAACCGCTTGCTGAAGAGAAAAAAAATCGTTGACGAGGTGATAAAGCCGTGGGAGAGGAGGAGGCAAGCAATTGTTTCCGAACTCGCGAGCCTAGAGGAAGACAAGGAAAAAGCTGCGAAGAAAGCACTCTCCTCCCTCAAATACATCCTGTCAAAAGCGGTTGAGGCGCGAAACGCGTTCATGCAGGTTCACGAACCTGTTGTGCGCTCTGCAGAAGCCCACGCGAATGAACTCGCCAGACTCGGGGCCCGCGCGACCCGGAAACAAGTTGAAGCGGTTTCGACCGCCCTCCAGCGCCTGGCAACCAAGTCAAAGAACTTGACAATCAGCAGACAATTGTTCGACGCGTCCCAGCAAGTGGTTTTAGGAAAATTTGGCAAAGCAAGAGCCGGAATCAAAAAAGCAATCGGGGAATTCAACGAGCGCACCACCAGGGGCCTCCTTTCATTCGACTACCGCCAGGACATAGCTGCTGCCCTGGGCTCCGCGCACCTGTTTTTTTCGCGCACGCCCGGCGAGCACGTGAAAAAAACCATTTCCCAACTGGTCCTGGCCAGAAACGCCTTCGCAGCAGGCAGGCTCGACGAAACCCACAAGAGAATCCTTTCAGCCATAAACGCTTATTCAAAGCCAGCTGCTTACGCCGCGAGACTCTTGCGCGGAGAATTCTAGGCGTCACCCGAGCGCGTGGCGCGCAGCATCCCCTAAATCATTTATTCTAATGATTCTAATTCCAGTGGCTTCCTCCAACTGCTTCTCCTGTTTTATCGCCTGGGTGCTTGCGACGAGGAAAACGTTCTTGTTCCACTCGCGCGCGGCAATGATTTTCTCCTCGATGCCGTCAACAGGCGACACGGCGCCGTCCTCGGATAGCGCAGCGCTCAAAGCAACGTCTTCCCGCAGGGGCCTGCCCAAGTAGGCCGAAGCAATGGCCAGCGCGAACGCGGCTCCAGCGCTCTCGCCCGCGACCACTTTCTCCCCTGTTTCAAAAGACAACGCGATGTCCACGCTGGCCAAGGAAGCACCCAAATGCTTTTCGGCAGCTGCCCTGGCTTTTCTCAGCGAACGCTCGGTGTCTTCCCTGAAAAAAGCGCTCCCCACGTCAACCAAGAGCCTCCCGCTTCCAGGAGTGAGGGACAGCCTGAACGAAACCATCACTCCTTTTCCCTCCCCGCTCACCGCGGGCGCGCTGAAAAAAACGCTGCGCGCAGGCGGCACGGCTGAGTAACCCAAATCAAAAGCAGTCCAGGAAGCAATGATGATAATTACTATTACTGCCAGCGGCAGGAAAACACTGCGCCACCCAGTTGAAAAAAGCATTGAAAAACCATGAAATTATGCGTGTTTTTTCTTTTTACCCCTTTCCCCTCTCGCCAGGGCAGCTGCGCCCACTCCGAGGAAAAACCCTGCGAGCGCGAGCGGGCCGAACAAGAGGAACAAAACCCCTGCGAGCGCGGCGAGAAAAACGAAGGAGCGCCGGGCCGCGAGCGCGAGAAAAAAAGTGACT
>FWPU01007581.1_pt1 | contig 19835 bp, 19 predicted proteins | sample 2228361 | NCBI WGS metagenome assembly FWPU01 (sample SAMEA103939777, study PRJEB20133) | metagenome
TCATCGGCGGAGGCTCAGGGCCCGGCGCCCTGCGGCTCGAAGAGGAAGCCCAGCGAGAGCTGCAACATGCGCGTGGCCCGGTACGGCTCGGGAGCGTCCGGCCTGCCGACCGTGAGCGGCGTGAACAGCAGGGCCGCCTGCGGCATCACCGTCACCTTGTCGGCGATGCGGATCGCCAACGCCGCCGAGCTGCCGTAGAGGAACGCGTTCACCGTCCCGGCCGTCGGGCTGGTCCAGATCTGGTCCGCGAGCATCGGCCCGAGGACGAGCTGAACGCGCTCGCTCAGGTTGAAGCCGACGAGCACCGGCGCCGAGACGAAGACCACCCGCGCGGTGGGCGTACCGCCGATGACGAGCTGGTGGTAACCGAGCGATGGAGCGAAGGCGACGTCGACGCCGCTATCGGGCCGGTCCGATCGTTTGAGCTGCAATTTCAGATCGCCGGCCGCTCCCAGCACCGAGAAACCGCGCAAAGGCACGGCCCACACCCTGCCGCCCGCTTCGATGGAGTCGGTGAAGCCGTATCGCGCCGAGAGCTCGGGCACCAGCGACGGCGCCGCGAACGACCCGCCCGCGACCAGCCCCACGTGCGGAGCCGCGACGATCTGCGTCTTGCCCACCGGGAGCGTCCGCGCCCGACCGACGGCATTCACCGGCGCGCAGCCGAAAACGAGCAGCGCGGCGACGAGCAGAGGCCTCACGAGTCCTCCACGAACGCGAGGAAGGCCGCGCACATGTCCTGGTCCGAGCCCCAGTCGACCATGTGCGGCGTCTTCTGCTTTCCACCCGCGGCGACGTCGGGGTTCGACGGCGAGTTGTTCCAGTGGCACTCGAGGTAGAGCCGGTCGCCGGGGCGAATCGATTTCGGCTCGTTCAGCCAGAAGAAGCCTTCCCAGTCCTTCTTCCACCGCGGAATGTGGAGGAGACAGTCGGTCGAGCCGTCCGCGCGCACGATGCCGACGGTGGCCGCGGTCGCGTACTCGTGCATGTGGACGCTGGCGCTGTGCACCCGCATCGGTTTGCCGCGCCCGAACAGACCGGTGGGATCGTACTGGTACGAGTACGACGTATCGGTCGAGCCGGCCTCGATGCGCATGGCCCCGTCGACCAGCCACATGGGGTTGGCGATGACCGCGGTGCGAAACCGTCTCGCCGAGTCGTCCAGCTTCAGCTCGATGGACGTCTGGTCGGGAGCCGCCGCCGCGTACGCCGTGCTGTAGTGGACGTTCAGGAGGAGCCGCGTGCCCGCGGGCACCGGCGTGCCGAGGCCGTCGGGGTACTCGATGCCCTCGGAGCCAGGCACCCACCCGCCGAGCGTGCCCGAGAGCTGCGCCGTCCCCACTCCACCCTTGCATGGAAAGCCGGGGCCGTCGTTGGCCCGGTCGAGCTCCTCGAAGTACTGCAGGCTGTCGCCGTCGACGAGCCCGAGCACGACGTGGTGCACCAGCCGCGGGTTACCGGGCTCGAGGTTCAGCCCCGTGACGAACTTGTCCTCGGACAGGCCGAGGTCGATGAGGAAGCAGCGGACGTCGTCGGTCGAGCCCTCGGGTGGCTTGGGCGTGTACGGCTCGGGCATCTGCACCACGCGGTCGACGCGCGACAGGCGGCCCTCGATGGGAGGAAGCGGCGGGCCCACGTCGCTCGGGTTGCCCTCGGGCACGTTCTGGTGAACCCAGGTGACGATGGTCGCGATCTGCTGCTCGGTGAGCGACGGGTCCGAGTGGTACTCGGCGCAGCATCTGGCCGGCATCCACGGCGGCATGGTGCGCTCGGCCACCGCGGCGCGCACCTCTCCCGCATGGGCCACGACGTCGTCGTACGTCTGGAGTGGGAACGGCGCGATGCCGCCCTTCGCGTGGCAGCGGGAGCACCGGGCCTCGATGATCGGCCGCACGTGGCGGTGCCAGGTGACGGCGGTGCCCGCGTCGAGTGGCGGCGGCGGATCCGCGCAGGTGGGAAACGGGGTCACCTTGTCTGCGCAGGCGGCGAAAAGCAGGCAGACGGCGGCGAACGGCAGGCGCATGCGGTGCCTCGAGAGCGTAACACCGCAGCGCCGGAAAAAACGAAAAACCGCCAGGACCGCGCTCGAGGTCGAGGGCTTCGGACCGGATGCGCAGCCCGTCGTGCACGTCCTTCACCCCGAGCACGGCCTCGGCGACGTCGAACGCCCCGTCGGCGTCAGCGCCACGGCCGCCGCCGGCGGAAGTCCCACGCGGACCTGCCGCCGTATCTCGAACGAAGCGCTGGGTGGCCCCAGCCTCGACCGTGCCAGAGAACGGTCTCCGCTTTCAGTGGAGAGGCTTCACCGGCAGCACGTCGACGAGCGCGCTCTCGATCGCCTCGCGCAGCCGCCCCGACCGATCGCACAGGGCGCGGAACTGGGCGCGGCTCAGGTGCCTGGCGTTGGCCGACACGGCCGACCCGGTGGCCAGCACGGGAATGAAGTAGCGTTGCGCGGCGGCGACGTTGGGAACCACCAGGCCCTCGGCTGCCGACGAGACCTCGACCCGCGGGGCGGTGCTGAACGTCGAACGCACCTCGCGCCGGCCGACGCCGAAGACACCCGAGGCGACCGGCTCTCCGGGGACCACCACCAGCGGAGCCTCGAGCGCGCGCACATCCAGGCCCAGGTCCGGGTCGGACCGCCACGACGCGAGGAACTTCCGCGCGGCCTTCAGCGCCCGATCGTCGTCGGGCCGGTGGTCGACCGCCGACGGGCCGGGCCCCGCGACCTGATGCGAGAGCAACGAAAGGCCCTCGAGGACCTCCGCGAGCCGCCCCACCTCGGCGCGCAGCGTCTCGCGGCGGCGTCCGTCGGGCGTCAGGCCCACGAGCGCGCCCGCCTTCCGGTTCGATTCCAGATACGTCCGCAATCGCTCGAGCGACCGCGCCGCGCGAGCGTACGCCGCGGGCAACGGCTCGACCTCCAGGTGAGGCGGCACCTCGAGCCGGATCTTCAATTCGACGCTGCCGTCGTCCGACGGGACCTCCTCCTCGTGGGAGGGCTCGTCCTCCGGGCGGTGCGCGAGCTGCAAGGCGAAGTACGCGGTGGTGAGGCGGCTGCGGTATGGCGCGTCGACGATCAGGTGCCCGGCCATGCCGCCCTCCTGCTCGGGCAACAGCAGCGGAGCGAGCGCGGAGGCGCGGTACAGAGCCCACGGGCTGTGGAGCTCGGGCGTCAGCGCGACGCGGCCTTCCTGGATGGCGATGGCCAGCTCGTCCATCGCGTTGACGCGCTCGGCCGCCTGGAGCTGCGCGAGGAATTGCGTCACCGGCGTCTGGGGCAGCTCGAAAACCGCAGGCTTCGGAGCACCCTCCGCTCCGCCGAACGCCACGGCGAGCCGCTCGTAGAAGCCAGGGAGATCGCCCAGAGCTCCCGACGGGCCGGCGTCACCGGCGACCGTGCGGAACTGCTCGAGCGGATCCTCTCCGGGCTTGCCGTGGAGCACGTCGCGGAGCTGCCGCAGCTCGGCGTACGCCCTGGCCAACTTGGCATCCGCGTCGAGGATCGAAAGCAGCGTCAGCGCCGCCGCCACCCCCGCGCGGTCGTTCGGGAGCGGCGTGCCGAGCACGCGCTGCCGCACCCAGATGCACCGGAGCTTTTGCGACCAGCTGTACGGGCTCCGCGGCACCATCGACGAATCCTCGCGGAAGGCCGCGACCTCGCGCCCGAGCGCCTCGACCAGCTCGGGCGTCGCCTCGAGCTCGGGGAGCAGCGCGCTGGTGTCGAGGCAGTTGGACGCGGCCACCCGCGCCGCGAGCACCCGCGCGCCGTCCCGGGCGTTGCCGGTGAGGTTGCGAAAGCGCTCGACCGACTCGGCCAGCACGCGGCGCCACAGCTCTGCGCGGGACAGCGTCAGGCCCAGCGAGCCCGACTCGGCGGCGATCTCGATCGCGGCCAGCGCCCCGTCCTCGACCTGCCGGACCTTCCACAGCACCAGGTCCAGCGATGGCAAGAGCCGGGGCGAATCTCCCGACACGGGCGAAGGCGGCACCTTCGAGAAGGTCGGAGCCAGCGGGGCGCGCTCGAGACCTCCATGCGCGGCCATCGCCACCACCGCGCCCTCGAGCGTCAGCGACAGGCGGGCCTCCTTCGGTAGCCGGGCCAGAAAGGCCGAGAGCTCGTTGGGAGACACCTCCGCCCGCGCGTCGGGCGAGACGGCTCCGGCCTTCACCGCCGACAGGTCGTAGACGTACTCGAGCCGATCCTCGGTCCGTTTGACCTTCGACGGCCACACCTTCGCCGCGTACAGCGGGCCGGCGAGCACGCCCGCCGGGAACACGAGGCAGATGACGAGGACCGCGCGCATCTAGAGATTCAACAGTCCCTTGACGGCCTCGAGCACCTGCTGCGCCTGCACGGGCTTCACCAGATAGGCGCTCGCTCCCAGCGTCATCGCGCGCTGCCGGTCCTCGGAGGCGCCCTCGGTGGTGATGACCACGATGGGCACGGCGGGGTGCGGCCCCGAGCGGATGGAGCGGATGAGCTTGAGCCCATCCATCAGCGGCATGTTGATGTCGGTCACCACCAGGTCGTAGCGGTCCTGCGTGAACTTCTTGAGCCCCTCGGCGCCATCGCCCGCCTCGACGCAGACCACATCGCCGAGCCGCTGCAGCGCGTACATGATGCTCTTCCGCATCGCCTGGGAGTCGTCGACCACGAGGGCCCTGATCATCGACACGCAGTCTAGCGCTGTCCGGTCGCACGTCGCGCCCTTGCCCCCATCGCCGATCCGGGGCCGAACGCGCTTCAGCCATTTCGGCGGCGGATGAGGTCGACCAACGCCGGGCCGATCGCGTGGAGCGGCAGGACGTACCTGGCGGCTCCCGAGGCGATGGTCTCCTTGGGCATGCCGAAGACGACGGCCGTCTCCTCGGCCTCGGCAATGACCTCTCCGCCGGCGCGATGAATGGCGATCGCGCCCTTCGCCCCGTCCGAGCCCATGCCCGTCAGCACCACGCCGAGCGCGTCGGCTCCCAGGTGCTCCGCGATGCTCTCGAAGAGGCGATCCACCGACGGCGCGTGTTTGTCGGTCGAGACGGGCGCCGTCACTTTGAGCTGCAACAACCCGTTCTTCTGCGAGAGCACCAGGTGCCGGCCGCCCGGAGCGATGTACGCATGAAAGGGCCTCACCAGGTCGCCGTCGCGCGCCTCGTTCACCGCGAACGAGCCGATGCGATCGAGTCGATCCGCGAAGGCCTTGGTGAAGCGGGGCGGCATGTGCTGGCAGACGAGCAGCGCCACCGGCTGGCCCGCCATCGACTCGAGCAGGCGCTGCACCGCCGGAGGTCCGCCCGTCGAGGCCCCCACGGCGATGACCGGCGGAACGCGCTTCGTCGACCCCTGCGCCCTCGGCCGGGTGCGCGCGTCCTTGAGCAGGCGCACCGCGCGGATCTTCTCCAAGAGCTCGGCGCCGATGGTCTCGAGCTGGCCCTTGTCCGGCCGCGACGGCTTGGCCACGAAGTCGAAGGCTCCGAGCTCGAGCGCTTTGAAGACGTCGGACTTGTGCGCGTAGGACGAGACGACGATGACCGGCGTCGGCGAGCTGGCCATGAGCAGCCGGAGGAAGGCGAAGCCGTCGAGCCGAGGCATCTCCAGATCGAGGGTGATGACGTCGGGCCTGAGCGCCGCCGCCTTCTTGAGCCCCTCGTCCCCGTCGGAAGCCCGGTCGATGACCACCACGTCGGGAGCGGCCTCCAGCGCCTGGACGATGGCGCGCCGGCCCAGGGCGGAGTCGTCGATGACCAGCACCGTGATGGCGTCGTTCTTCACGGGCTCGCTCCGCGCATCGGGCGCCGGTAGACGAGGTCGGTGCGCAGGTGCACCAGCTCGAAGTCCGCGGTCACGCTGATCAGGCTCTCCGAGTGGCCCAGAAGCAGCCACCCTCCGTCCACGAGCTTGTCGTGGAACGTGGCCAAAAGCCGCCTCCGGGCGGGCACGTCGAAGTAGATCATCACATTGCGGCAGAACACCACGTCCATCGACGGCACGAGCTGGCTCATCTCGGCGTCGAGCAGATTCAGGTGCCCGAACGACACCAGCGCGCGCACTTCCGGCTTGACGCGTTTCTTCAGGCCGCCCGCTGGCTCGAAGTAGCGCTCGACCAGCGCGGGAGGAGCCACCCTCAGCGACGACGGGCCGTACTCGGCCTTGCGCGCGGTGGCCAGCACGCGCCGCGAGATGTCGGTGCCGTACACCTCCACGTCCCAGCCTTCGAAGAGCGCCGACTCGAGGATGAGGATGGCGATGGTGTACGCCTCCTCGCCCGAGCTGCACCCCGCCGACCAGATGCGCATCCGTCGGCGGCGGGCGTTGGCGGCGGCCACCGCGGGGAGAATCTCCTGCGAGAACGCGTCGAGCTGCGCCGTCTCGCGGAAGAAGTAGGTCTCGTTCGTCGTCAGCGACTCGACCGCGGTGTCCAGCTCGGCGCGGCGGTTCGGGTCGTACCGCAGGTACCGGTGGTACGAGAGGAAGTCGGGCAGCGACAGCGCCTCGAGCCGGGGCCAGAGCCGCCGCTGCATGACGAACTTCATCTCGTCGCGCACCAGGATGCCGCAATGGTCGTAGACGAGGTCGCGCAGGAGCCGGAACTCCTCGGCAGTCATCTCCGGCCGGCGGTCGTCGAAGCTCATCGCGCGAGCAGCTGCGAGAGGGCCTCGAGCATGGCCTCTTTCGCCAACGTGTCGGCCTCGCGGTCGAGCGAATCGCGCAAGAGGGGCACGCACTCGGCCCCGCCCGAGGCTCCAAGCACCCTGGCCGCCGCGGCCCGCACGTCCCACCTCGCGTGAAGGAGCGCCGCCAGCGCCAGCTCCACGCCCTTCGGATCGGTCGCCCCCGAGGCGAGTGCCTCCTTCACCACCTCGGCGTCCGCGTGACGCGCCGCCCGCTCGAGCGCGTCGGGGCCCAGCCTGCCGAGCCGCGCCAGAGCGCGCACCGCCCTGAGCGCCTTCAGCCCGTCGGCGTCGCCGACCCACGCGGTGAGCAGGTCGGCCACCTCGACCGCTCCCGCATCGCCCGCCGCCTCGATGGCCGCGAGCTGAACCGATGCATCCTCGTCGGCCAGCGCCACGCGGAAAAGCGGCGCCGCGTCCGCCGCCTTCAGCCGGCCCAGCCCCTTCGCCGCGGCCCTCCGCACCGGCGCCGACTCGTCCGCCAGCGCCAGTCGGACGAGCTCGACGCTGTCCTCTCCGCCTATCTCGCACGCGGCCTCCGCCGATGCGGCGCGCAGCATTGGATCGGCATCGCGCACGGTGCGGCGCAACGCAGGCAGCGCAGACGAGCCACCCACCTTCGCCAGGGCGAGGAGGGTCGCCGGCGTCGGCCGCTTCGCCACCGCATGCTCGAGCGAGGCCAGCACACAAGCCCGGTACGTCTCGGCGAGCGTCACCAGCGCCCGCGCCGCCGCGGGGGCCAGCTCGGCGTCATCCAGGACCGGGGTGAGCAGCTCGATGGCCCGGGCCGACTGCGAGCGCCCGAGCGCCCGAACCGCGGCGGCCACCAGCTCGGGCTCTCCGGACGACAAAAGCGCCTCCAGCGGCTCGACGAGCGATGGATGCGAGAGCTCGACGAGCGCCTCTGCCGCGGCGGAGATGGCCGGCCCCGAGAGACTGCCCATGCGCGAGAGGAGCTCCTTGCCCGCGCCGGGGCCCAGCATCGAGAGCGTCTGCACCACCTCGAGCAAGAGCCGCCCCTCGCGCGCCACCTCGGCCACCTCGGGCGCCAGCGTCGGGTCGTGGAGCGCTCGTGCGGCGAACAGCGCCCCCCTGCGGACCTCCAGGTCGTCGGCGCCGAGCGCGTGCACCAGAAGCTCGCGAGCATCGGGCAGCCTGCGCAGCGTCGTCCGGACGAGCGACTCCAGCTCGATGCGTCGCGCGCCTTCGCCGCCCATCCGCTGCAGACCCAGCGCCGCCAGCGCCGCCTCTCGAACCGGTCGGTGCTCGGACGAAAGCCCGCGGCAGATGAGCTCGAACGCGGCGGGCTGCGAGACGAGCCCCAGCACCCGGTAGGCGCTCTTGCGCAGGTACAGATCGTCGAGCAGCGGCACCACGGCCGGCAGCGGCGGCGGTCGCCTCCACGCGATGAGCGCGTCGAGCGCGCACAGCTTGAGCAGGGGCTCGCCCGTCTTGAGCACCCGCTCGAGCGCGCGCGCCGCCTCCTCTCCGCCGATGCTCCCGAGGGCCTCGGCGGCGGACGCGCGGACGTTCGAGTCACCGTCGTCGAGCGAGGCCACCAGCGCCGGCACCGCTTGCGCGCTCTTCATCTGCGCCAGGATGTCGGCCGCGAACTTGCGCTGATCGGCCTCGGGATGCTGGAGCAGGCCGATCACGGCTGATTCGGCCCATCTGCCCAGCCGTACCAGCGCCTCCGCCGCGGCGTTGCGCGCTCCCGTCTGTCCCCTGTCTCCGAGGACGCGGATCAGCCCCGAAACGGCCCGCTCGACGTGGGGCGTCCTGGTCAGTCCCTCGATCGCGGCCTTTCGCACCCGCCAGGCCTCGTCGTAGAGGCCTTCGAGCAGCGCGTCGGTGGAGGCCGCGTCGGCCGCGGAGAGCGACAAGAGCCTCCGGTAGCGGCTCTCCTCACCCGCCGTCTCGACGCGATCCGCCTCAGCCATCTCTGGCGACTCCTCGTGGGCCGACGACCGGCGCGTCCGGGCTCTTGAGCAACGCCTTCACGTCGAGGAGGAGCTTCATCGCGTCGGGTGGGCCGCACACGCCGACGACGAGCGGCTCCTTTCCGGGCGGCCCGAACGCAACAGCCGGCTTCAGCGCGCTCCGGCTGACGCGAATCACCTCTGACACGCCGTCGACCACCAGCGCGATGCGGCGGCGGCCCAAGAGGCACACCAGCATCTTCGGCTTGAGCCGCGGGGGCGGAGCGCCCTGCGCCCGAAGGCGCTTGCGCAGGTCCACCACCGGAATGATGGCCCCGCGCAGGTTGATGACGCCCTCGACGAACGGCGGCGAGTGGGGCACCGGCGTGACGCGCGCGGGCTGGAGAATCTCCTCGATGCGCATGATGTCGACCGCCAGCTCCTGCGCGCCGACGAAGAAGCAGCACAGCTGCACGGTGTCGTCGGTGGCGGCGTTGGGAGCGGCCGGAGCGGTGGATGGCTTCATGCGAGCGCCTGCTGGACGTCGACCAGGATGTACAGCTTGTCGCCGCGGCGGCCGAGCCCCACCACGCAGTCGCGCTCGCCGCCGATGCCGGGCGGCGGAGGCTCGAGCGACGACGGCCGCATCTTCACCACCTCGCTCACCTCGTCGACCAGAATGCCCGAAGGGCCATCGGGCAGGTGCACCACCACCACGCGCGCCGATCGCGGCAGCGGCGTCACCTCGTGCGGCGGCCCCGCCACTCTCGCTGGCCGGCTGGTGAGCTTCAGCCGCATCTTCACGTCGTAGACCGGGATGACCTCGCCGCGGAGGTTCATCACCCCGAGCAGCGCCGGCTCGCCGCGCGGAATCTCGGTGAGCGGCGGCACCTTCACGATCTCCCGCACGTCCCGAATGGGCACCGCGTAGGTCTCGCCCTCGAGCGCGAACGCGAGGAAGTCGCCGGGCGGCTCCTCCTCGAGTAGAGCCGGCAGCTCCTCCGGCGCCGTCGACAGCTCGAACAGGCCGGAGACGTCCTCGTCGGGGCGGTAGAAGAACTGGTCGAGGAGCTCGGTGAACCGCGCCACGGCCCGAAGTGTAGTGCAACCTTCGCCCAGGCGGCCGAAAGCCCGTTCGGCTCAGGCCGGCTCGGCGAACCGCTCGGACTTGACGATCTCCTCCATGAGCGCGCCGACGTCGAGCACCAGCACCGTGCGGCGGTTGCCGAGATCCGTCGCCCCCGCCACGCCGGGAATGTGCCTCAGCCTCCCGCCGAGCGGCTTGATGACGATGTCCTGCTGGCCGAGCAGCTCGTCGACGGCCAGCCCCACCCGGTTCTGGGCCAGCCCCACCACCACCACGAAGTGCCGCCCCAGCTTCGACTCGGGCAGCCCGAAGAGCCGCGCCAGGGGCATGAACGGCAGCGTCTGGCCGCGCACCGTCACCACCTCGCGACGCTCGATGGTGCGGATCTGCTCGGGAACGATGGAGACGATCTCCATCACGCTGCTCAGCGGCAACGCGTACACGCGGCCGGAAACGCCGACCATCAGCGCGCGGATGATGGCCAGCGTCACCGGCAGGGTGAGCGTCAGCGTGGTGCCCTCATTCGGCTCGCTGGCCACGTCGATGATGCCCGACATGTTGGCCAGGTTCGTCTTCACCACGTCCAGGCCCACCCCGCGGCCGGACAGCTCGGAGACCGTCTGGGCGGTCGAGAAGCCGGGCAGGAAGATGAGGTTCTGAATCTCGCGACGCGACATCTCGCGGGCCTGCTCGGCGGTGACCAGCCCCTTCTGCACCGCCACCGACTTGATGCGCTGCTCGTCGAGCCCGCGGCCGTCGTCGGAGATCTCGATCACCACGTGGTTGCCCTTCTGCAGCGCCTCGAGCGTCACCACGCCGCGGCGGCTCTTGCCCAGGGCCACGCGCTCGTCCGGCGGCTCGATGCCGTGGTCGATGGAGTTGCGGATGATGTGCATCAGCGGATCGGAGAGCTCCTCGACGATCAGCTTGTCGAGCTCGACCTCGCCCCCCGAGACGACGAAGTCGATCTCCTTTCCGTTCTCCCTCGCGACGCGCCGCACCAGCCGCGCCAGCTTGTCGAACACCTGCCCGAGGGGAACCATGCGCACCTCGAGAATGCCCTTCTGCAGCTCCTCGAGCCGGCGCTCGAGCTGGCGGCTCTCGCGGGCCAGCTCCTGTCCCCAAAGCCTGGAGATCGCCACCGCGCCCGCCTGCTGCGCCGAGTCGGCCAGGCGCTGGACGTTGGCCTTGATGAGCAACAGCTCGCCCACCGCGTTCATCAGCGCGTCCAGCTTGCGAATGTCGACGCGCACCGTCTGGGTCAGGGATCGCAGCGACGGCTCGATCTCCTGTCGCGCGCGGGGCGGCGGCGCCGGCTCGGTCCGCTCCTCGGGCTTTTCGGGCCGCTCGACGATTCGCGGTCCCTTCGCCCCTCTCCGCTTCTTCCGCTCGGACCGGGCCGGCCGCACCTCGGCGACGGGGGCCGGCTTCTGCCCGCGCCGGTTCAGCTCGGTGAGCGTCGCCGACAGCCCCTCGATGGCCCGGTCGATCTCCACCCGCGGCCGCTTCGCGCCGAAGACGAGGTCGAACGCGATGCCGGTGCCGTCGCCGGGCTGGGCCGACGGCAGCGTGCTGATGACTTCGCCCAGCGGCTTGAGGCGCTCGTTGAGCTGCGCCAGCTTCTGATCGAAGTCGGACAGGTCGAACGCCGCGCGGATCTTGTACAGCGCCACGCCCTTCTTGACGTTCTCGCGGAGCCGGTGCTCCTCGTACTCGGTGAGCACCGCCCGCACCTCTGGCTCGAGGTCGAGCTCGTCGAGCGGATCGGCGCCCGCATCGGCAGAGGGGCCGGCGACGGCCTGGAGCCGCTCGGCGATCTGGCGCGCCCGCTCGAGGGTGGCCGGCTCGGTCGACCCGTGCGCCACGTCGGAGAGCAGCGCGTGCATACCGTCGACCGACTCGAGCAACGCGTCCACCACCGCATCAGACAGCTCGGCCTTGCCGAGGCGAAGCCGGTCGAGCAGCTCCTCGGCGGCGTGGGCCAGATGCGCGAGCTCGTCCTGCCCGAACATCGAGGCCACGCCCTTGAGCGAGTGCGCCGCGCGGAAGATGCCGTTGACCAGGTCGGGCTCGACCTCCTGGCCCCGATGCTGGTCCAGCGTGGACACATCCCTGGCCAGCGCCTCGACGATCTCGGTGGCCTCGGCGACGAGCTCGCCCGGCCCGCTCGACTTATGACTCACGCGATCTTCAGGTACCGCTTGAGCAGCTCCTCGAGGCTCTTCGGCTCGAACGGCTTGACGAGGTACTCGGCCGCGCCGAGCGCCAGGCCGCGCTCTTTGTCCTGGGCCCGCCCCTCGGTGGTCACGACGAAGAGCGGCGTGTGCTTGTAGTTGGGGTTCTTCTTGACGAAGTTGATCAGCTCGAGCCCGTTGATGTCGGGCATGTTGACGTCGGTGATGATCAGGTCGAACCGGTGGCGCGGCAAGACCTTCAGCGCCTCGAAGCCCGACCCGGTGGTGACTGCTTCGACGCCGGCGACGGACTCCACGGCCGCGGCGATCCACTCGCGCGTTGCCTTCGAGTCTTCGACGATCAGGACCTTGAACCCCATCCGCGCCGGCCCGCGGGCCGGCGGGCCATGGTAGCACGGCCGCCGCTTCGAACGCGCAACCAGAGCCACCTCGCTCACCTTCCGCCCAAAAGGGCGCGGAGCGGCCGTTCGGCGAACACCGCCACCCTGCCCTTGAACGCGGGCAGAAAGCTCTTCTTTAGGGCCTCCGCCCGCGCCGCCTCCGGCAAGAGGCCCGAGCCGGGCAGCTCCATCGCCACGCCCTGCGCGCCGGCGCGCGTCAGCATCGTCGCGGCGTTCGACAGCGCTTCGTTCAACGCCGGCGCGCTCAGGCCCGACGATGGGCCGATGCCCACCGCGAAGATGCGGTATGGTGCGATGCGTCGGTCCGACGGCAAGAGCAGCTTGTCGCCGCGGGCGCCGCTGAAGAAGCCCTGCAGCAAGACGCGCGAGAGCGCTCCGCACAGCCGCCAGTCGACGTAGCCGGCGACGCCGGGCAGCGGCCGCTCGTCCTCGGAGATGAACAGGCACAACGAATCGGCGCCGGTCAGCGAGTCGAGCGCTTCGAAGCCGATGTCGTACGTGGTGACGTTCACGGTTTCCCCAGCGCCAGGGCCACGCGGTCGAGGAGCCCGTTGACGAAGGCCGCCGATTCCTCGGCCCCGAACGTCTTGCCGAGCTCGACCGCCTCGTTGAGGGTCACCTTGCGGGGAATGTCGTCGCGGTACTTGAGCTCGTAGATGCCCAGCCGCAAGACGTTGCGGTCGATGCGCGACATGCGGTCGACGCGCCAGTTGTGGCTGTGCTGCTCGATGAGCCGGTCGATCTCCTCGAGGTGCGCGCGCACTCCCTCCACGAGCTCCAGCGCGAAGCGGCTCGTGCCCTCGTCGCGCCCGTTTCCGTCGGCCGCCGACCACGCCGCCTCGAGGGCCTCGGCCGGCTGTCCGCCTCCCGCCATGTCGAGCTGGTAGAGCGCCTGAAGCGCGCGCTCGCGCGCGGTTCTTCTCGAGCCCATCGCCGTGGAGATTACCGCCTCATTTCGACAGCGGCCTTCTGTTCGTCACCGTCACGCCGCCCTTGGCGGCCACGACGAAGATTTCGGTGCCGGATGCCACCTCGACGCTCCCGCGGCCGAGCAGGTGATTGAGCTGATCCTTCGCCTCGATGCCGTGCTTGCCCGGGGTCACCGTCAAGGTGACGCCCTCCTCGGGGCAGATGAAGTGCACGGTGCTGTTCCCGGTCGGGGGCGGAGGCGGCGAGCTGGGCGCAAGAAGCGGCGCACCGGCATCGGGAGGTGCGGCGGCGACGACCGGCTGGGCCAGCGCCACGAACGGGACGAACGCGAGCAGCGCGACTTGCATGGCACGCCGCTTACCACTTTCCCCGCCGCTCAGGGAGGGTCGGCGTCACCTATAGCTGCGCGTACAGGTTGGCCATCTCGATGCAGGCCAGCGCGGCGTCGGCGCCCTTGTTTCCCGCCTTGACGCCGGCCCGATCGATCGCCTGCTCGACGGTGTCGCACGTCAGCACGCCGAACGCGACCGGAACTCTTCCCTCCGACGCGATGGCGCCCAGGCCCTTCGAGACCTCGCTCGACACGTACTCGAAGTGGGGCGTACCGCCGCGGATGACGCAGCCCAGCGCCACCACGCCGGCGTAGCCGCCTCGGTCGACGATGCGGCGCACCAGGCCCGGCAGCTCGAAGGTGCCCGGGCAGCGGTAGACGTCGATGTCTCCGTCGGCGACGCCATGCCGGCGAAGCGCGTCGACTGCTCCCTGGAGGAGTTGCTCGGTGATGAAGCCGTTGAAGCGCGAGACGCAGAGCGCGAAGCGCCCCTTCGGAGCGACGAGCGAGCCTTCGACGTACCGGGGCATTGCGGGCCGACTCTACCTCGCGGCGCGACGCCTGCCATTTTTCGCGCCGGCCCCCATCGCCGCCGCCGGCCGGCTGTTGCGCCAGAGCTGCTGGCGCGCGGCGAGCCGCGACGGACCCGACGTGATGGCGACCTGATCGACGAGCTCCAGGTCGTAGCTGTCGAGGCCGACGATCTTCTTGGGATTGTTGCTGAGCAAAAGCAGCCGGCGCAGCCCGAGGTCCTTCAGGATCTGCGCGCCCACGCCGAACTCGCGGAGCTGCGTCGCGTCCTGCTTGCGGACGCCGCGCTCGTCGCGAAGTCCGCGCCAGCACTGCAGCCGATGCCGGGGCGAGAGATCCTTCTGCAGGTACACGACGACGCCGCGCCCGGCCTCCGCAATCCGCTGGAACGACTGCTCGAGCTGCACGCCGCAGTCGCACGCATTGCCGTGGAGGAGATCTCCCACGAGGCAGGCCCGGTGCACGCGGGTGAGCACCGGCTCGTTGCCGCCGACGTCGCCCTTCACCAGCGCCACGTGCACGCCCGCGTCGACGTCGCTCTGGTAGACGTAGGCGTTCCATTCTCCCTGGCCGGCGCGAATCACCTTCTGCTGGGCGACGCGCCGGACCAGTCGCTCGCGCTCGAGCCGGTAGCGAATGAGGTCCGCCACCGACAGCAGCACCAGCTTGTGCTTCTTGGCGAAGCGCTCGAGCTGGGGCCGCCGGGCCATGGTGCCGTCGGGGTTCATCACCTCGCAGATGACGCCGGCCGGGAACAGCCCCGCCAGTCGCGCCAGGTCGACCGAGCCCTCGGTCTGGCCGGTGCGCACCAGCACGCCGCCGTCCCGCGCCCGGAGGGGGAAGACGTGGCCGGGCCGCACCAGATCCGACGGCTTCGCGTTCGGCGCCACCGCGGTGAGAATGGTCTTCGCCCGGTCGGCCGCCGAGATGCCGGTGGTGACGCCCCTGGCCGCCTCGATCGAGACGGTGAAGGCCGTCTGGTACGGCGAGGTGTTGTCGGACACCATGAGCGGCAGCTGCAGCTGGCGAATGCGCTCCTCGGTGAGCGACAGGCAGATGAGGCCGCGGCCGTGGGTGGCCATGAAGTTGATCGCCTGGGGCGTCACCTTCTCGGCGGCCATCACCAGGTCGCCCTCGTTCTCCCGGTCCTCATCGTCGGTGAGGATGACCATGCGCCCCTTGCGGATGGCGGCCAGCGCCCGCTCGACCAGGGCGATGCTGTCGTGCTCCCGTCGCATGGGTATGCCTCATGTCGCCAAATCGGCCCGAGCGCAAGTCGGGCGCGAGGCACCCTCCGGAGGCATCTGCTAGCGTGAGGAGCGATGGCCGTTCCCGGAGGCGGACCTCGGGTCTGTTCGCGGTGCGGGGCGGGCGTGCCGTTGGGGGCGAAGCAGTGCCCGCGCGACGGTTCGCCCGCAGTCCCGCTCATCGAAGCCCCGGTCTTCCCCACCCAGCAGTCGGCCTCTGACCACACGGTGATCGATTCGCGCGCGGGGCAGAGCGACCGCACGGTGATGACGAGCGCCGAGCCGGCGAAGCTCTTGCCCATCGACGCCGTCGTGGACGCAACCGAGCAGTACCCGTCGAGCCCCGGGCTGACCGACGGGCCCGAGGCCGACCCGCACGCCTACGACCGGACGGTGATGCGGCAGTCGAGCGAGATGAACGAGCTCGGCGGCGGCCCGACGGACCCGTCGATGGGCCCGCTCACCGACCCGCGGCGGCCCCGGCCGATCGACCCGCTCATCGGGCAGAAGCTCGGCGAGTACGTCATCGAGCAGAAGATCGGCTCGGGCGGCATGGGCATCGTCTACCGGGGCGTGCAGCCGGTCATCGGCAAGCCGGTGGCCATCAAGGTCCTCAAGCCCGACGTGGCCAGCCAGCCCGGCCAGATGGAACGGCTGCTCGCCGAGGCGCGGGCGGTGAACGCCATCCGCCACCGGAGCATCATCGACATCTTCAGCTTCGGGCAGCTTCCCGACGGCCGGCACTACGTGGTGATGGAGTTCCTCGAGGGCGAGGGGCTCGACGCGTTCATGAAGAAGCGGAGCCCGCTGCCGCTCGACGAGGCGGTGCCGCTGCTCGAGGAGATCCTCTCGGCGCTGGCGGCGGCGCACGGGGCGGGCGTCATCCACCGCGACCTGAAGCCGTCGAACATCTTCGTCGTCACTCCGCGAGCCGGCCCGCGGTACCTCAAGCTGCTCGACTTCGGGCTCGCCAAGCAGGCCGCGCTCCCGGGAGCGAGCACGCCGCAGACGCGGCTGGCCAGCATCGTCGGCACGCCGGACTACATGGCGCCCGAGCAGGCCCGGGGAGATCCGGTCGGCCCGTTCACCGACCTGTACTCGTTCGGCTGCGTCGCGTTCCAGATGCTCACCGGCCGGCTGCCGTTCCAGGGAGAGTCGGCGATGGTGGTGCTCCTCGAGCACCAGGAGCGGCCGCCCCCCAGGCCCTCGAGCATCAACCCGAGCCTGCCGCCTTCCGTCGACAAGCTGCTCCTCGAGCTGTTGGCCAAGTCGCCCTCGGCCCGGCCGGCCTCGGCGGACGAGGTGCTGCTGTCGATCGCGCGGTGGCGTGACGGCCCGGCGCGGCGGGGGAGTCCACCGGTCGAGCCGATGCGAGCTGCGAGCACTTCGGAGACCGCCGACCGCACGCGCCTTTCGCGGCCGCTCGAGCGGGCCAGCGCCGTCGAAGGCCGGGCACGCCAATCGGACCGGATGGCCCGCGTCCGCACGCCGCCCAGGCCCGCGGTGGACGAGCCGGAGATGGACCCGCCGAGCACGCGGCCCGAGCCGGTTCAACGCCACGGCCCCGTTCCGCTGCAGGATCCCAACGAGGAGTACGCGCCCACGCGGCCGCAGCCGCTTCGCCCCGAGCTGGCGGCTCCACGCGGCCATCTGGGCGTGTGGGTGGCGATGGCGGCGGTGGCGGGAGCGGCGCTGGTCGTGATGGTGGCGCTGCTCCTGTTCAAGCCCCCCGGCAAGAAGCCGCCGCCGGCGCCGCACGAGGTGACCGCGCAGCTCGAGCCGTCGGAGGTGCAACCCGATTCACCGCCGGGACGCGGCGAGCCGCCTCCCGAAGCCACGCCCCAGCCGCCTCCGGACGAGCCGCCGCTTTCGTCGAACGCGTCGGGAACCGAGTCGGACGAGAAGCCCACGCCGAAACTCGAGCCACGCCCCCGGCCGGCGCCCGACAGCCCCTCGCCCGCGCAGCTCGTGGCGCGCATCGCGCAGATTCGGCACAAGCTGCGGTCGGTGCCGCCGGGCAAGGAGCCCTCGCCCGAGGCGTTCGCGAAATTGAGCAACCTCGAGTTCGACGCGCGCGACGCCAGCACCGCCGAGCAGCGCCGCAGGGTCGCGCGCGCGCTCACCGAGTGGGAGCGCCGGTACCTGCCTTGAGTGGTTCGCTTGGCCCTGGGCGAGCCGAGCCTGGTTCGGCGCTCACGCCGAGGGTGCGGCCGCGTGGGGGTTGGGAGCTGCGACGGAGCACATGCGGCTGATGCCCCGCCCCCATCGTCCGACGTACCCGGCGGCAGATCTGGCCGCCATGCGCTGGCGAGGCATTCGACGGCTCGATGCCGCGCGAGACGGACCCTGCACGGAGCAGCGGATGCGGACATCGCCGCGCCGTCCTGCACGGGCGTTCCGCCGCGATGACGGCTCAGCGGCCCTCTCCGCCCCGGCCGAGCGAATACATGCGGGCGATGTACTTGCCGACGAGATCCGCCTCGAGGTTGACGTGCGCTCCCACGTTCTTCTTGGCCAGCGTGGTGCGCTGCTGCGTCTCGGGGATGAGCGCCACGCTGAACCGGTCTGCGTGGAGCTGGTTGACGGTGAGGCTGATGCCGTCGACCGCCACCGAGCCCTTCTCGATGAAGTACGGCGCCAGCTCGCGCATGAGCGAGAACGCCATCACCACGCTGCCGCCCTCGGGCCGCTTCTCGACGATTCGGGCCACCGCATCCACGTGCCCCTGGACGAGGTGACCTCCGAGCCGGTCGGACAACCTGAGCGCCCGCTCGAGGTTCACCTCGGTACCGGGCCGCCACTCACCCACGGTCGTGCGTCGCAGCGTCTCGGGCGAAGCCTGCACGCGGAAGCGCCCCGGGGCGAGCTCCACCACGGTGAGGCAGACGCCGTCGCAGGCGATGGACTCGCCCGGCTTCAGCTCGGCGGTGGGAATCGACGTGCGGATCCACACGTCGGCCATCGGCCCGGCCGTCACCCGCTCGACGGTGCCGATCGACTCGATCAGGCCGGTGAACATCCGCTGCTCAGGCGCGCGCCCGCTTCCGCGCGCGAATCGGGACCGCCGCCTTGGGTTCGCGCATGCCCGCGGCCAGAAACTCGCAGATGCGGCTGTCGGCCTTGCGGAGCCGCCGCGACAGCATGCGGCAGATGTTCTGCAGCACGATGACGTACGAGTAGCTGTCGGCGCGGTAGAGGTTGTACAGGTCGAGGTTGGTCAGCGAGTACGTCTTGGCCTTCTTCTTCACCACGATGGTGGCCGAGCGCGGCTGCAGCTCGACCAGCGTCATCTCGCCGAACGTCTCGCCGGGGCCGAGCCGCACGATGGGCACCTTCTTGCCGTCGGACGAGGTGCGCATCACGTCGACCTCGCCCTCGCGCAGGACGTACATGGTCCGTCCCAGCTCGCCCTCGTTGAAGATCACCTGACCGACTCGCCAGGTCTCCTCCTCGAGGACGTCGATGATGCGCTGAAGCCTCTTCCCCTCGAGCCCGCCGAACACCGGCACCCCGCGCAGGAAAGTCGTCAACGATTCCGAGGTCTTCGCCATGGCGCGCCCGAACAGACCAAGTTCATGCGGCCAGGGCAAGCGAGATCCACCCCGCGTGGAACGGGTCGCGTCAGGCCGAAACGAGCGTGAACTGGAGCAGCAGATCGTCCCCGACCCGCTCGATGTGGGGCGGCGGCAGCTCCATGGCCCGGGTCATCTTCGCCACCCCGAGCGCGCCCGACCACGACAGCCCTTCGTGGCCGACGATCTTCGGCGCCACGAACAGGAGCAGCTCGTCGGCCAGGCGCTCCTTGAGGAACGAGGAGAAGATCTCCGCCCCGCCCTCGACGAGCACGTGCAAATGCCCCTCGCGCGCGAGCCGCCGCACGAGCGCTTTCAAATCGACGCGGCCGTCCTTCTCCCGAATCGTCCACACGTCGACCCCGGAGTCCGCGAGCCGCTTCGCCTTGGGGTGGCTCGACGGCTCGAGCGTGGCGACGATGGTGCGGGCCGCCGATCGCTGCGTATAGACGCGCCGGTCCTCGCGCGTGCGGAGCCTCGAGTCGACCACCACCCGCGTTGCGTCGCGCCCTCCGGGAAGACGGGTGGTGAGCGCCGGATCGTCGCGCTCGACCGTGTTGGCCCCGACCAGCACGACGTCGGCCTGGTCGCGGAGCTGGTGCACCCGCTTCCGCGACTGCTCGCCGGAGATCCACTTCGAGTCGCCGGTGGCGGTCGCCAGCTTGCCGTCGAGCGTCACCGCCGCCTTCAGCGTGACGAAGGGCAGGCCGGTGCGCATGTACTTGAAGAACGGCCGGTTCAGCCGATCGGCCTCGTCCTTCAGCACGCCGCCCATCACTTCGACCCCGGCGCGCTGCAGCCTCCGCACCCCGCGGCCATTCACGAGCGGGTTGGGATCCGACGATGCGTAGATGACCCGGCGCACTCCCGCCTCGAGAATGGCCCGGGTGCACGGCGGCGTCCGTCCGAAGTGATCGGATGACCCGGCGCACTCCCGCCGCGAGAATGGA
>FWPU01007582.1_pt1 | contig 19827 bp, 23 predicted proteins | sample 2228361 | NCBI WGS metagenome assembly FWPU01 (sample SAMEA103939777, study PRJEB20133) | metagenome
TGAAACCAAAGAGGAAAAATCCGTGTTCATCCGTGTGTATCCGTGTCCTATTCATCCCACCATCGCCTTCTGCATCGCCTCGGCGTAGGCATGCTTTTATGCTTCCGCCCCATAGATGATCCGCTCCGCCCACGCTACAACCGCTCGCGCGAGTTGTATGGCTTCCCAATACTCCTCCTTCGTCACGTCTTCGTAATCCCCAGGATACCTGAGCATCACCGCGTAACCGGTCAGCCCAGCGACGTTCTCTGCTTCCGGCGGCAGCGCCACGCCCGACGGCAGTAGCGCCATCAAGTAGTCCAGGTTGTGAACCTTGTGGAACTCGATGCCATAGTGAATCAACACAGCCTTGATGCTTTTCTCTGCCGCCTGTTGTGCGTGGAAACACAGCTGACTGTACAACACCCCTTCAGGCGTCGCGGCGACCGCCAACGCCAAATCGCTTTTTGCGTGGCGCAGCCAGTCAGCCGCGCTCCCCGGAGTTGGCCTGTCAGGCAGCATAGATTTCTCTCCCCTCCGCCAGCACCGTGCGATAGATCAGGCCGATGTTATCCTTATGCCGTTCGAGTATGTCAGGCGTCGCCACCATAATGTCAACCGGATGGCCGAACCCAAACATCCGCTTGTAGAGGTAGCGAGTCGTGTTGAGGCGGTGCGTGCCGTCGGGCACGATCACCAGCACGTCAATGTCACTGTCGGGTCTGACATCGCCACGCGCCACCGAACCGAACAGAATGATCCGTAGTGGGTGTACTGCGCCGACAATGCGCTGCACCAACTCTTCGATGATCTGTGAATGATGCGGCCCTATACTCGTCTGTGACATGCCGCCTCCTGAACTGCGATCTACCCTCCCGCCGCCATCGCCTTCTGCATCGCGTCAGCGTAGGCCAGGTGTTCGCCGCCGGGGATCGCGCGCACCCGGTCGGCAAAGGTTGCGGGTTTTTCGGTAAGAGTCGTCGCTAACCAATCTCCTGTGGTATGCGCCGACCACGTTCAGTGCGGTCAAAGTCGCCGTCGAGACTTACCAGCGTCAGGTCATACTTTTGGGCAACGGTGTACTGGTAAGCGTCGTCAAAGTCGAGGTTGAATTGGGTCATCGCTTGCACGAGTTGGGGAGTGTCTTCCGGTTCGAGGTGAATCAGTGAAACGGCACCGTCCACGAACGCATCCTGGGCAAAGCGCAACAGGACGTCTGTTCGCTTCAACCGGCCCAACACGACGCCGATGGAGTGAAAGGCAAAATCGCTGATGAAAAGGCGCTCCGAAGGAATGCGCGCAAGGAATTGCCCGACTTCTTCAGACCTTGCCTGATCCAACAGGCGCTCAAGCCAAACGTTGGTGTCTACCAGGTACACGGGTCAATCCCCCCGCCATTCCAGGGCTTTTTGCTCAAGTTCGAGCGACGTGTATTGAGCGCGGTAGTCACGCAACGCCCCGGCCCAATCCTGGCGCAGCGGGCCGCTGGACTTGACAGCCTGCTCACCCTGTTCTTTACGAGACCACTTCTGTACAAGAAACTCGACAAAATCCCATACCTCTCTTTGAGCCTCTACAGGAAGTGCCCGAACTGTCGCTTCCAAGGAACGCACCCCGGGGTCATCGGCGACTAGTTTTCCCGAAGAATCCGTATCGGGACATTTTTCCACAATTGCTGTAAATGCTCTCATCACGACCTCCTGCTCGACCGGATACCGCATTCACGGACCCGCTGACTCGTTCACCCCGCCATCGCCTTCTGCATCGCGTCAGCGTAGGCCAGGTGTTCGCTGCCGGGGATCGCGCGCACTCGGTCGGCGAGGGTTTCGGGTTTGTCGCTATGATTCATCGCGTCTCCATTTTGTCGGGACACGGATGAACACAGATTCACACGGATTTTATCTTATATATATTTTTATCCGTGTTTATCCGTGTGAATCCGTGTCCTATTTTCGTGTCCAAGACAGATCGCCCTTGTGTTCGTTGTCATAGACCTTGCGCTTGAACTCGGCCTTGGGGCCAAAGTTGAGCAGCAATCCAACTTCGATGTCGGTAGCCTTGAGATAGCGGATGAACACGGATTCACACGGATGAAACCAAAGAGGAAAAATCCGTGTTCATCCGTGTGTATCCGTGTCCTATTCATCCCACCATCGCCTTCTGCATCGCCTCGGCGTAGGCGAGGGCCTCTTCGATCTGCGGGACTTCGCGCATGCGGCGGGCGCGCTTCTCCATCTCCGGGCGCAGCCGCTCGATCTCCGCCAGCAGTTCCTCGCGGGGCATCGAGTCAAGCACCGCCTGCATCTCGTTGATCACCCGCGCGTACTTGTCGCCCTCGGCGGCGCTGATCCACTCGACGCGGAATCTTCCAGGTGTCATCCCCATCTTCTCGAAGGCGCTCATCAGCCGCTCGGCGCGCGCCGCGCCCACGCGCTGCCCGGTGATATAGTGGCAGTCCTGCGGGTGGCAGCCGGAGTAGAGCACCGCTCCCGCCCCCAGCCGGAACGCCTCGTAGATAAAGTCCGCGTCCATACGCGCCGAACACATCACGCGCAGGCCGCGCTCGTTCGACGAGTACTCGAAATGGCTGACGCCGGCCAGGTCCGCGCCGCCGTAGGAACACCAGTGACAGCGGAAGGCAAGGATTTTCTCCTCCGGCCTGGTCGCCAGCAACGCGCGCAGTTGGGCCAGAATCTGTGCGTCGGTAAAGTGCATCTGCGTGATGGCGTTGTGGGGGCACTCGGCCACGCAGCCGCCGCAGCCGTGACACTTGGCGATGACGACGTTCGCCGCTTTGCCCTGCTCGACCTCGATGGCGCCGTAGGGGCAGGCCTTGGCGCACAGGCCGCACTTTTTGCCCTGCGCGCTGATGCAGCGGTCTTCCCACACCTGCGCCACCACCGGCTCGATCTCCCACTCGTCCGAATGCAGCACGCGCCCGGCGCGCGCCGCCGCCGCGGAGCCTTGCGCCACGCTCGCGGGGATGTCCTTCTGTCCCTGGCAGGCGCCGGCCAGGAAGACGCCATCGGTGGGGCTGTCCATCGGGCGCAACTTGGGGTGGTATTCCATGAACCACCCGCCGGGGCTTTGGGTGATGTTGAGCACGGAACTGACCGTGTCCACATCGGGCTGCGGCACGGCAGCCTGGTTCAGCATCACCATATCGTACTCGCGCTCGATCACCCGCCCCAGGTCGCGGTCCTCCGAGGTGACGAACAGATTGCGCGTTTCGGGGTCTTCGCTGATGAGGCTGGGGCGGCCCTGGATGAAGCGGATGCCCATCTCGCGCGCCCGGTCGTAAAACTCCTCATAGCCCTTGGAGGGCGTGCGGATGTCCATATAGTAGATGGTGATGTCGAGCGCGGGGTCGGCCTGCTTGAGGAGCACCGCGTTCTTGATCGCGTACATGCAGCAAAAGTTGGAGCACCACGGGTTGAAGCGCTTGTCGCGCGAGCCGACGCAGTTGATGATCGCCAGCCGCCTGGGGTTCTGCCCGTCGCTGGGGCGGATCAGGTTGCCGGCGGTGGGGCCGGCCGAGTTGTTGAGCCGCTCCATCTCCATCGCCGTGATGACGTTGGGGTAGCGCCCGTAGCCGTACTCCGGCATCACGCTGGGGTCGAAGTGGTTGAACCCCGTGGCGACGATGATGGCGCCGACATCTTCCCACACCAGTTCGTCTTGCAGGCTAAAGTCAATCGCTTCCAGTTTGCCGCACGCCTCGACGCACTTGTAGCAATGGATGCAGGCGTCCAGGTCCACCGTGTACAGGAGCGGCACCGACTGGCTCATCGGCACATAGATCGCCTTGCGGGGCGCCAGGTTCATCTCAAAGTAGTTGGGGACTTCGATGGGGCAAACCTTGGCGCACTCGCCGCAGCCGTTGCAGCGGTCCTTGCGCACGTAGCGCGATTTCTGGCGCAGGAGCACCTTGAAATTGCCGACGTAGCCCTCGACCCGCTCGACTTCCGTATATGTTCTCACATCCACCTTGGGGTGACGCGCCGCGTCAACCATCTTGGGGGCGAGAATTCATATACTACAGTCCATCGTGGGGAACGTCTTGTTCAGTTGCGCCATCGTTCCCCCGATGGTCGGCTGCTTCTCCACCAGGATAGTTTCGATGGACTGGTCGCCCAGGTCGAGCGCGGCGCTGATGCCCGCCACGCCGCCGCCGATGACCATGGCCCGCTTGGTGACGGGCACGGTGATCATTTGCAGCGGCATGAGGAAGGCGGCCTTGGCCACCGCCGCGGCGATCTGGTCCTTGGCCTTTTCGAAGGCGCCCTCGCGGTCGTGGCCGTGCGCCCAGGTGCACTGCTCGCGGATGTTGGCCATTTCCATCAAGAAGGGGTTCAGCCCGACCTCGGCCACGGCGGCGCGGAAGGTCGGCTCGTGCATGCGCGGCGAGCAAGCCGCCACGACGACACGGTTCAGGTTGTACTTCTTGATGTCCTCCTTGATGAGGTTCTGGCCGCTATCGGCGCAGGCGTAGGGCGTGTTGATGGCGCGCACGACGCCGGGCAAGCCGGCCGCGTACTCGGCCAAGTCGGGCGGACTGACTACGCCCGCGATGTTGGTGCCACAGTGGCAGACGTACACGCCGATGCGGAGGTTGCCGTTAGGTGAAGTATCGGTCATACTGATCTCCTATGGAAAATACCTGTAGATGTCTTTGCGGTGCAGAATCCTGACGAAAATGACTTCACCCGCCACCACTTCTATCCCGATCCGGTAATCGCCCAATCGGACGCGATAGAAGGCATCGTAACCCTGCATCTTTTTCAAATCCCGAATTTCATTCAAATCCGGTGCGGCCTTGACTGCCTCGATGACTTTCTGGACTCGCCGCAACAGTCGCCGGTCTTTGATACGCTTAAGGTCTCGCGCGAAACTGGCCTCGAACTTGACATTCACGCCTGCCCCTCCAGGATGGCAGTGATGGCCTGCTCGCTCACAAACTCGTTCTGTCGCCCTTCACGGATTGCGTTTGCCAGCCCGATTTCTTCCATTGCCTCCACGATGAGTTCAAAGAACAGTTCGCGCTTTTCTTGCACCAATTCGATCACAACTTCTTTGAGCAATGTCTTGGCTTGTGCCTCGCTAATCGTCAGTTCCATTTTGGCTCCTCCATCTCCTAGCCAATCTCACCGATCACGCCTGCGAGGTTGGTACCACAGTGGCAGACGTACACGCCGATTTGGGAGAGATGCCCATGTCGGCCAGGAACTTCATGCCGTCACCAACTCCAGCGGGTAGACGTTCTCTTCGGTCAACCAAGCAGCATATTGGAGCGCCTGTTGAATGTCCTCCGGTTCCAGGTATGGATACGCCTCGATGATCTCATCCGTGCTCATGCCGTTAGCGACCAGGTTCACGATCAGAGACACAGTGATGCGCATCCCACGGATACAGGCACGCCCGCCCATAACATCTGGATCGAAAGTGATGCGATCAAACTCCAACATACGTCACCTCATTACGTCCACTCCGACAGCCGCACCTCGCCGAAGCCCGGCGGCCTGCACAGCGAGCAACAGGCCGGGCAATTCAGGAATGCCGGTCAACCCCGTGCCTGGCTAGGCCACAGCGAGTACACGGGCACCATAACCTCGCGCCCGGCCTTCTGTCGCCCACGCACGCTTTCTTCGATAGTCTTGAGCACGTTAGCCGCATAGTAGCGCATACCGCACTCGGTGCAAACGCCCGCAGGCACGTCTTCGAGCAGCACGTAATGCCCGTTCACTTTGCGGTGAAGCGTGACGCGCTTTTCGACGATTTTGCCCCCGCAGTATTCACAGGTTTCGTTCTCCCAAAAGTCCATTTCTCTTTGTCCTTGCTTTCAGTGCAACGGGCGGTCTTCGTAGACGGTGATCACCCGTACTTTCCCACTGCTGGCGATCTGCACGCTGCCACGCAGGCCGACCACCAGCATACCCAGGCCCTTCCACCCGCCGGGGCCCGCGTACTCGTGCAGGTTGACCGCGGTGTCAACGGCAATTCACTCTTACGTCAACACCTCCTCCACGGCCAACTTGTGCCGCGCCTTCTGTGCACGCTGATCGGGCGTGGTCAGTTCGAGCGCCTCTTTGGGACACCACTTGACGCACTGGGGCCCATCAGGCTGGTCGGCACACTGGTCGCAGATCTCGGCCAGTTTCGTCGCCGGATTGATCGAGATCGCGCCAAAGTCGCACGCCTCGATGCACCAGGCGCAGCCGTCGCAGCGGCTGGCGTCCACGTGGATGATGCCGGTGACCGGGTCCTGCGAGAGCGCATCACGCGGGCAGGCGATGACGCAGGGCGCATCCTCACACGTGCGGCAAGCCACCGCCGTGATCAGGATCTCCTGGGCACGCACCGTGCGGATACGGCTGCGGTAGGTGTTGAACTCGCCCGTCTTGGTATATGAACAGATGTACTCACATAACTGGCAACCCACGCACTTGGTGGGGTCGCAGGCAATGTACTTGTATTTGGAAGTTGAGGTGGGCATTGTCATCTCCTTGTCCGAACAATGTAATGCGTAAAGCGTAATGCGTAATTACGTTTTACGCATTACGTTTTAGTATTACCTCAGACGCCAATTTCCTCCGCCACGTCCTCCATTCCCAACTCGATCAGTTTCTGTTTGGGGATCAAGCCGTCCTTCGTCCAGCCCTTAGCCTGGTAGTACAGGTCTTTCATGTACTCCAGTTCTTCCTCCGTCACCACGTGTCCGGCCGAAGCGCCCTCTTTCATCGGTTCATGCATCCAGCGCCAGGGCAAGGTATCGTCCTTGCGCGTCCAGCCCTCGCGGATGTTGAACGCCTTTTTGATGGTGTGGGCACGTTCGCCGATCAGGTCAATGTCGTGGTACTCGAAATTCCAGCCGGTGGTGGCATTGATGAGTTGCGCGATGGCGGGCCAGGCGCCGGAGCGGTCGGCCTTGCCGGTGAAGCAGCGGCGGATGAACTTGCACAGCGGGAGTGTATCGTAGACGGCGGCATACTCTTCCGACTCGCGCGCCAGTTCGCCACGCTTGTCGTCCACGGCGAAGCGATCCACCTCGCCCTGGATGTCGGGGTCGTAGGCAGCAGAGCGGTTGTGGCAACCGCCGCGCACGCCTACCGCCGCGCCCAATGCGAAGGTCTTTAATCCACGTGCGTCGTAGCCGGGGCATTCCAGTCCCTTGACGTTCATCGCCCACTTGTACGTCTCGGTGCCGCGCTCGGCGTCCACTTTGGCGCTTGCCTTGCGCGTGCCCAGCGCCAGCAGATCGCCAATCCCCTCGCGGTCACGGATCATCTCCGCCAGCGTCACGGCGGCCTCGCCGTTGCCAAAGTTCGGCTCAAAGCCTTCAGGGTACTTGGCGCACTTGAACTCTTCTTTCTTAAAAATGCCCCGCTCAAAGGTCTCCATTGCCCACGCGATCGTGACGCCGGTGCTCATCGTGTCCATGCCGCACTCGTCGCAGATGTCAATCACCTTGATCGCGGCCTGGAGATCTTTGAGACCGCAGTTGGGGCCGACGGCGAAGAGCGACTCGTATTCGATGCCGGTCATCGCGCCGGCATAGGGGCCGTCTTTGGCGCGCGACATCTGTTCACAGGCGATGGGACACTGAGCGCAGGCAATGGTCTTGACCTTGTAGTGTTCGTGCAGGTACTCACCGCTGACCAACTCGGCGTCCTCGAAGGTCCCCTGTTGAAAGTTCCGCGTGGGCAACAGCCCCAGTTTGTTCATATTGAGCACGTTGGAAACGGTGCCCAGGATGCGGTATTTCTGGGTATAGGGCCCCTGCGCCTGCTGGCTGATGTCGTAGGACATTTTCAGCAGCGTCTCGGGGTCGGCGACGGCGACGCCGTGCGTGCCGCGCACGGAGAGCGCCTTGAGTTTCTTCGCGCCCCACACCGCGCCGTGGCCGGTGCGCCCGGCCTGACGGCCATCGTTGGTCACGTTGGCAAAGAGAACCAGGTTCTCGCCCGCCTTGCCGATGGTGGCGGAACGCACCTGGTCATCGCCCAATTCCTCGCGGATGGCTTCCTCGGTCTCGAACGTGCCCAGCCCCACGAGTTTGCTCGCGTCACGGAACTCGACGCGGTCATCGTCCACAAAGACATAGACCCACGAGTCGCTCGCGCCGTGAACGACGATGCCGTCCCAGCGGGCACGCTTGAGCGCGATGGCGAACCAACTGCCGGAGAGGCTATCGCCGATGAAGCCGGTCAACGGCGACTTGGACGCCAGGCCGTATTTGCCGCCCACCGGCACCGGCGTGCCGGCGAACAGCCCGCCCGCGATGCAGATGGGGTTGTCGGGCGAGAGCGGATCGCAACCGGGTTTGATGTTCTCCCAACACAACCGGCTCGCCATCGCCACGCCGCCGATATAGATTTTGTACCACTCTTCGGGCTTGGTCTCGACCCACGTCTTGCGTGTGGTCAGGTCCACGTGCAGAATCTTGCCACTATAGCCATACATATTAGCCTCCTGCTGACATTGACATCAGGATGATGCGGTCCCCGTCCTTGGGGGACTCGTCCATTTGATCGGCGCGGATCATGCGCCGGGCATTGACGTTGAAGATGTTGGGGTGCTGCAACGATTCACCGTCGGGCCGGATGACGTTTCCGACCAGGCCGGGGTACATTTTGGCTAACGTGCGCGCCACGTCGCGGAAGGTTGCGCCGTCAGGCAGGTCTAGCGAGGTCCCTTTCTTGCCCACGGTAAGCCGTGACAGCCCAAAGAACTCTACCTGAACCTTCATAGCCTCCCACCCATACTGGTTAGACACAAATCAACACGGATGTCTGCGAACCTTTTCACTCCTCCTTCGCGTCCATCCGTGTGAGCGCGGGCCTAACGTATTCTCACGCACAACCCAGCCCTGTCCAAGCGATGCTCGCCGACTTGCTGGTTTGGGTTTCTATTCCAGAAACCCCGTTGAGCCGCGGCATCTAGATTATAAGTGAATTACCCGATTTGGCAAACCACGTTCTCGCTGGGCTCGCCTCTCCCCGCTGTCTCATTGCCCACAAAGCGGATGGCGCTGTGTTCCGCGCTATAGATCGCGGAGCGAGGTCCGCTGCCGGATTGATAGCGGTCCGGTTTCCCCAGGTCCCATCACCATGCTCCTGCTACCGTTTGCGCTGCAACGCGGAACAACGCCAATAGCGGATCGGCAAACACGGCGGCTGCCGCGACGCCGATCACAGCGACCCATAGCGCGACCACGAGCGGGCGTGGCGCTGCGCGGGGAGAAACGTCACTTTGCCCTGTGGGCGCGATAAACGCCGCGTGGGCGATCTTCCAGTAGCAGGCAAATCCGATCACGCTACCCAGCGCACCCAGGGCGGCCAGCCACGATGAACCATCCTCGACCACCGCCGAAAAGAGGATCAGCCGCGCAAAGAACCCCGCCAGCGGCGGCAGGCCCGCCAACGAGAGCAAGCAGACCAACATCGGCCAGGCTACCTCCGGGGCGCGCCGGTGCATCCCGGCGAGGTCGGCGATCCCATCCGAGCCGGAGCGCCCAGTCCAGGCCATCCGTGCAGCGAACACGCCCAACGTCCCCAGGGCGTAGGCCAGCAGCGCAAAGAGCATCCCCGCCACTCCGCGCGGCGAGGCCGCCACCAGCCCCACCAACACATAGCCGACCTGCGCGATGCCGGCGTAGGCCAGCAGCCGCCGCACGCTTGGTTGCCACAGCGCCACGAGATTCCCGACGGTCATCGTCAACACGGCGAGCGTCGCGAGTAGCCTACGCCAGTCCACACCGAGGCTCTGTAAATCGGCCGGCAGTGCGGTCAGCAGCAGCCGCGCCAGGGCGGTAAAGCCGGCAATCGGCAGCGCCACCGCCAGGAACGTGGCCAGCGGCCCAGACGCTCCCTCGATCACGTCCGGCGCCCATTGGTGGAACGGCACGGCGGCGATCTTGGCCGCTAGCCCAGCCATGACCAGGATCAACGCCGGGAGGAGCGCCGGCCTCAGCGCCGCCTCCGACGCCCGCACGGCCTCCGCAATGCGGCCCAGATTGGTCGAGCCGGTCAGCCCATAGAGCCACGAGAGGCCGTAGAGCAAGAGCGCCGTGAAGAGCGCACTATAAAGCGAAAACTTGAGTGCCGCTTCGTCGGAGCGCAGGTCTCGGCGCAAAAGCCGGGCCAAGATGTATGCCGCAACGCTGAACAGTTCACAAGCCAGGACAAGGATGATCAGGTCCGTAGCCACACCCAGCAGGCACAATGCCAACGCCGCCAGGAGCAGCGCAGCGTAAGCGGCTCCCGGGCGCGGGCGGGCCTGCACATCGGCGTCTAAGACAAGGATAAGCAGACCCACTATCGCCAGGGCAACGATGTGGATCCCCAACGCGAACTCGTCGGCAGCCAACATTGCGCCCAAACGCAGGTCGCGTCCCCACAGCGACGCCGTGGCGATGAGCGCCCCCACCGGCCCGGCTATCGCCACAGTGGGCAGGTAGCGCTTCGCCTTGGGCCCGCGGAGTGCGTCCAGTGCCAGGGCGAGCAGCGCTGCTGCAAGAAGGGCGAGTTCGGGCGAGAAAAGCCACAGTGCTCGGTTCAAACCTTGGGCCTCCAAGGAGTAAAGCGTGAAACGTAAAGCGTGATTACGCATTACGCATTACGTTTCCCGCCTCACGGCAACTTGCCCAGCAACAGTGTCAGCGCCGCGTTGAACGTGCCCAGCACCGGCGTGGGATAAAAGCCCACCAACACCATCACCAGCACCAACGGCCACAGCGTCACCTTCTCCCAATCGCTCATGTCGGCCAGTTGCCCCCACTTTTCGCGGTCGAGCACGCCCAGGAAGAGGTGCTGCACGACCTTCCACAGGATACAACCGGCGGTAAAGAGCACACCCAGTGTACCAACGCAGGCATAAACGATGAGGGCCGGGAAATGGACGGCGCCACGCAGGACGAGGTACTCGCCCCAAAAGCCCATCAGCCCCGGCAGCCCGAGCGCGGCAAACCCAGCCGCCAGCATCAGGCCGTAATAGTGCGGGATCTGGCTCGCCAGCCCGCCGAACGCCCCTAGGTTGTAGGTGCGCGCCCGCTCGTAGAGGATGCCGGCCAGGAAGAACAGCGCCGCAACGATGATGCCGTGCGCAAACAGTTGCATCGCCGCGCCGTTCAGCCCCGAGGCGGCAGCATCTAGGCTCTCTGCACCTGCACTGAGCGTGATCGAAGTGCTGCTCACCGCCGCCGCGCACACGCCCAGCACGACGAATCCCATCTGTGCCAGCGACAGATAGGCGATCAGCCGTTTGAGGTCCCACTGCGCCATACACACCAACGCCCCATAGACGATACTGATCACGGCCAGGATCGGGATGAGCGGCACAGCCGTGGCAAAGTGCTGGAACGCGGCGGGAAAGAGCGGCAGCGCGATGCGGATCAGCCCATAGCCGCCCGCGCTCAGGAACATCCCTGCCATTGCCGCGCTACCGGCGGTGGGCGCTTCGGCCTGCGCGTCGGGCATCCAGGTGTGGAAGGGGAAGAGCGGCAACCGCACGGCGAAGGCGAAGAGGAAGGCCAGAAAGACCCAGCGCGCCGCGCGCGGCAGGTCGGCATAAGGGCGGGCCTCTGTCGCCCTCACCATATCGAAGGTACCGACAGCGCGATAGACTGCCAGGATCGCGATCAGCATCGCCATGCTGCCCAGCAGATTATATAGGAAGAACTTGATCGCGGCCTGCTCGCGCCTTTCTCCGCCCCACACACCGATCAGCAAGAGCAACGGGAGCAGCCCCAGTACCCAGAAGCCATAGAACAGCACCAGGTCCTGCGCCAGGAAAACACCGAAGGCGCTCGTCTCCAGCAAGAGGAATAGCGTGAAGTACTCCTTGACCCGCGGATGCACGGTGCGTGCCGAGTACCACAGCGCGAGTGTGGCCAGCAGCGCGGTGAGACAGACCAGCGGCGTGCTGAGGCCGTCAGCGGCGAGTGAGTAGTCAACATTGAACGGCGCATTGATCCACACGTGGCTTTCTGCCGGATACATCCCATCGTCGGCCATCTGGTACACACTGATCCACAGAATGACTGCCAAGACGAGCGTCACTAGGGCAAAGAAAACCCCCACGATGCGGATCGTCCGCACATCCTCCTTGGGAATGACCAGGATCAGCAGTGCGCCTGCCAGCGGTGTGAACAGGATTACGCTCAGAATTGGGAACATGGTCTACTCTCCTCTGTCAGATTTGCCGGGGCAGACTGAAACCCCATGCCACATTCGGCTCACAGTAACAGGAAGACCACCACCAGCACCAACACGGCGATGGACGCCAACAGCAAGTAACTCTGCACCTTACCGGTGCGGGCGCGGCAGGCCAGCCCACCAACCTTGACCGCACTGCCCACATTATCCACCACCAAGCCCACCCCACGCTCCGTCCAATCGCTCAGACGCACGAGCGCGAGCGTCCCCGGCCGGGCCAGGCTCACCAGCCGATCCAGCCACGGGTCGAACGCGGCGCAGGCGCGCGCCAGTCCTCTGCCGAGATACGCCGCCCCAGCGGCCAGCCGATCCAGGGTATGCCGCTCCAGCGCAGCGCTGGCATGAGACAATTCCCGCCCAACGCGGCCCAGCGCGTGAACCAGCGCGCCCAAGATGTACGCCTCGGGCCAGGCGCAGGCCTGGGCCAGTCTGCGGCTCGCGCGCGTCGCCAGCCCGGCCAGTGGATGCAGCACGCGAGTCTCGAACCAGGCGGCGACCACCGCTGGGCCGCGCCCTAACCACCTCACCCGCTCGGCCACTCCATTCAGTGCGCCATCTGTCTCGGCAAACGCTTGGGCCAGCCCGACCGCGCCCTGGCCGAACCCCCGGTACAGTCGGTCGAGGTAGAGCCCTTCGCGCAGCCAGCGATAGACCAGGCCCAGCCGCTCCAGCCGGTCCGACTGCCCCGTCACAAGCGGCTGCCAGACATAAACCAGGAAGGCCATGATCAGCCCGCTCACGCCAAGAGCGATGCTCAACGACGTGATCTCCCATACAAAGTCGCGGACAGCGTCCGGCCTGCCCAGCAGCACCCCCACGCCATCGGGGATGACCCCACCAAGCCCCACCAGTTGCGGGGGGACGCCGATCACTCCCAGGACAAGCGCCAGAAGCGCCAGCACGACCAGAGGCGCCGTCATCGTCGGTGGGCTTTCCGGCGCACGCGCGGCGGCGACGGAGCGCGGCGGCCCCGCGAAAATCAGGCACACCTGCCGCAGCGCGGAGAAAGCGGTCAGACCACCGGTCACGGCCAACGACCAAAAGGCTGCCTGGCTGACGTTCGACGCCCGCGTCAGGATCGTGTCCCTCGACCAGAAGCCGGCGGTGACGAATGGCAATCCGGCGAGCGTCAGCGCGCCGATGAGGAACGTCAGGAACGTCTCCTTCTGTCGCTGGTGCAGTCCCCCCATAAGCAGCATATCGTGGGGATCGGGCGGGGCGCTGCCTGGCTCTGCCTGCTGGCCCAGGGCTACCCCACGCGCCACCGAACCGGCGGCCAGAAACAGTAATGCCATGACGATGGCAGTCACGACGAGGTGAAACACGCCTGCCGCGAATGCACCCAATCCCAGCGCGGCGACTGCATAACCCAACTGGCTGGCGGTCGAAAACGAGAGCGCCCGCCGCACATCGCGCTGCGCAACGGCGAACAGGGCGGTTAGACTGGCGGTGACGACGCCGACGAGCGTGACGACAGTCATCCCACGGCCCATGATCATCAGACCAGGTGCGGCTGCATCGAACAACGGGCGGGTGCGTGCGAGCAGGAGCACACCTGCCGGTGCCGCCAGGGCATGGATGAGCGCCGAGGCCGGAGCAGGGGCCTCTATGGCTTCGACTAGCCAGACATGCAGCGGAAACTGGGCCCCCTTGGCGATGACCCCACCAAATAGCAGGAACGCGATGGTCGGCAGCAGCGGGAACGACGTACCCGGCACGGTCATCTGTGCCAGCCGCTCCAGCGTCGCGGCACTGAATACGTCGCCATAGGCCAGCGAACCGGTATGTGCCCAGAGCAAGGCCAATCCCACCACAAGACTCAGATTGCCCAGGCCGTTCACCAGGAACGCCCACAACGCTGCCTCGTGGGCACGTCTGCGCTCGTGCGCTGAACCGGTCAGCAGATAGACACCGACATCTAGGATGACCCAGCAGATGAAGAAGGCCAGCAAGTTGTCGAAGACGAGCAACCCCAGGACGGCGGCAGTGAGAAGCGAAAGGTGAGCGAGAAAGTGGTTGTAACGCGAGTTCCCCTGGAGCGCTTCCGCGCTGTAGGCGAAGGCGAGCAGGCTGATCAGCGGCATGGCACAGAGCATCACCCCGCTCAGCGCATCTAGGTAGATGCCGAGGCGGAAAACGCTCCGGCCGACGGCAAACCAACGAACAGCGGAGGACAGGAAAGGCTGTGCCCCCTCGCTCACCCTTGCCCAGAACAGGATCTGCGCCAACAAGAAGGAGAATGCAACGCCATTGACGGCGATCTGGAGACTCGCCATGCGATTGCGGTGCACAAATAGGGTGATCCCAACGAACGCCAGTAGCGGGAAGAACGGAACAAGCCAGGCCAAGATAAACACCGACATCCGCAACCTACTCCTTGAGCCAATCCGCCTCATCGAGTGCCGTCGTCCCGCGGCTGCGCCAGAGCGCGACGCCGAACGCGAGCCCCGCCACGGTCTCCACCACGAGCACGACATAGACCGCCGCTGCCAACAGATGCCCAGAGAACGCGACCAGGTTGACGGCGACACCGTTGAGCATCATGGCCACGCCCATCAACACACCCACCACATCACGCCGTGCCAGCACCGCGTATAGCCCGGCGCAGAACAGAAGCGCGGCCACGATCAGGCTCCAGGGCAACAGGCCGCTCGCACCATAGCGGGCCACGACGATCCACACGAGCACCCCGCCCAGCGTTGCCGCCACCACCACTGCCTGCCACGAACGCTCGCCAAGCCCGGGGTTGGCGCGCGCGATCTCCTTGACCACCCGAGGGGCAAGGCGGATCAAGAAGACTAGACCGGCCACGAGGAGCAATTGGAGGGCGGCGATGACCGGGGCCTCCAGGAACGCGAACAGCCCGGCCACGCCCAAACACGCCACGGCGAGGAGTATGGTGGACTGCAGCGCGTCGCGCCGGATGATAGCCGCGAGCGCCCCTCCCAGCGCGACCACGCCGCAGACAATCAGCAGGATGGTGTGAAACAACATGCCGGTGATTCTCCGCTGAGAGAACTCATAACAACGCAATGGTCCTTTGATACACCGCATTCGCCAATGATGCGAATGCCGTTCCGGGTCGGAGCGGCGAGTCCTGTTTGAAAGGCCAGACAACGTTGCCGCTGGCATCGTACACGGCGAGCGCAGATCCTTCAAACTTGCCATAGGCGTTCAATGGTCGTTCGCGGGGGATCGAGCGCCCGCAGATGCTGTGAATTTGCTTGAGGTCTTTGGGGGTAGCCGCCCATTCGGGAAAACAGATGACCCCGCCAACAGCGCACAGGGGGAAGCGCTCATGGAGGTTGGTCGCAAATGCCACCAAATCATTGTGACCATTTTTCCAGTTCTTCTTCAGGCTGTCTTGCGACTGAAAGTGTTTGGGACCAACAGCCAGCACCAAGCCGGCCTCCGGGTTTGTCATCCAGACATCCACTTCCTGCCAACGCACTGCACCCAACAAATCCTTATCCCTGTGATGGATCTGCCATGTTTCCTTCTGGACATGATGCTCCAGATCGCTGCGTTCCTGATCAGCCAATATTACGCGAAGATGTGTCGTAATGCATTCTGCCGTCCATTCCTGGAGCGCCACAGCCAATGCTTGCTGTTCCGCTTTTGGCAGGCTTACGTCAGGGCTGGTCGCCAGATAGCCCTTGACGATGGTGCCCCACCACTCATCTTCGATGGTTGCCATTGTGCTTTGCCTTTCTCCGCCTGATCAGTTTAGTCAGTATGCTCCGTGCATCATCGTGTTGCGGAGCGGTTATATCGGCAGGTGTCACGATCCTGTCCACTACTTCGATCGCGGCGTCAAACTGGCGTGACCGGACCAGTGCATCCACTGTGTCGAATACCGCATCTAGTTCGTCTACCGGGGGCGGCAACGGGATATTGTTCGCCTCGCTTGGCATCAATTCCAGGACACCACCCCCATAACTCCGCCCGGTCAATTCGCAGGCAAGCAGCGTCCAGGTATTGAGAAAACCTGCCACATGCCGTTTCCCAAGGGCAGGTTGTTGCCAGCGCACGCGGTGAACAGTATCCGTAGCGGTGCATTGTTTCGACAGATGAATCAACTTGGGCACTTCACCAGCCTGCCTCAACAAAAGCGCATCGGCCGGCCAGATACTAGGCACAGCATACCACGGCTCGCGGTTGCGGCACTTGAAACGGAGATTGACCTTTTGTTCAACGCCGTGTGCCAGATAGTCACGTAAAGACGGCGGCAGGTTCTCGATCGGCTCAGAGATGTGAAGTAGAAACGATGGCCGGCCTTGCTCGACAAGCGATCCGAAATCCTCAACAGAGAGGTTGATGCCACGCAGGTCTCGGGCGCTAGTGATGACCGGCATGAGATGCGCGCCATTGCCTAGCGCTTCAACCTCTCTTTTGGACAAGATGAAAAAGTCATTAGAACCTGTGACGACACCGACCTCGACGCGACCATACGCCCGAAAAGGCTTCCAGGTCAGTTGGCGGAAGGAATCGCTCACGACCTGGCACTCGCCCGGGGACAGGAATAGGTGCGTCCATTTCGAGCACCAATCCCACATCGGCGCAGGGTCAGCCGGATACGGTGGTCCCTCCTCCAGGTGTGTAAAGGACATCGTCAACAGACCGCCAGGCCCTTCGGTATCCTGATCGCAGAGGAGCAGTACGACGGATTGTTGTACCGAAGGAAACAGGGCGTCATCTGGCAAGCAGACGATGACCCGCCGGAAACGGGACAAGAGAAAACGTCTTAATTCTTCAGCGTAACCAACGTGCAAGAGTTCTTCAGGCACTACGAAGGCCAATCGCCCACCATCTGACAAGAGTCCACAACTCACGGCGACGAATGGCGCCCGCGTGCTCATCAGCCTGGAGGGATGGAGGCCCATACCCCGCATCTGCCGGAAGGCCAGTTGCCGGCTATGTTCGGGAAACAAGTGCGAGCGGATAAACGGGGGATTGCCCACAACGACGTCGAACTTGGGCGGAGTCTGAAACAGGGAGGTCTGTGCCCACTCGAAAAAGTCGCTGTGGATCGCGCCAGAGGCCGCCGCAGCCTGTGGGTCTATATCCACGCCCACGCAAACCGGATGCCTGTTGCCGAGATCGGCCAAATGCGTGCGCGCGGCGGCAAGAAATACGCCTTCGCCGCAGGCCGGATCTAGCAGTCGGTCAGCGGGCGACCGGACCGCCCACCGCACCAATGCAGACGCCACTCTGGGAGGGGTGTAGACTGCCCCAAGTGTCTTTTCGGCAGCACCGTTTTGTCGGTAGCGACTTACCGGTAAGGTCGTCACGGCTGTACAACTCCTGAACCGATGTATGGCTCGCCCTGCAGCCGATTTCACGGAGGGCTCTGAAAGCACCGACCTCAACCAGCGGCTATTATAGTACGATTGGAGCCAAAACGCCAACGACAGTTGTATAACCGCTGCCGAAGGACTATAATGCAGCAAATGGTTTCGCTCAAACTCACTGTCCTCGCCGACCGTCTGACCGTGTGTCGCCTCGATCCGCACGCCGAGATCCCAGGATGGGCTGTAGGTGAACCATTCTGCTCGATCACCCGCACCGCCGATGAACTCTCCATCGTCTGCACCGAGCCGTGCGTGCCTGCCGGTGTGGAATGCGAGCGGGGTTGGCGCGCGCTCAAGGTCGAAGGCCCGTTCGATTTCGACGCGGTCGGGGTCCTTGCCGCCGTCGTGCAGCCGCTGGCCCAAGCCGGTGTCCCCATCCTGACCATCGCTACGTATGACACGGACTATGTGCTGGTCAAGGAAGCCCAACTGGAACGCGCTATGGCAGTGCTTATGGCGTCCGGTCATCACATTCGCCGGTAACCCTGGTTGACGAGTAAGGCAATCGGGATTACAATCCGTGCGCATCAGATATGACAGCACAGCGCAAACGCCTACAGGTCCTCATATTCTCCGGCATCGCCATCGCGGCGGTCGTCGTTCTGGCCGCCGGTCTGTCCGGGGTCAGGCTGCAGCCCGGTCAGCCCTTCCCTTTCAGTTGGCCCATCCAGAAGGGAGCGGGAGGGTCAGGATTTCTATTCGGCGGGGAGATTTTCGTCTTCATTCTGCGGGTGTTTCTCCTCGTCATCTGGCTGCTCCTGCCCTTCGCCATCATCTACCTGATCGTCTCGCCGAAAGCACGTAAGCGGCTGCTCAGAGACCTGATCACGTTGCTTCCGCTCTTCATCCTGCTGCACCTATTGTTGCGCGAAGGCGCCGGTCTGGTGAACCCGGAGGAGGCACAGCCGGTAGAGCCGCCATCGCTTTCGGTCGAGATGACCGAGTTGCCCGCCTTTGAACCCGAGAAGACACCGCCCCCGGAGTGGCTCTTCTTTGCGGTGAGCCTGGGATTGGCCTTGCTCATCGCCGTGCCGCTCGTGCTCATGCTCTGGGTTCTCTGGCGACGCGGGCGACGCCGCACAAGCGGGCTGGAACGGCTGGCGCAGGAGGCCCAGGAGGCACTCGATGCCATCCAGGCGGGGGCGGACCTGCGCGATGCCGTCATCCGCTGTTACGTCGAGATGGCGCGCGTCGTGCGCGAGCAACGGGGCATCCGCCGTGACAGCGCAGAGACGGTGCGCGAGTTCGCAGACTATCTTGAGGAAGCCGGCCTGCCCGGCGAGGACGTGCGACGGCTCACAGCGCTCTTCGAGAGCGTCCGCTACGGAGCCAAACCGACCGGCGAAAGCGAAGAGCGCCAGGCGGTCACCGCCCTGACCGCCATCGCCAGGGCATGTCAGGGTGCACAATGAGCGCGAAGGTCAAGACCATCCTGGCGCTCGCGGCGCTCGTCCTGTTGCTGGTGATTCCCCTGCGCCTGATACTCCTGGATTTTGTACGTGATACACTTGCCGTCCCGCTGAGCGCCATCTTTCAGGTCGGGCAAGCCCTGATCCGGGCCATTCCCCAACTACCCCTGTGGGCGTTCTTGATCGTGCTCGCCCTGCTCATCGCCATGAACAGCCTATCCCAAAAGCGCAAGGCAGTGCAGGGGCAAGGCAGGGTCAAGGCGTTCTTGCCGGGGCCGGTGCAGGTCCTGGTGCAGTGGCTCCGGCACAGGGGACGAGGATACTATTTCAAGAGACGGCTCGCGCACCGGTTGGGCAGGCTGGCCGCAGAGATGCTCGTGCCCCACGAGCAACTGGCCTCACGCCAGGCCCGCCAACTGTTGGAGCAACTCGACGCGCCGCCCGAGGTGCGCGCTTATCTCCTTGCCGGATTGGGGCCCGAGTTCGCCGAGAGCCCCAGACCACCCAGCCTTCTAGTACGGCTGAGGGAACTGCTCAGGGCAAGCACACGGCGCACACCGCTCGATCTTGATCCGGAAGTGGTGGTACATTTCCTGGAACGGCAAGCATAGCGCGGCCTTCTGCCACAAGCAATTGCCGGGCAGGGGAGATGAATGTAGCCGCGCTTTCCATAGGCTGGTTCTCGGTACAAAACACAGGCCCTCGCCCGTGTGCGGCTCAGGCCCGGCCTCGCCGATGGCTAGAAGCCATCGGCTCAGCAGATACAAGCCCGCGCAGCGGGCCGGCACAGGCCCGCCAGGGCTTTCACCTGCCCGCCAGGGCGGGCCTGCCCTCAGCCGTGCGTTTTGAGCGCACGGCGAGGGCTTCCCGGCTAAA
>FWPU01007448.1_pt1 | contig 19823 bp, 20 predicted proteins | sample 2228361 | NCBI WGS metagenome assembly FWPU01 (sample SAMEA103939777, study PRJEB20133) | metagenome
GAGGAATTTAAACAAACAACTTGCAATTATAGGTGGCACTACGCTTCTTGGTTTCAATTTACCAAAGAGGAATTTAAACTTAAGAACATGATGAACAGCAAAAGAATGCCTGAAAGTTTCAATTTACCAAAGAGGAATTTAAACTTTATAATTGCGAGTTCTTCAAGAAAAACAATAGGATTTTGAGCCTACCTATAAGGGATTGAAACTAAAACTGGTCTCTAAATGCTTCCTGATGCATTCTAAAAGCATAAGAAGTATTAAATATCATCTTTTTATAATCCCCCCTTAAAAACGCTTTCTGATGCATTTTAAAGGATTCTCCTGGACCCTGTCCAGTTTTTTTTGTTTTCTAAGAAGTGGGGATGCCCTCTTTGATATAAGTTTTAAAAAGTCTCTAACTCAGAATATTCTTTAGGTAATAAAATATATGTTTCTATTTTATTTTTAATCTGAGCTTTAATTTTTTCTAAATCTTTTTCACTTTTCTTTATACTCATTTTTAATCTATGGACACTACTTCTTGATATACCAAAAATATATGCTAATACTTCATATGGAACATTGTAAACCTCTGAAAGGTAAAAAATTGATTCTATTAACCTTTCTTTATAAAAATTCATATTTCTTGAAGAATTTTTTCAAGATGTGAAATAAGAAGTTTTACATCCTGAACATTTTCTTCAAATATTTCTTTTTCTAAATCATTTTCATAAAAATTGATATGTAAAATTTCTGCAATATGATGAAGTCTCCGAAGATTTAAATGAGGATATTTTTTATCTAATTGAAAAACAATTCTATTTCTTAATTTGTGTCCTTTATGAGGCATATTTAATTTTTCTCCTATCATTTTTACAAGTTCTGCAACTGCTCCATAATATTTTTCTCCTGCTTGTGGTAAATCTTCTTTCTTATGAAGTTCTTCTGCTTCTTTTAAATATTTTTCATAAAGTTGCATATATACAGTATAAGGTTTTTGTTCTAAATTGTCAAATATATCTTTATTTTCTGGATTTGGTTCTGGTCCTTTGAATCCAATTACTGCTTTTATTCCTGATTCTCCAAAATTCTGAATCCTGAACCTGTCAAACCCTTCTACTGGAAGCTGAGGAAAACGATAATAATGTTTTGTTCTTTCATAAAGTCCTTTGTATTTGAATTTGTGTTTTTTCAACCAATCTCTTGCTTTTGAAAGTGTCCATTTGTCCCTGGGAAATAAAATTGATTGAACTTTTGAAGGGTTTATCTTAGAAGGGTTATTAGATTCCATATTTGAAGGATTTTCTCTGTTAGTGCTGATATTCCTGCATTTGTCTTTATCAGGGTTTCTATTTGCTTCAAAAGAGAGGATTCCAGCACTAAATAATTGGTATGCCTGTTTATCCAGTTTTCTAAATCCCCATTCTTCAGGCTCTCCTTCTTGAATAATATATAGATTCCATTTTGGGTGGATTTCCCATTTAAATAGGGGCTCTTGTATTCCATAGAGTCCTGGGTCTCGTCCTTTTCTAATGATATAACCCCAAATAATTTCTTTCCCTTTTTCCAATTTTGAGCCTACCTATAAGGGATTGAAACATGTTCTTTTACTATTTTTTATTCTGATTAGTTTTTATTAGGAGATGTTTTAGTATCTTCACTTTTAGGCTCTCTCAGCAATGTAGGGTTTGTCCCAAACGAACTAAATGACACTGTGGCAAATACAGGATTTTTTGTAATGAGAACCCAATCTTTTTTACCAGAGTTTTTATTTTTACTATTCAAGTCCAAGATTATGAGCCTATAACAAAGACAAAAACAAATTTCTGCCCTCGTTGAACAATCATTTACCTTTCGTGAAGAGGCAAAAGAACTTTTAGAAAAGGCAAAAAAGAAGTTGAAGGATTTATAGAGAAAAATAGTAATTACAAGTTTTAAGCCTGCTTATAAAGAATTGAGTCTTACAAATTAAAAGGCAGAACATAACCCAATCATTTGTATCCATCAATTTCTCCATTTTATAATATCCTACTTCAATTTAACCCAATTTTATAAAATGTTTAAATTTAAAAGGGATGCGGTTTTGTTTTTGATTGGCAATTTTTTACTCGGATTTGGATTTGCGGGTTTTAGTCTTCTTTTTAATTTATATCTAAAGGAAATAGGATTTGGGGAGAGTAGGATCGGACTTTTGCTTGCTTCAATGACCTATGCAACTATGTTTATGGTGTTTCCTGCATCCTTTATAGTAAGAAAGGTAAGGTTGAGGTTTCTTTTTACATGGATTGTTATTTTTTCTGCAATAGGTTATTTAATACCTATTCTTGCTAATAAATTTGGACAGATGCTATCAGGAGTGGTAATAGCGGGTATTTTTTCTGCCTTTTTTTCTGTTATAACCGGTCCTTTTATAATGGAAACAAGCACTCCTTGTGAAAGAACCCATCTTTTTAGTGCAAATTTTGCTGTCTCTTTAATGGCAGGGATTTTTGGTAATATTCTTGCGGGTAATCTTCCTGTTTTGTTTTTGGAAAAGGGAATTGAACTTTTTTTAGGATACCGTATTGCCATAATTATTCATATACTTATTTCTCTTCTTTCTCTTATTCCATTTATGCTTATAAAAGAGGAAAAAATAGTTGAGGAAGAGCAAGTTAAAGATTTTTTCCATATCAGCACATCAAAGATGCTTATTTTTAAACTATCAATACCCCATATACTTGTTGGGCTTGGTGCAGGACTTACAGTACCTTTTTTAAACCTTTATTTTAGAGATAGGTTTTTGCTGGATTCTTCAAAAATAGGGTATCTTTTTTCTTTTTCCCAGGTTATGATGATAATGGGCACCCTTCTTGCTCCTTTTATTTCAAATATATTTGGTAAGATAAAAACAGTGATAATATCCCAGATGCTTTCTGTGCCTTTCTTGTTTATATTAAGCATAACTTATAATTTGCCACTTGCAGGAATTTCATTCCTTTTAAGAGCAACATTGATGAATATGGCTCAACCCCTTGTTATGAATTTTTCCCTTGAAATGGTTGAAAAAAACGATAGACCTTTTATTTCAGGTATTCTGAGTATGGCATGGCTTTCTGCATGGGGAGTCAGCGCCAACATGGGTGGAAAGATAATTGAAATGAAGGGATATTTTATACCATTCAACCTTACACTTACAGCCTATGTAATATCAAGTTTTTTATACGCTTTATTACTTTTACCCCTGGAAAAAAGGTGTTTTTCTAACGGTTAAAATCACCGTCCTCAGGGTATTCCAATTTATTATCCTCTTTCCTGAATTTCCTGAGGAATGTGGGAACGAGTATCTCTTCTTCCTGAGTCACCTCGAGAAAAGGCTCAAATTCCTTTCTTTTTATTTTTTCATCACTTATTCCTGCTGCTATAACAGTGACTTCAAGTTCTTCTTCTTTTAGTTCATCTGTTGTCGCAAGTCCAACAATTATTTCAATTTCCTCTTTTCCATTTAACTGCTCCTGCAAATAGTTGAATATATCGTGTATTTCTTCACTTGTGATTTCCTTTCCCACAACATTAACAAGTATGCCTTTTGATTTCTTTATATCTACTTCTTCGAGCATAGGGGACGCCACCGCATTTTTTACTGCTTCAAACCCTCTCTTATCACCTTTACCTTTTCCTACACCCATTATTGACCTTCCTCCGAGAGTCAAGATATTTCTGACATCTGCAAAATCAACATTTACATAGCCTGGTTTCTGTATTATATCAACAACGCCTTTCACAGCTTGATAGAGCACATGGTCTGCTTTTGCAAACAGTTCTTTTATGCTTATCTTTGTATCTCCTTGAAGTAATCGGTTATTTGGTATCACAAGTAAAGTGTTTACCTTGTCCTTTAATTCTAAGAGCGCTTTTTCTGCTTTTTCCATTCTTTTTTTGCCTTCAAAGGAAAAGGGTTTTGTTACCACACTTACTGTTAGCACATTTATTTCTTTTAAACTGTTTGCAAGAACAGGTATGCCTCCTGTTCCTGTTCCGCCTCCCAGTCCTGCTGTGAGAAATACAAGGTCAGCATCTTTTACGATTTCTTTTAGTTCTTCAAGAGATTCCTCCATAGCCATTCTTCCTTTGTTCGGGTCTCCACCTGTACCATGCCCACCTGTTAGTTTTTTCCCGAGAACTATTTTTTCATCAGCTTCTATTGTTTGAAGATGCTGGGCATCTGTGTTTAATGCGAAGGTTGTTACATCTCTCAGGTTGTTTTTGACCATATAGGATATGGCGTTTGAACCACATCCACCTATACCTATTACTTTTATTACTGTACCTTTATATGGGCTTTCAGCAAATTTTATCATCCTGCACCTCCTTTAAAGGTTATATTTTTTCAATAAAATCAATTAATTTTCTGAACCAGCTTTTCTTTTTCTTCTTTTCATATATTCGCTCTCTTTCCATTGCTCCTATTTTTAAAAGCCCTACAGCAGATGAGTAGGCTGGATGCCTTACTGCTTCTGCAATTCCTCCTATGTCTATAGCGCCTTTTCTTATAACAGGTAAATTAAAGACTTCTTCGGCTATCTCATCTATGCCATCAAGATTTGCATATCCTCCTGTCAAAACTACCCCTGCTGTTAGGTTTTCAAGTTGACCCCATTTTAAACTTTCTAATTGGCAAAATTTAAGGATTTCTACAAGTCTTGCTTCAACTATTTCACCATATTTTTCAGGTTCTACTTCTACAGGCGGTCTGCCTCCGCTTCTTTCAACAAGCATTCTGTTTTTACCTTCTGCCAACCTTGTGCTGGCAAAATTGTAGCTCTTTATGAGACTTTCCGCTTTGCTTCTCGATATTTTAAGCCCCACTGCCAGGTCATTTATAAGAAAGTCTCCACCAATTCTTAAAGAACTTGCATGCATTATTCCTCCATCTCTCCAGATGGTTATGTCTGTTGTGCCCTTTCCAATGTCTATAACAAGAGCCCCCTGGATTTTTTCCTCTTCATCAAGAACCCCAAAGGAAGAAGCAATTGGTTGAGATATATAGCCTACAATCTCAAAGCCTGCCCTTCTAAAACATTTCTCTATTGTTCTTAATATTGTTTTTTTTGCTCTGAGTATAAAGGCTTCAACTTCTAATTTAAGCCCTATCATTCCAACAGGTTCTTTAATTCCTCTCTGGTCATCCACTATAAAATAATTTGGATAAACAAAAATTATATCTTTTTCTTCTGAGTAGGACCTGCTTTTAGCCTGTTCTATTACTTTTTTTACATCTTCTTTCCTTATTTCATTATCCGATGTTTGAATAACAACAAAACCTCTTTCAATTTTTCCTTCTACATGTTCACCGGATACAGATACAAGAATTTCCCTTTTTTCTTTTTCAACCATACTCAAAGCTTTTTTGAGAGCTTCATCAATGGCCTCTGAAGCTTTTTCAATATTAATAATCATACCTTTCTCAATACCTCTACTTATGGCTTCTCCAAGCCCCATTATTTTTATGGTGTTTTCTTCTTTTATACCAATTATTCCTACAACTTTGTGGCTCCCTAAATCACACCCTACAATAATTTCATGTTCTTCCACTTTAAAACCTCCTTTTTTTAAAGGTGAGGATTTTTAAATCAAGCACTTTTTTAAAATTTTTGTAATTTTTGAATAAAAACTCTAACTTTTCCTCATAGTTGCCCAGCCCAAGGATTACTTCTTTTTTGTTTTTAAAAACAATTGTGCAGTCTTCTTCTTCAACATAATCTATGGAATCCATAAACTCTTTATAGTTTTCTTTAATAATTTTCATTATTTCCGTACAAGGATAAGTAGAAGATATTTTTTTATGCATAACTATATTAATATCTCCTTTTATTGTGGGCAGATTTAGGGAATCTCCAATTTTTATTATTTTCCCATCTTCATTTAAAAATATACCATCCTTAATTTTTATTAAGGGATTGAAAACTTCTTTTTTGGCTGTCAAGATGCCCACCCTGTTTTTAAATAAAAAAACAGTCAAAACTATCAGCAAAAAGGATAAAACCAATTTTTTTCTTTTTTTTCTCTTTTTACTTTTCAATAATTATAACCTCCTCTTTTAGTTTTATGTTGAATTTTTCATATACTTTTTCTTTTACATACTCTATGAGTAATTTTATATCCGCAAACTTCGCTTTCCCTTTGTTTTCTATGAAGTTTGCATGTTTTCTTGATACAATTGCATCTCCTATTTGAAATCCTTTTAGACCCACCTCATCAATTAGTTTACCGGCAAAGTTTCCGGGTGGATTTTTAAAGATGCATCCAGCAGTTCTTTTGTCAAGGGGTTGATTCTGCTTTTTTAAGGATAGAAACTCTTTTTTAATTCTTTTGATATCTTCTTTGCTTTTTTCCTCAAGTTCAAACTCAGCAAGTACCACAACACCTTTTCTATAACCTTTTCTGTAAGAAAAGTTTATCTCATCTTTTTTAACCATTTTTACCTCATTTTTTTGAACAGCAATGATACTGGTTAGGTATTGAGAGATTTCCTTGCCCATACTTCCATAGTTCATATATATCATACCGCCTGTAGATGCAGGGACCCCTATTGTGAATTCAAGCCCCGAAAGCCCTATTTCCTCACATTTATTTAAGATTTCAGAACTTAAAACTCCTGCTCCTGCTATAATTTTGTTTTCCTGAATCTTTATTTCTTTAAAATTCTTTGTGGAAATTATAAATCTGCTTATTTTATTATCTCCGAATATGCAGTTTGAACCGCCACCAAGAATAAATGGTTCTATACCAATTTTGTAAGCATATTCAAACATATCAATTACTTCCTCTACACTTGAAGGTGCACCAAAAAGTTCCGCATTTCCACCCACTTTTATTGTGGTTAAATTCTTTAAAGAGTAGTCTCTAAATATTTTTTTCTCAATGAGCTTCATAGTTTCTCAAAAATATCTTTTAATTTTCTCCAGACATCACCTGCTCCTAATGTCACAATTAAATCACCATTTCTCATAACACTTTTTAGTTCCTTTTCAAGTTCTTTTTCTCTTACAAGTTTTACCTCTTTTTTTATTTTCTTTAATTCTCTATGGATTAAATTGCTTTTTACACCCTTTATAGGTTTTTCTCCCGCTGAATATATTGGGAGTATAAAAACAGTATCTGCGATAGAAAGAGGTTCAGCAAACTCTTTGTAAAGGTAATGGGTTCTTGTGTATCTGTGAGGCTGGAATATTGCTATAATTCTCCCTTTTTTCCAGAAATCTCTCACAGTTTTTAAAACTTCTTTTATTTCAGTTGGATGATGAGCATAATCATCAAGCCATCCTATTCCCCCTCTCTCACCCTTAAACTCAAATCTTCTCTTTATTCCTCTGTAATTCTCTAAGGCTTCTTTTACAATCCAGAGAGGTATTTCCATTTCATAGGCAAGGGCAATTGATGCAAGGGCATTGAGAATATTATATCTGCCGGGTAAGTTCAGCCTGATCTCTATTTTTTCACCATTATATCCTACTGTAAATATTGTTCTACCTGATTCCAATTGTAGATTTTCAGGATATATGTCATATTTTTTTGAAAATCCGAAAGTTATAACCTTTCTCTCAATATTTCTTACAATATCTCTTAAGTTTTTATCTTCACCATTTATTATAACACAGCCATAAAAAGGGACTTTTGATATAAACTCTTTAAAAGCTTTTTTAATACCTTTCAGGTTCTTATAAGTATCAAGATGTTCTCTGTCTATATTGGTTATAACTGCAATTGCAGGGAAAAGTTTTAAGAAATACTTGTCACTTTCATCAACTTCTGCTATCAGGAAATCTCCTTTTCCTAAAAACCCTCCTGTTCCTGTTCCTTGCAATATTCCACCAACTATTATTGTGGGTTCAAGTTTTGCTTTTTCCATTATTTTACCTATCATACTTGTTGTGGTGCCCTTGCCGTGAGCACCTGAAATGCAGATTGAATATTTAAACCTTGTAAGTTCTGCAAGCATTTCCAGTCTCCTTATAACAGGAATATTTAATCTTTTGGCTTCTATAATTTCAGAATTGTTTTCTCTTATTGCAGATGAGATTACCACTACATCAGAACCTCTTACATTCATTGGAGAATGTTTATAAAAAATTTTACATCCTAATTTTTCAAGCCTTTCTGTAATATCAGTTTTTTTAATGTCAGAACCGCTTATTTCAAAACCCATCTGAAGTAAAATCTCAGCTATGCCACTCATACCACTCCCACCTATTCCTATCATATGTAATTTTTTAATTCCCCTCAGCTTTAAAAGCATAGCCTTTTCCCTCCATATATTTCTTAATTTCATAGGTTATTTTATTTTCAGCCAAAAATTTCACTTTTTTCCCTTGCTTTTTAAAAAGTTTTTTTAAAATATCTATAACTTTTTGGGTCTTTACATCTTTTTCTTCCAGCACTTCAAAAAAGCCATATTTTTCTTTTACTTCAATAGCATTATATAATTGGTGATTATCACTTGCGTGGGGAAAAGGGATTAAAAGTGAGGGAAGCCCGAAATAAAGAAGTTCATAAAGAGTGACCCCGCCTGCTCTTGTTATTGCAATATCGCTTGCTGAATAAAGGGTTTCCATATCATTATAAAAGGGAAATGCAATAACATTATCCTGAATTTTGTTTTTTATGCTGTCGTATTTATCAACACCGCTAATTAATATAAATTTAAAATTTTTCATCTCCTTGGATATTTGCACTGTTAAATCGTTTAGAAATTTTGAACCCTGACTTCCCCCAAATATTAGAATCACCTTTCTATCTAACTCTATGCCGAGTTTTTTTCTTGCATCTTTTCTGCCGACTTCTTTGAACTCTCTCAAGGGATTGCCAGTAAATATTTTCCTTCCTTTGAGGTGTTTTACTGCTTTTTCAAAGGATATGAAATTCAGAGTTGCGTTACCTGAAAACATTCTGTTAACTCTGCCCGGAATACTGTTCTGTTCCAAAAGGAAATAAGGTATCTTCTTTATAAATGCAGATGCCAGCACAGGAAAGGATGCATAACTTCCGGTTGCCACCACAGGAAAGGGATTCCTGGTCAAAAATTTTAATGCCTGTAATGTTCCATAAATATTTATAAATGTGTTTATAAATGCTCTTGGAAAGTTTTTGCCCATAAATGGTGCTGCTTTTATTACAGTTCTTTTTTCTTTTAAAGGGATTTTCGCTTTTCCTCCTATCAAAAGTATAGTATCAAAATTTTCCTGTAGTAGTTTTTCTTTTATTCTCAATGCAGGGAAAATATGCCCTCCTGTTCCACCTGTTGATATTATAACTTTCATAGCATTATCACCTTTTTTTTATCACTTTTCTCTATAAGTAATTCATCTTTTTCTTTGAGGCATCTCATTATTATTCCCAACGCCATAAAATTGGAGAGGAGTGAAGAACCTCCAAAACTTATGAAGGGCAACGGTAGACCTGTTGGGGGAAGAATACCTGTATTGACACCTATATGAACCATTACATAGTAGAATATAAATATTGCGAATCCAGCGGTATAAGTGGCCATGAACAAATCTGAATGCAGGAAAGAAGTTTTTAAAAGGGAAATTATTATAAAAAGGTAAATGGAAAGTAAAACAAATGCACCGATTAGCCCTGTTTCTTCGCATAAAAGAGAAAATATAAAATCTTTGCTTAACTCAGGAAGATATAGATATTTTATCTTGCCTTTACCTATTCCTTTTCCTGTAAACCCTCCTGAAATTATCGCAATTTTTGCTTGAATTACCTGGGGGTGTTCTTCCTCGCTTTGTATTTTTCTTTCAACTCTTTTAAGAACATGGGAAGCAAAGGTTCCTTTACCTGCGAAAAGAAATAATGTTCCTAAGATTAATGCAAATACCGCTGATTTTAGAATGTTTTTAAAGGGCATTCCTCTTATGAAGAAAAGGATGAATGTTACGAATATTATTGAAATTGCAGAGGCAAAATTTGGTTCAAGAGCCACAAGAATGAAAAAGATAAAAGGGACAAAGATTAAGAAAATCCATCTTTTTGTAAGCCATACATATTCTCTGTGTTTATAAAAATAGGCGCTCAGATATGCAAGATAAAGAGGTTTAAAAATTTCAAAAGGTTGAATCTGTATAATTTTAAAATCAATCCATCTTTTTGCACCGTGTCTTGAAACACCAAATATAAGGACAGAAATCAATAATACAAAACATACTACAAGTATAAAGAAACTATATTTCTGCCAAAATTTTTTGGGAATCATAAAGAAAGTAAAGAAGCCTATTATGGAAATAGCTGTTCTCACAAAAAGAGGTTTCAAGATGTTGATTTCAGCTTTATGCAAAAATGCTATCTGATAAAAACTTGAGCTGAATATCATAATCCATCCAATAAAAGAAAGAACAAAACACAGGATTATTGCTATGTATGTGTTTTTATAGTTCATTGAATGCATTTTTAAAATCTTCTCCTCTTTCAGCATAATCTTTATACATATCAAAACTTGCACATCCGGGAGAAAAAAGAATTACATCTCCCTTCTTTGCGATTTTAAATGCTCTTTCAAGAGCTTCCTTTACTGATTTTGCCATCTCTATGTTAAGGTCTCTGTCCTCTATATCTTTAAGTATTTCATTCTGAGATTTACCAAAGAGCACCACTTTTTTGCATTTCTGTTTAAGTATTTCTTTGAGTGTTTTAAAACTTAAGTCCTTGTTAAGACCACCCATAATCAGAATAATTGGTTTCTCGATAGATTCTATTGCACTTTTTACAGAATGAGGATTTGTGGACTTTGAATCATTATAAACCTCAACTCCTTCCTTTTCTCCAAGATATTCAAGCCTGTGAGGGAGCCCCCTGAAAGTTTCAAATTTTCCCTTTATCTCTTTAATGCTTTTTCCAAGGATTTTTAAACTCAGAAGCACAAATAAAGCGTTTTTGATATTGAATTTACCTTTTAGCGGGAAACTGACTTCCCATTCTTCTATATTTCCGTTTATCTTGAATATTGCTTTTTTACCTCTTAAAAATACTCCCTCAACCTCTTTATTGAAAGATACATTTAAAATTTTTGATTTAGGCTTGACATCTTCAGGTAATACTATGTCTTCATCAAGTATAAGAAAATCGGTTTTCTTTTGATTTTTAAAAATGTTTAGTTTTGAATATAAGTAATCTTTAAAGGAAGTGTGCCAGTCCATATGGTCTCTGTCTATATTTAAAATTATTCCTATATAAGGTCTAAAAAATCTTATCCTTTTTAATTGAAAAGAGGAAACTTCTACCACAAATACTCCTTTTCTAAAGGCAAACTCTGTTAAGGGTATGCCTATGTTTCCTGCAAGAAAAGCATTTTCTCCCTTTATACATTCGTAAATCCATTTAGCCACTGTTGATTTGCCGTTTGTTCCTGTAACCGCTATTATTTTTCCCTCGATAAATCTGTAGCCAAGTTCTATTTCATCAATAAAGGGAATTGATTTTTCCCTTATTCTGCTTATTATTCTTTCTTTTTCACTTACCCCGGGACTTACAATCACCAGATCGTTCATTAAAATCTTCTCAGAATTAATTCCTTCTTCCAAAAAGAAATTTTTTGAAAGAGTTTTTTTAAAAGATTCGGAAAACAATTTTTTGTCAGAAATGAAAACCTTGTATCCCAGTTTTTCAAGCAGGTATGCAGATGAGAAACCTGCTCTTCCAAGCCCTATTATTCCTGCCCTTTTCATCTTATTTTCAATGTGCTTAAAGCAATTAAGGCGAAAATAATGCTTAAAATCCAGAATCTCGTCACTATTTTTGGTTCGTTAAGCCCTTTTAATTCAAAATGGTGATGTAAAGGGGCACATAGTAGTATTCTTTTACCTTTCCATCTGAAAGAGATAACTTGCAGGATAACTGAGATTGTTTCTATTAAGAATATTCCCCCTGCGACTGGAAGAAGTAATTCGTGTTTTGTTAGTATTGCCATGCCTGCTATTGCTCCGCCTATTGCCTGTGAACCTGTATCACCCATAAAAATTTGAGCGGGATAAGAGTTATACCATAAAAAACCAATAAGTGCTCCCAAAAGGGATGCTCCGAATACAGATAGTTCCCAGCTTTTGGGAATAAATAAAATTTTAAGATATTCACTTATGATTTTATGACCTCCAATATAGGCAAGCACAATATAAGTTGCCACGCAGGATGCAGATACTCCGATAGCAAGACCATCAAGCCCATCTGTTAAGTTTACCGCATTGGTTGTCCCAACAAACACAAAGTAAATAAAAGGTATGTAAAGGATACTAAGATTTAAAAGGAAATTTTTAAAAAAAAGCACCTGTGTTTTTGTTATAAGAGTCCTATCAAATATATACCACATAAATATAAGCAGTATAAATGTTACACCTGACTGGTATAATATTTTTAGTTTTTTTGAAAGTCCTTTTTTCTTTTTTCCCTTCCATTTGTATATGTCATCTATTATGCCGAGAATTCCAAATAGTGTAAAGATCACTGTTATTGCGTATAAAAAGGGATTTTTCCAATCTGCCCATAGTATCACACCCGCGAGGGTGCCAAGAATTATTATTACTCCGCCCATTGTTGGAGTGCCTTCTTTTTTTCTATGCTTTTCAGGAACATCTTCACTTATCCTTTCTCCAATTTTTTTTCTTTTTAAAAAGTGTATAAATTTTCCTCCAAAGAACAGAACTATTAAAAAAGATGTAATTCCTGCATAGGCTGCTCTGAAAGTGATATATCCAAAAAGATTAAATATTATTGAATATTCTTTTAGTGGAAATAGAAAGTGGTATAGCATCAGATATACTCCTTTAATTTTTCCATCTGCATTTTTCTTGAGCCCTTAATCAAAACCATATCACCTTCTGCTAATGTGTTTTTCAGTTTGTATGCAAGATCTGAAAGTTTATCAAAATGCTCTGCTTTCAATCCTATTTTTTTGGATTCCTTAATTGTATAAATTGTATGCTCTCCTGTGCAGAATAAAATTTCTATACTATTTTCTTTTGCAAGATGAGCAGTATCTCTATGATATTTTTCAGAATAATTGCCAAGTTCAAGCATGTCACCCATAATAAGTATTTTCCTCTTTTTAGTGTTTTTATAGGTTCTTAAAAGACTTTCCATTGAGATTGGGTTGGAATTATAGCAATCGTATATGTATGTAATCTCGCCTTTTTTAACTTTCTCCATTCTCAAAGGAGGAAGTTTAAAATCCACAAGATTCTCAGCCAGATGTTTCATTTTAAAACCTTCATGCTCAATACATTTCAAAGCACATAATAGGTTTTCTAAGAAAGCGTATCCTCCTCCTGGATATGTGAATTCAACTCCTTTATAAAGGAGTTTGACAGTATCATCATATATTCTATATTTTTCTTTTTCAATATTGAAAAAATTTATATTTTTAAACATTTTTTTTACCTTTTCGCTTCCGTAGGAATTTTCATTGAAAATGAGGTATAAAGGATTTTTTATCTCTTTAAAAAGGGAAATTTTTTCTTCAAGAATTCCATCCATATTTTCAAGAAATTCAATATGGACGGGTCCAATTTTTGTGATTATTCCTGCATCAGGTCTCACAAGTTCAGTAAGTTTCTTGATTTCACCCTTTCTGTTAGTTCCTATCTCGCATATTAAGTATTCTGTATCTTCCCTTATTTCACAGAGAGTTAAAGGAACACCTATGAAATTATTATAACTCTTTTTGCTCTTTACAACTTTTCTTTTATTTGTTTTAAAAAAGTGATATATTAAATCTTTAACAGTAGTTTTACCTGTTGAGCCGGTGAGCCCTATTGTTTTTATTTTTTTATTAAGTTCTCTTTTTATTTCTGCAATTTTCCACAAGAGCTTTAATGTGTCTTCAACTTCAATTATTTTATCATCGGGTTTTAGTTTGTCTTTCCACCCCTTTTCCACAAAGGCATATATTGCTCCTCTTTCAATTGCCTGATTTGCAAAAAAAGAGCCATGAAATTTTTCTCCTTTTAGACCGATAAATATATCACCTTTTTCTATTTCCCTTGAGTCTATTTTAACTCCTTTTGCTTTTCTTAAAATCTCCTCAATTTTCATTTTTCTTCCAAAATTTCAAGAACAACTTCTTTATCATTAAATTTATGTTTAATTCCTTTAATCTCTTGATATTCTTCGTGTCCCTTACCTGCTATTAATAAAATGTCTCCCTTTTTGCATATGTTTATAGCTTTTTCTATGGCTTCTTTCCTGTTCTCTATCACAATACATTTCCTGTCATCTTTAATACCTTTCCTTATATCTTCAATTATTTCAAAGGGCTCTTCAAATCTTGGATTATCTGATGTCAGTATCACAATATCAGCCATTTCTGAAGCTATTTTTCCCATAAAAGGTCTTTTTTCTTTATCTCTGTTTCCACCTGCCCCGAAAACCACGACCAATCTCTTAGGTTTTAATTCTCTTAAAACAGAAAGGACATTTTTAAGGGCATCAGGAGTGTGAGCATAGTCAATATATATCTGATAATTTTTTTTGTTTTTAACCCTTTCAAATCTTCCAGATACACCTTCAAAAACTTCTATGCCTTTTACAATAGCTTCTTCGTCAAATCCCATTGTATAAAGAAGTGAAAATACCCCCAGAATGTTGAAGAGGTTTGGTTTGCCTATAAGAGGGGTTGAAATCTTTTTTCTTCCTGAAGAACCAATTATTTCAATTTCCATACCTTTTATGTGTAACCTGATGATTTTACCTCTGAAATCTACATCTTTATTCTCTCCAAAGCTGACTTTTCTGTATTTTATTTCTCTATAGAGCCTTTTTCCATATTCATCATCTGTGTTAATTGCAGCAATACCATCTTTTATATATTCAAACATCTTTCTCTTTGATACATAATAATCTTCCATTGTTTTATGAAAATCAAGGTGGTCCTGAGATAAATTGGTAAATATGCCACCTTTTATATCAAAATTATAAAACCTTCTTAATTTTAAAGCATGAGATGTGATCTCCATTACACAATAGTTTATCTTGTTTTTCTTGAATTTTTGAAATATTCTGTATAGGGAGAGGGCAGGGGGGCATGTGAAACCGGTTTCTATTCTTTCAGAGTCAGAAGATGCGTAAAGGGTAGTTATAATACCTGCTTTTTCACCAACAATGTCCATGATTTTTTTAATCAGAAAGGCAGAGGTTGTTTTTCCATTTGTTCCGGTAATTCCTATTATTTTAAAATCAAAAGGACCGTAAAACTCTCTGGCAATTTTATGAAGTGCTTCAGTGCTGTCTTTTACCAGAATAAAAGGTTTTTGTGTTTCAATCTTTTTTTCACATATAAAGGCAACTGCACCTTTTTTTTCTGCATCTTCTACAAAATTATGTCCGTCATCACGAAGTCCCTTCATACATATAAAAAGCCCCCCTTCTTTTATATTCTTTGAATTATCGTATATTCCCATTATTTCAACTTCTTTAAAGTTGAAACTCTCTCCCTGAGTTAATTTCAATACATCACTTAATTTCATTTTTTGCAAATAAAACTGTTTCTATGTGTTTTAAAGGTTTTTGCATCCTGTATATCTCTTCAGCAATCTGTTTAAAAAGGGGAGCAGCGATCTGAGAAGCAAATCTGCCTTTACTCGGTTCATCAATCATCACATAAATCAAGTATTCCGTATTTTCTGAAGGGAAAAAGCCTACAAAACTCATAATTTCCTTTTCAAAAGAGTATTCACCTTTTACAGTGTCAAACTTCTGGGCTGTTCCTGTTTTTCCGCATACAGATACACCGGAAAATTTAGCCCTTATCCCGCTTCCCTTTTCTACCACTCTTTTTAATGTATTTTTTAGTAACTCTGTTTCCTGCTTGTTAAAAACTTTTCTTATAACTTTTGGATAAGAATTGATATCTATTTTTTCATCTTTTATAATTCCTTTTAAAAGAAAAGGTTCCAGAAGTTTTCCTCCATTTGCAATTGATGCATAAGCCATTGCAATCTGAATACCATTTACAAATACCCCCTGACCAAAAGAAAATGTGCATTTGTATATTTCATCCCATTCCTCATATTTTCTAAGTTTGCCTGTTCCTTCACCAGGGAAATCTATGCCTGTTTTTACTCCAAAACCCATTAAAAGGGCATTTTCATATATCTTTTTTGAAGGTAAAGAAAGTGCAATTTTGCTTATCCCAATATTTGATGAGTGAATTATAACCTCTTCAGGAGATAGAATATAATTCCTTTTTATATCAAAAGGCGGATCATGGATTTCAACTCCTTTTATCACTAAGGAACCAGGACTCGTGTTAATTTTTTTAATTCTGTGATATCCTTCTTCTTTTATAAATGTAGCGTAAGTCACAATTTTAAACACAGAACCTGGTTCATAAAGATGAGTTACAGGTAGACATCTGTAAAAGGGAAGGAAGGATATGGGAATTTTCTCAGGATTAAATGATGGACAGGATGCAAGAGATAGAATTTCTCCTGTTTCCGGATTCAGTATTATAACAAACCCCTTTTTAGCTTCCCATTTTTTAATCCAGTTTTTTAAATTTCTATAAGCTATTTCCTGTAAATCAATGTCTATGGTTAACATAATGTCTTTGCCGTTTTCAGGGTCCTTCTTTGGGAAATCGGGCAGAGGAAGATATTTTCCATTTCTCGTCCTGTAGAGAATCTGATACCCATCTTTACCTTTTAAAATATCATCAAAGTAATACTCAATTCCTTCAAGTCCTTCATTATCTTTGCCAATAAATCCGAGGAGAGGAGCACATATCTCACCATAAGGATACTCTCTTTTCCATCCATCCTTTTCCCTTGTTGAGAATGCAAGAGGTCTTGATTTTCTGTCATATATTGTCCCTCTTTTTGATTTTAATACCTTTTCCCTGAAAAATTGTTTTTTAGCCTTTTGTTTATATAAAGTGCCTTCTTTTGAAAATTGAAAGGAAATTAAACTGTATCCATAGAATATAAAAACTCCATATATTGAGATGTATAAGAGTAGATTTCTTATTTTCATTTAATAATCCCCTTTTTTCGGGCAAGTTTTTCAATATTTTCAATTTTTCCCATCTCCATCAGATTTTCCCTTAGACTGTCAATTTCCTGTTCCATTTTTATTTTTTCGGTTTCAAAAGATTTTATTTCAGAAGCAAGCTTGACTATTCTACCCCTTATAAATAGAATAGCAAAAACTATGAACAGCAAAACAAGTATCCTTAAAATCACCTTCATATCTTTTCAGCACATCTCAGTTTACATGACCTTGCTCTTGGATTATTTTTGATTTCCGAAGGTGAAGGCGTAAGAGGCTTTGGAGTGAGTGTCTTTAATCTTTTTTCTTTAAAAAAGTTTTTTACAATCCTGTCCTCCAGAGAGTGATAGGAAAGACAAATAATTCTCCCCTCTAATTCCAGAAAAGAATATGATTTTGCGAGAACATTTTTTATTTTTTCAAATTCTCTGTTAATAAAGATTCTGAATGCCTGATATACCCTCTGTTTTGCCTTATTCTTCCTTAAATAGGGTACAGACCTCTCAATAATTCTATTTAAATCCTCTGTCTTTTGAATTTTTTTTCTTTCCCTGAATATATTAATGGAAATTTTTTTATAAGAAGGTTCTTCTCCATATTCTTTGAGTATACTCTCTAACTCCTTTTTTCTGAGTTTTTTGATTTTTCGCCACAAAGGTAAATTCTCCTCTGTATCATATCTCATGTCAAGGATTTCATTCCTTTTAAAAGAAAACCCCCTGTTCGAATGCTCAATGTGATAGGATGAAATCCCGAAGTCAAATAATACTTTGTTAATTTTCTTTATCTTTAAACTATTTAAAACTAACTCAAGATTTTCAAAATCCTGATTTACTAAATGGATGTTTTCAAAATCTTTGAAACTTTTTTTTGATATTCTAAAAATTTCTCTATCCTTTTCTATACCTATTATTGTTACATTCTTTTCTTTTTCCAGAATCCTTAAAGAATGCCCTCCAAATCCGAAAGTTGCATCCACTATAATATCTCCTTTTTCAGGACTTAAAAAATTTAATACTTCTTCTACCATTACAGGTGTATGGTATCTCAGAGCGGAAATCCCTCCATATCCATTATACCTTTCTGTATTTTTTCTATCACGCCTTTTTGATATTCCTCATACTTTTCAGGTTTCCATATTTCAACCCATCTGGGCATGGATATGAAAAGGCATTTATCACCAATACCAGCATGCTCCATAAGACCACCAGGTAGAAGGACTCTTCCATAACCGTCGAACTCAACTTCCTGAGCAACACCTGTAATAGCCCTTACTATCTTTCTCTTTTCTATATCATAGAGACTCCAATCTTTCTGTATTCTTTCTATAAATAACTTCCACTCCTGCATACTGTAAACATAAATACATGGGTCAAAACCGTTTGTTAAAATTACTTTTTTACCAAAATTTTTTCTTAAAAATGCCGGGAAAGAAACCCTACCCTTTGTATCTACACTGTTTAATCTATTATTCCGATTCATACCACTTTTTCCCACTTTTTACCACAACTTAATTTTAAGGGATTTTTATACTACATTGTCAAGTAGGAGTGAAAATTTTTACCCCTCCTTTATGGATATTTTTCTCTATTGGAATATCTTTTAACCCACTTCTATTTGAGGCAAAAATGAAGAAAGTGCCTGTATTATATCAAAAAATACAAGAATGCCCAGAATTATGAGCAAAATTCCAGCGACTATTTCTATTTTCCTGAAATGCTTTTTTACCTTTGAAAAAGCCTTAAAAAAGTAATTTATAAATATTCCTGAAAGTATGAATGGAATTCCCAGTCCCATTGAATATACAAAGAGTAAAAAAACTCCCTGTAAAAGGGTTTCTTTCTGGGCAGCAATTACAAGAATTGCAGCAAGAATAGGACCTATGCAGGGTGTCCATCCAAAAGCAAAGGCAAACCCCATAATAAATGAGCCTATGTATCCGAGAGGTTTGCTCTTTACATTTATCTTTCTTTCATAATCAAGAAATTTGAATCTAAAAATCCCTGTAAGATGGATTCCAAAGAGTATTATTATAATTCCGCCTATCTTTGCAAGAATTCCCTTATACTTTGCAAGAAACTGACCTATAAATGTTGCTGAAGCACCGTAAAATACAAATACCACGGTGAATCCAAGGACAAATATCAAAGAATTAATGATCACAGGTGCAATTTTGCCTTTTTCTTGAAGTTCTTCAAGAGAAATTCCAGAGATGTATGATATATAGACTGGTATCAAGGGTAGAACACAGGGGGAGACAAATGAGAAAATTCCCCCAACAAAAGCCGAGATTATACCAGGAATTTCTGATTGCATAGTGTGAATTATAAAGAATTCAATAAAAAATAATCAAAGAACTCACACATATTATCCCTGCAATATCCCAGAATATATCCTTCCAGCTGAAAAGCCCGTAAGTTTTTTTATCTTTAAATTCTTTGGCAAAGGAAAGAATAAGAGAAAGCGATATTGAGATTGTTATAGATTCGTTTTCTCTTTTATCAAACCTGAATTTCATTTCCTGATATAAAAAATGGGTTGTAAAAAATCCAAAGGCAAAGTGTTTTACTTTGTCCTTTGCAAAAAATGGGTCTTCTATTTTTTTAATATATAAATGGTTTAAATTTTGAGAGGTTACAATAGTCATTAGTATGCTAAAGTTGTGCATATTCTTTTCCCTCAATTTTTATAAATTTAACCTTTTTATTTTTTAAAAGCATTTTTTTAACATTTTCTTCATCTTCCTGCATTCTTTCGCAGATTTCCTCGATTGATAAAGGTCTTCTTTCAATTATATTTAGAATCTCCTCAAGGGTATATTTTCC
>FWPU01007583.1_pt1 | contig 19822 bp, 17 predicted proteins | sample 2228361 | NCBI WGS metagenome assembly FWPU01 (sample SAMEA103939777, study PRJEB20133) | metagenome
AAAATAAAACAGAGGTAGTCTTTTCATACGGCTGTAGAATAATGAAAAAGCCCCAAACAGGTGGGGCTTTTATGGTTTTGGAATAAGAGTTGGTGTGTTTATTGTTCAACGCCTGTTTGAAGCGGCTTTACTTCAATAACCTCCATTTTGGGACTTTCTTTTGCTTTAGTGGTTTGCCCATTTTCCTTGCCTGCTAGCAGCGGTGCAATAACGAGCGCCACCACCGACATAAGTTTAAGCAGGATGTTGAGCGATGGTCCTGAGGTATCCTTAAAGGGATCTCCCACGGTGTCGCCCACCACAGCTGCTTTATGGGGGTCTGATTTTTTATAGTAACGCTGGCCGTTTATTTCAACGCCTTCTTCAAAACTTTTTTTGGCGTTGTCCCAGGCGCCTCCGGCATTCGACTGGAAGATGGCGAGCAGCACACCTGATACCGTTACGCCTGCCAACATGCCACCAAGCGCTTCCACGCCAAAGCCAGGCAGCAAGGCTATCAGAACAGGAGCGATTACTGCCATAAGGCCCGGAACCACCATTTGCTGTATAGCTGCTTTGGTAGATATTTCCACACAGCGGCCGTATTCGGCTTTGCCATCGGCTTCGTTAAAAATTTTCTGGTCTTCTGCGGGCCATTCTTCCTTGCTTTTATCGCCATTGCGTTTCATCACTTCCAGCGCGGCTTTCAGTGCAGGTATGGAGGTAAACTGGCGTCTTACTTCTTCTATCATCGACATGGCGGCCCTGCCCACAGCTCCCATGGCCAGTGCCGAGAATACAAAGGGCAGCATTCCACCAATAAACAGTCCGGCCATAACATTGGCCTTGGACACATCAATTGAGCCCAGTTTGGCGGTAGTCATAAAGGCCCCAAACAAGGCCAGTGCGGTAAGGGCTGCCGAGGCTATGGCAAACCCTTTGCCGATGGCGGCTGTGGTGTTTCCCACAGCATCGAGTTTATCAGTGCGCGAACGTACTTCTTTGGGAAGTTCAGACATTTCTGCAATGCCACCGGCATTATCGGATATGGGCCCGTAGGCATCAACGGCCAGCTGAATGCCGAGGTTGGACAGCATACCCACTGCAGCAATAGCAATACCATACAGGCCACCAAAGTGGAAGGCGCCTATAATTGCTACAGCTATGATAATAATAGGCAGGGCGGTACTCATCATACCTACACCAAGGCCGGCAATAATGTTGGTTGCTGCTCCTGTAGCCGATTGACGTACAATGGAAAGTACAGGTTTTTTACCCATGCCGGTGTAATATTCGGTAATAAGGCCTACGAGCAAGCCGGCAACCAGGCCAATTACAGTAGCCCAAAAAACACCCATGGCCGTCATGGTACGCACTATGGGATTGCCTGCACTGTCGGTATACAGCGGGTCGGTAAACGACCATTGTGCCGGTAACATATAGTTAATAATGAGATAAGATGTGATGATCATCAAACCGGATGATACAAATTCGCCCATGTTGAGTGCTTTTTGCGGATTGCCGCCTTCAGATACCCGAACGAAGAATGTTCCGATAAACGACATCAAAATACCTACACCTGCCAGCACCAGCGGCAGCAGTACAGCCGAAAGGCCATTAAAGTTGTCGGTAAAGCCGGGCACCATAAAGGCCGCGCCCAGCACCATGGAGCCCACGATGGAACCTACGTAAGATTCAAACAAGTCAGCGCCCATACCGGCTACATCGCCCACGTTATCGCCTACATTATCGGCAATTGTTGCGGGGTTTAACGGATGATCTTCCGGAATACCGGCCTCCACTTTACCCACCAGGTCGGCTCCCACATCGGCCGCCTTGGTGTAAATGCCACCGCCCACACGGGCAAACAGAGCAATGGACGAAGCACCAAATGAAAACCCGGTGATGATAGTGATTACCCGGGTAAGGTTTTCCTGGGTGTCAACTCCGAAAGAGTTGGCATAGATTATGAATAAAGTGCTCAGGCCGAGTACGCCAAGGCCTACCACTCCCATGCCCATAACCGAGCCACCGGTAAAGGCAATCTGCAGGGCCTGGCCCAGTCCGCTTCTGGCAGCATTTGTAGTGCGCACGTTGGCGCGCGTGGCGATGCGCATACCTATAAAACCGGCCAGGGCCGATGAAAAGGCCCCTACCAAAAACGAAACGGCAACAAGCGGAGAAGAAGTTTGTGAATCAGCGGTTACCGCCAGCAGAATGGCCACGCAAATTACAAATACCGAAAGAATTTTGTATTCGGCTTTCAGGAAGGCCATGGCGCCTTCAGCAATGTGCCCGGCAATTTTTATCATTTTGTCTGACCCCGCATCCTGGCGGTTTATCCATGTGCTCTTCCACCACACAAACAGAAGGCCCAAAACTCCGAAAAGAGGAAGAAAATAATACAGGTTTGTCATTGGTTTTAGGTTAATTGTCAAATAAATTCATGCAGATAACTGCAATAATCCGGCGTTGGCCGGCCCGGCCAAAAATGGCAGCGCAAAGATAGAATAACGATTAAAACAGGCAAAAACGGTTACCCGTGACTGAACAGGGGCTTTAGAATATTCCAGAGTTTTTGTTTGGCATCTTTGTCTGTTGCAAGCCTGTTAATATCATCGGCCAATATTACAACCGTGCCGGCATTGGTGGTATGAAGGGTATACGTTTCAGTTGAATGGGCTGTAAAGGGTGTACCAAAAGCCACAATAACCCTGCTGGCCAGGGTAGTGAGGTAATTGTTCTCTAAAATAGGTCGGTGGACAATGGGCACTCCCGCGGCCGGAAAACCCAAAGCCTGGATAAGTTTAAATAATGAGGCCTGCGCTTCGGGTGTTAATTCCTGCCAGGTTCTTGAGATGATGATGGTGAAGGGCCGGCTGATGTGATACACCGGTTCATTGAAAATGAAGGGCAGGGCTGCAGGGCAGAGGTTCATTCAATATTAAAAATCGATTTTAACTCGTGGGCGTCCTGAGGCTTCATTCTTCCGGCCAGGATTAACCGAAGCTGCCTTCTGCGCAGGGCGCCATTAAAATATTCACGGTCTTCGTCTGTTTCCGGTTCGATTTCGGGTACATCAATGGGCCTTCCGCTCTGGTCAACGGCCACAAAGGTAAAGTAGGCACTGTTACTTACTATTTTTTTACCGGTGGGTATATCTTCAGCCTCGACATCAATCCGCACTTCCATTGATGAGTTGAATGCGCGGGTTACCCGTGCCTTGAGGGTAACTACGTTTCCGAGTTGAATGGGGTGGTTAAAGGAAATGTTATCAACCGATGCGGTAACCACAATGCGGTTGGAATGTTTTTGTGCAGAAATAGCCGAAACAATATCCATCCAGTGCATCAGGCGCCCACCCATCAGGTTATTCAACGTATTGGTATCATTGGGCAACACCAGTTCGGTCATGCTTACAAACGACTCGCGCGGAAATTTCTTTTTACGGGGCATACATTGTAAATGGTTATTTCTTCCAGCCGTGCTCACCCAGCAGCGGCACAAAGCTAAAGTAATCGAAATCTTCGCGAATAAGTTTGTTCCCTTTTTTTGTGATGCGCACCATAACCTGCTTTTCACGGTCGCCCACCGGAATGATGAGCAGGCCTTCATCGGCCAGCTGTGCGGTGAGCGCCTCAGGAATTACCGGGGCTCCGGCTGTAACCAATATGCGGTGGTAGGGAGCAAATGCGGGCAACCCTTTTGAACCATCGCCCAGGTGAAAATGCGGGCGATAACCCATTTTGGGCAAAAGCTTCCGTGCTTTTTCGAACAGAACCCTGTTGTATTCAATGGTATATACGCGGGCTCCCAGTTCCAGTAAAATACAGGCCTGGTAACCAGACCCGGTGCCTACCTCGAGTACCGACTGCCCGGGCTGCACCATAAGTTTTTCGGTTTGAAAGGCTACCGTATAAGGCTGGGATATGGTTTGCCCTTCGCCAATAGGAAAGGCCTTGTCCTGGTAGGCATGTTCCAGGAAGGCATTTTCAAAAAATACATGGCGGGGCACTTTTCCAATGGCTGTCAGTACCCGTTCATCGGTTATGCCTTTTTGTCGCAGTAACCTGACAAGCTTATTGCGTAGCCCCCGCTGCCGGTAATTGTCCTCAAACATGCTGATTTCGCGGCAAAAAAGAGGTTTTTTAAGGGTTAAACAAAGTTTCGGCAAAACTTTAGGAAAATTGAAACCTATAGGCGTACTTTAGGGTTCTCTCATGCACAGTGAACCAGCTTTGCCATAGCGTTTCACGTGTATTAACCCGAACCCGACAGTAGTGGTGTTTAACACCAACTACTGCTGGGGCGGGCTAAATATCTGACTATCAAATCATTGTTTTTTAATATCCAATTAAAACGAAAGGTGCCCAGTAATACGGTGCGGCATAGGTTCCCTGTGTCATTTGCATTTTGGTTTTTTGGAGTGCCCGGGCAAAATGAATGGGCTTTTGGCTAAGGGCATACTGGTAGAAATCGGCCATTAAAAGGGCGGTCGACTCATCAGCCACACTCCAGAAAGAGACCAGCAGGTTTCGGGCGCCAGCATAAACCAGGGCCCTTGACAGTCCGACAACGCCTTCGCCCCGGGTTATTTTGCCCAGGCCGGTCTGGCAGGCAGATAAAGCCACCAGGCTGGCATTAAGTTGCAAGTTATATAGATCGCCCGTGTACAGGCTACCATCTTCTGCTTCTGGATACAGATAAATACACGACAATTCCGGATTTTCTTCATTTACCACGCCATGGGTAGCCAAATGAATTATGCTGTAACTTTTCAGAGGTTGGTTTTTAAAGGTGGTTTCGTTGGCCTGGTTGCTAAGCAGCACCTGAGTGGGTACGTTGTTTTGTGCAAAGAGCTTGCTTAGTTGTTCAACTTCCTGTTGCGAACCGGGCAGTGACGGCAGGCCCGGCATATCCGGGAAGTTTACCGGAGCACACAGTACAACTGAATTGATCGGGGATACCTGGCCGGATTTTTTTTGCAGAATGAGACCGGCAGAAAACTCATAGCGTATATCGAAGCGATTAATGAGATAGGGGAGTTTGGTGTAGGGTGTGTTGTTATTTTTAACGCGTGCTGCAAGCAGGGGTTCGAAAGGAATAATGCCCAATCTTCCTGAGGGCAAAATTACCAATGACCGGATTCTGTTGGGTATTGAAGGTATTAACAGGCTGTAGAGCTTTTGGCTAAACCGGACAAACTGCTCCTTATCCAGATAATACATGCTGTTGCGGTAGCCGGTAATAAGCTTATCGAAATCTGTGGGCAGAGATTGGCTTTTAATAAAAAATGTTTTTGGTGTGATGACGTATATATATAATTGTTTTCGGTTACTATGGTCGTCAATAAAGTAACTTAAAACAGCTGTATCATCGGTTAGTTGCTGTTTTATCTGGCTGATGGAAGGCGCTGAGCTGTTGAATTTAAGGTTATAATATTCGGGGTATTGCCGTTCGATATTGCTTACCAGGTTGCTGTATGCCCGGTTTAATTCAAAAGCGGTTTCGCGCAGGTATTTTTCTTCCGCTTCAACAGGTTTCTGGGCCAGCTTCTGGTAGACGAGGGTAAGCGCGCTTTTTAGGTTCTTTTCTTCTTCCAGAATTTCGGGCGGCAGCCCGGCAAACGATTTGGCATTGGCATCGGCAATGGCCTCCAGCAAGACAGCCGCTTTGCTTTTTTCGGCAAAATAAAAACTTATTTCTCTGAAATGTTTGCGTTTTCTAAAGGCGACTTCGCTTAGTTCGAAGCCAATTCTTACCCCATCGGCATATACTTCGTTAGCAATGCTGCCCAATGTAATTTTGTCGGATTCCAAACTGGTTTGCTGACGCAGCCTGTCAATTAAAGAGTCGCACTGCATGAGTTGCAGCAGCGCTGTTTCCAGGTGGTTTTGCCGAAGTGTTTTGCCATAATACTGGGCTTCGAATGCCTGGGCTTTACGCATCTGGGCGTAAAGCAACTGATAGCCATTGTAAAAATTTTTTCCATCGGGGTTAACCTCCGGATTTTCGTTTTCAAATCCGAATGTATTGGCTATAATGGCCTGCTGATAGCTTTGAAGAGCCTCGCTGTACTTATTCTGCGATAATTTTATCTGACCAGTGAGTATGTAAATGCGGGCAATATCTGGATGTTTATTGCCATATACCTGGGTGTATATTTCAAGAGCCTGTTCAAAGTAATTCAGGGCTGCCTCCAGGTTTCCGGTAGCGGCCGCGGTTTCGCCCAGGTTTGAAATAACAAATGCTTTGGACGGGTGCGGGCGGCTGAATACCTCATTCCATATACGCAAAGATTCCTCAAAATTCACGGTGGCATCGCCATACAATTGTAACATCCGGTAGGCAATACCGGCATTGGTTAAGGTATTGGCAATTTTAGGGTGCTCGTTTCCGTGAAGTGCGCGGTATATTTCCAGGGCTTTGTCGAAATAATCCAGTGCTTTTTCAGGATTGGCAGCGGTAGCCGTAAGGCCCAGGTCGTTGTAGGAGGCAGCAATCTCCTCATGTACTTCCGGAAGTACCGAAGTACGCAGGTTTAACGCCACCTGCAGTTGTTCTTCGGCCTGTGCATATTTACCTGTGCTGTTATACAGCTGGCCCAGAAAGGCCAGGGTACGTGCCCGGAGAAGCGGGCCGGCATTTTCCAATAGCGATAAGGCCTGTTGCAGTGCCTCCATGGCTTTATCGGTACGCCCCTGGTTAAGGTAAAGAAATCCTGAGGTGGCCAGTGTATTGCCTCGTTCTTCGGCCGAGGCAGTTCTTTGCAGCTCATTCAACAGCAATTGTTCTGCTTCAGTATGTTTTTGCAGTAAAATCAATGCTTCAGCACGAATGTTTATTACTTTGTTATAGCCGGGTTTGTTTTCGGAATAGGATGCCGTTAGCTCCAGAATTTCGTCATACCGGGCATTGTACAGAAGTTGTTTAAGTTCATCGGCAAACTCGTCCTGTTGTGCCCGGCAATAAGCTGAGATAAGCCAGAGAGAAAATATCAGGTAACGCATGTTTTAAAACCTGTAGTAGTAGCTAAAAGTTGTAACGGTTTCCCGGGTTAGTCCGTCGGGATTAACCTCGCGTTGGGTTATTTTTTTACCAACGAGTAAACGTACACCTGTTTTAACATTAAAATTGTAGCCTGCCGTTACAATACCCGACAGGGCCATGCCGGTGGTCCCTTCGGGGCGGATGCGGTTGCCGCTGTCTGCGGGTTCTTCAATTTCATCGCGGGTAATGCGGAAGATGGGCAGAAGCCCGGCGCTGAAGTTAAACCTTGAAAATCGGAAGTTCCGCTCAATGCGAAGCATTACATCAGTTCCCCGCCTTAGTTTAAAGGCTTTGGCATAGGAGCGCACGTATTCAGGTGCGTTACCATCCTGGTAAACCGGCTCCCATTCGCTCCAACGGAAGGTGTTACCGTTCTGATTAAACGGATGTTGGATTCCGGTGGCCAGCAGCCATTTACGGTTAATGAACGATATACCCGCAATGGCATCGTATGTTCCAAGGCTTATTTGGTAGTACATAGGCAGCGCCAGGCCAAAGCGGTCGTCTTTCAAATTCGAATTATTGGTTGGGATTTTTGCACCCAGCGACATGCTGATATCGTATTCGGGCGTGGACCGCAGGTTTCGTGTCAGGCACAGCGAAATATCGCTCAGGCCACGGGTTTCACCAAAGTTGCCGCTTACGGTTTGGTATGGCAGTTTAAGCTGAAAAAATGTTTTGCTGTCCAGTATGTTAAAACTCATATCGGCTGTGGCAACATAGACAACGGGCGTAAGGGTTGTGGTTCCGCGGTAAAAGCTTATTTCCATAGAGCGCAGCTTAACAGGAACCTTTTTGTTGAAAGGCTGGTCGGGTTTCATGGCTCCCATGGTACAGAAGCCGGCATCGCTGCACCCCTGTGCATGAAGCTTGTAATTAGCCCACAGAAAAAGAAGTATTATAAAACGTAATTTCAAATAGCCTTGCATTAATCTGTAAATATAATGATTTAAGGCTTGAATGTGGTTGTTTGCATTAGTTTGTGCCATTTGCTATAGGCAGCTTTTGTTTCTTTAAGGCATTTTTCACTGAATTCCTGCAGTTGGCCTTCAGATGCCTGTGCATTTACAAGATGTTTTTCTTCTGCTAGAAATTTTTGCTGCAACTCCTGTCTTTCCGGTTCAATGCGTGCCCTACGCTTTTTGTAGTCTTTTATAATCCATTGATGAACTTTTTGGGCTGTCCACCACAATTCACCATCGGGCTTATGGCCTGGTGTGAAGGCAAAAGGCTTACCGGGCAAGAAAAACGGCAGGAAAACCGACAGGCAGGGATGTGGGGTGCCGGTAAGCCATATGGTATGCGGTTTATTGATTCTGATTTCTGCAACCATGCTGCCGGTGGTTTCGCTTGGATTAAATATTCCGGTTGCATGCATGCATATTGAGGCCGTAGTGGCCTGTGATGGTTTAAAGTTCTTATCCGGCAGATTGTGCTTTTGCAATGCCTGCATGCAGTGCGCGGGTGTGGTCTGCCGACCGAAAGATGTGATGATATTGCAGAAGGTGGCGGCCCTTTTAGCACCCCGCCCCAGCCAGGTATAAAGCCAGTCGGAATAGGCTTTGCTGAAGTTAAAGGGCCGATCTTTTTGCTGCCAGCCTTTCGACTCAGCAAAGCTTTGGGCATGTAAACTATGGATGAATGGTTGCTCAATACTTAGGTTATTGGAAAGGCTGCGCACCTGGTGCACGGGTTCAACGGCCCAGTGTTTTCCGGCTGTTTCCAGCACAAATGCTTCATGGGCATCGGCAATTAAAAAACTGTTGTCATAATAGAAATTGCGGTTTTGGTAGCCGCCACAGGCGTCCTGCCCGTACTGATCTAAAAGTTGCAATATCAGGTTAAGTGCCTGCCGGGCATTTTCACTGCCTTCAAGGGCCAGGCGAAGCATGTCCATGCCGGTTAAGCCGGAGTTGCTTTTTTTGAACTTTATTCGGGTAAACACGGCCTCATTTCCAATTACCACACCGTGTTCATTAACACCCATTTCTGCTCCGTACATGTGGAAGGGTCTGCAGATTATGTACGAAAATACCGTGGTGTTCGGTTGGGGTATGGAGATAAATGTACAGTTTACTTTTTCTGGCGGTGTATTATTGTGCGGTAACAGTTCAATAGCCTGGGCTTCATCCGGTTCGCGGTCGGAGTTTTTGGCGAATAGCACATTTCCGGTCTGACTAAAGGCGGAGGGAATATAAAGAATATCGCACATGGGCCTGCTGCTCCTTAAGTTACACCTAAATGCCCGCTAAATCAAAACAGCAAAGCCTGATCGGGCATATTTTACATGCCCAGCGACTGGTTTTCTATGGATGCCAGTTCAATAATCTTTTCGTACTCAGCAGGGGTAAGATCGTTGTAGAAGTAATGCACCGGGTTGATGAACACGCCATGCAGCAGCACTTCGTAGTGCAAATGCGGAGCGGTTGATAGCCCCGTATTGCCCACGTAACCAATCAGGTCACCGCGCTTAACTTTCTGCCCCTTGCGCACGGCAAAGTCGTGCAGGTGGGCATAGCGTGTTTCATAGCCAAAGCCGTGGTTCAGGGTAATCATTTTTCCATAACCGCTGAACTGAACCGACACCTCTTCCACTACGCCATCGGCAGTGGCATATACCGGGGTGCCGATGGGGGCAGCAAAGTCGATGCCGGTGTGCATCTTTTTTACTTTATACACAGGGTGTATGCGCATACCAAAGCCCGATGCCAGGGCAATAAGCTGCTTGTTGGCAATGGGCTGTATGGCCGGGGTGGCCGCAAAAAGCTTCTCTTTGTTTTCGGCCAGCTCAACAACTTCGTCCTGAGATTTGGATTCGATATAGAGCTTTCTGCGCAACAGGTCAATTCGCTTGTGCAGTTCCAGGATAATGTCTTTATGCTCAATATTTTTATCCAATATGTCGCTGTATCGTTCTACTCCTCCAACGCCGGCATTTCTTATGGATTTATCTATTGGTTCAGCTCCCAGTACTACGCGGTAAATGTTGTCGTCACGGTGTTCAAGGGCGGCCAGGGTTTTTTCCATTTCTTCAACCTGTTTTTTCAGGTTGGCATAATAGTACTCCATTTCCCTGATTTCGTTTTTCAGGAAGAGCTCCTTGGGCGATTCGAAGTATTTGGTAAAGAGCAGGTGAATACCTACGGCCATGGCCAGGGTAAGGAACAAAATACCAAGAGCGTTGAGAATAACATCGCTGGTGCGGGTGCGCACCCTTTCGTACTTACAGGTTTCGGTATCGTAGTAGTACTTGATCTTCATAGAACCTGCAATTATACGGCTTTTGGCCTGAACGCTTTTATTACCGATTCATTGCATTCGATAAACGGTCCTTCCAGCAGGTCAATGCAATAGGGTATGGCCGGAAAGACGGCATTCAGGCACTGGCGTATGGCCTGCGGTTTGCCGGGCAGGTTCAAAATTAATGTTTTTCCCCGTATTCCGGCGGTTTGCCTCGAAAGGATGGCTGTGGGTACGTATTTCAGGCTTTCCAGGCGCATCAGTTCACCGAAGCCGGGCAGCATTTTATGGCATACCGCTTCGGTGGCTTCGGGCGTAACATCGCGTTTGGCGGGGCCGGTGCCCCCGCTGGTAATGACAAGGCAGCAGCCCCGGTTATCGGCCATGTCAATCAGGGTTTGTTCAATTACCGGTTGCTCATCGGGAATTACCGCATACTCCTTTTCCCAAGGGCTGCGGATGTATTCAGTCAGCACCGCTGTTATTTCTTTACCTGGCAGGTCTTCGTACTCGCCCCGGCTGGCCCGGTCGGATATGTTGATTATGCCTATGCGAATGGCGGTCATGATGTTGCGATTTGGCGGATGGCAATAAGGTGGGAAGCGCGTCCTTTTTTAAACACCTTTCTGCCCGGGTTAAGGCCTTTCCGTAAAGCTTTTTGTTGTTCCGGCGGAAGGGCGATTATTTCCATACACTTTTCAGAGCAACAACCCTTATACTTTTCTGCGCATTCCGGGCACTGTATAAACAACAAATGGCATCCGTCATTTTTGCAATTGGTGTGGTCGTCACAGGGGGCACCGCACTGGTGGCAGTGGCTGATGATGTCGGGGGTTATGCGTTCGCCAAGGCGTTCATCGAACACAAAATTCTTGCCTATAAACTTGTTTTCCAGGTTCTGCTCCTTTACCTGGCGGGCGTATTCAATAATGCCGCCATCCAGTTGGAACACGTTTTTAAAGCCTTTGTATTTTAACCAGGCGCTTGCTTTTTCGCAGCGTATGCCTCCGGTGCAATACATCAGCAGGTTTTTGTCTTTGTGCTGGCGCAGGATATTTTCGGCAAGTTGCAGTTCTTCACGGAAAGTATCCGCATCGGGGCAAATGGCATTTTTAAAATGGCCCACTTCGCTTTCGTAATGATTGCGCATATCGAGTATTACCGTGTTCGGATCATCAGCCAGGCGGTTAAACTCGGCAGCGTTTACTTTAATGCCCGTATCAGCCGGGTTAAACGAATTATCATCCAGTCCGTCGGCAACTATTTTTCTTCTTACCTTAATGGTAAGTTTAAAGAACGATTTTCCATTATCTTCAATGGCGCGGTTTAGCCGAATACCGTTAAGAAAGGGGTAGGCATAGATGGTTTGCCGAAACCGCTCGAGGTGGTTATCAGGAACAGAAACCTGGGCATTGATTCCTTCGTGCGCCACATAAACCCTGCCGAGCACGCCCAGTTCCAGGAATTTTCGGTAAAGTTCATTTCTGAACTGCACCGGATCGGCCAGATGATGATACTTGTAAAAAGATAGTGTTATGCGGTTAAGAAAGGGGGCTGCGCGCAGTTGCTCCCTGAGCAACCGGCCTTCAATGCGGTTATATAGAGGCATAGATCAGAGTTTTTTGCAGGAAAACCTGATTTTAAGGCAAAGATAAATTTTTTATTTGGGAGTTCACCTCTAAGGCAGGTAGGTTATTCCTTTGGGTTTAGTTCACCGCGAATAAGCTGGTTGTACTGAGCACAGGTAAGAAAGCCGTGCTTGTCGCAGTACGGGCAGGTGCTGTAATGATTTCCAAAACTGCCACGCCTGATTAATACGGTGGTTCCTTTACATACCGGGCATACCACCTTTCCTGATGGTCCGCAGTCTATTTCATAGTTTGAAGAGAGCACCTGTTTGGCTTTTTCGGCAGCCTGAAGTTGTTCGTTCCTGACTTCTGTTTCGGCTTTCCGCAGCAGGTCAAGGGCTTCGTTATAGAACCGGCCGGAGGTTCCTTTAAGCTGCAGATATTTGCTTAGCCAGTCTACAGCCTGTTTGTATTTTTTGAGGAAGAAAGAATTTTTTCCGAAATAAAAGGTTAGGTCAGAGGGTACACTGCGTATATTGTTCAATACATATAGTAGTTTTGCATCGGCTTCTTCGTAGTGGCCTTCGTCCATCAGGCTTACCGCTGAGTCGAGGGTTCGCAGCAGGTCGGCCCGTTTTCGCTGCTCTATCATTAAACGATACTCATCGGCCTGTTGGTTTTGTGCCTGAGCAATTATGGGAAGCAGAAAAAGTATGGGATAAAATTTAAAATGCTTCATGTTTCCCGGTTTTCGATAAACTTTTCTTTGTTGAGCCCCAGCCATTGAAGCGGGGCGTTGCAGAAAATATCTTCTTTAACTGATTCAGGCAGGTTCATTTCTTCAATGAATTTGCCAATCTCCAGGTCGCCCAGCGGGAAGGGGTAATCTGAACCCAACACCACTTTGGACGGTCCCTGCATGCGGAGCACGTATTCCAGCATGATGGGATCGTGGGTAATGCAGTCAACCCAGAATTTGCCCAGGTAGTTTCTTGGGTTTACCGGGTTATCAATAGCCACCAGGTCGGGTCGGCAGCGGAAGCCGTGTTCGATGCGGCCAATGGTAGCCAGGAACGATCCGCCGGCGTGGGCAAAGTTTACCCGCAGGCGGGGCAGGCGTTCGAATACACCGCCAAAAATCATGGAGCAGATGGCACGCGAGGTTTCGGCCGGCATGCCAACCAGCCAGGGCAACCAGTAGCGCTGCATGTGTTTCTGGCCCATCATGTTCCACGGGTGCACCAGTACGGCCATGCTTAGCTTTTCGCAAGCCTCAAAAACAGGGAAGAAGCGATCTTCGTTCAGGTTCAGGTCGTTGATGTTGCTGCCTATCTGAATGCCGGCCAGGCCTATCTGCTTGCATCGTTCCAGTTCCTGTATAGCCAGTTCGGTGTCCTGCATGGGCAGTGTACCAAGTCCTACATAGTGTTTGGGGTACTGATGAACCAATTCGGCAATATGGTCATTAAGAAAGCGGGCAACTTCCAGGCCGTCCAGTGGTTTGGCCCAGTACGAAAACATAACCGGTATGGTGCATACCACCTGTACCTGGGTATGATAGCGGGCGTATTCTTCTATTCGCAGCCTGGGGTTCCAGGCGTTTTCCTTAATCTCGCGAAAGAACTGACTGCCCCGCATCATTTTGGCAAAGCCTTTTTTATGGTGCTGCAGGTAGATAAAGTCACCATACCCGAACTTTTCCGTCCAGTTGGGCAGCTTTTGGGGGATGATATGCGTGTGCGTATCAATTTTCAGCATGGGGTGCTGCGGCCAGCCTGCAATATTGCTTGTTTTTTACTAAAGTTGCAGGCTCCAGCCGCTGCGATAGTTGCGTTTTACAAACGCATTGGCTTCATCGAAGTTTGTAATTTTCATGTTTTTCCAATCCCAAAGCAGTTTTTTGCGGCCTGGATAAGTGTTTTGTCCCTTTTGGTTTTTAAGCCGAAGGTTGTAACTGCGTATGGCCAGGTTGCCCATAAGTATGGCTTCGGTCATAGGCCCGGCATAGTCGAATGGCGAACTTACTTCTGCCTTTCCGTAGCCTTTCAGGCAGGCATTTACCCATTGCAGGTAATGGCCTTCGGGCACCCTGGGCAGGGTTTCTTTCAGGTTAATCTCTTTCATTTTGGAGGTGGGCAGCAAGCGTGGATTTTTCCCATAGCCGTCAAAAAGCATTTTGCCTTTTGTTCCTATTAATAGCAGGCCACCGTCCCAGTCGCCAAACGATTCATCGGGCTGAAGTTCTTCGGGTCGCTCGGGCAGCAGGCCGCCATCCATCCAGGTGAGTTTTATATCGGGCTTGCCGTTTTTTGCCGGGAACTTAAGGTGGACAATAGATGCCGGGGGGCAGCTTTCGGGGAAATATCCTTCCTGGAAGAAGCCGGTCCATACAGCACTGGTGCTGCACTCTACTTCCGAAGGATAGTCAACAGGTAGTATGCGGAAGAAGGGGTCCAGGATGTGGCAACCCATGTCGCCCAATGCGCCTGTGCCGAAGTTCCACCAGCCGCGCCAGTTAAATGGGTGATAGGCGGGATTGTAGTCAATGTGCTGTGCAGGGCCCAGCCACAGGTCCCAGTCCAGTTCAGTGGGAATTTCGTGTTTGCCCTGCGGTGCGGGTATGCCCTGCGGCCATACCGGACGGTTTGTCCAGGCATACACCCGGGTAACGTCACCGATCAGACCGGCATCGTACAATTCCTTTCCTTTGCGCACGCCATCGAACGAGCCTCCCTGGTTGCCCATTTGGGTTACTACTTTGTATTTGCGGGCAGCCTCTGCCAAAATACGGGCTTCGTAAATGCTCCAGGTAAGTGGTTTTTGCACGTACACGTGTTTACCCAGCTGCATGGCGGCAAGAGCCGCTACGGCATGGGTGTGGTCGGGGGTGGATACGCATACGGCATCGATGTTTTTGGCTTCGCGGTCCAGCATGATGCGGAAATCTTTGTAGTAGGGTGCCTGCAGGAAATTCTTTCTCGATTCTGCCGCCATCTTATCATCCACATCGCACAGGAAGGCAATGCGCACGTTTTTGCTTTTGGCAAATTCGGTGAGGTCGGAGGTGCCCTTGCCACCCACGCCTATGCCGGCAATGTACAGGGTATCGCTGGGTGCAACAAATCCTTTTCCGAGCACAAATCGCGGTACAATAGTAAAGGCAGCCGCGGCGCCTGCCTGTTGCAGGAATTTTCTTCTGCTAACCATATGTTCAGGGGTTATCGTATGAAACAGTTTCTTTCAGTTCGCGGTCGGTGTATGCAAGACCATATTGTTTTAAAACCTCATCGGGCACGCCATTCCACTGGTTCGGTCGGTTGCCCATGTAGCCCAGGTCTTTTAAGCCCATTTTGCTGGTAAAGAATCCGGTGGCTGTAAGGTCGCGAAGCAGGTTGAAAAACTTAACACCCTGCTTCATTTCGGGTTTGGCCTCTTCGGGGTAGGCAATCAAATCAATTACTTTTGTTTGGGCTTCGGGGGCACATTCACGGAAAATTTTGTTGTAGTTTTTGAGGCAATAATTATCCAGCCATTGCAAACCGCCCCGCAGGGGCAGCTGGTGGCGGGGCATGTCTTTTACGATAAATTCAATAAAATCGTGTACGCCGGCATCGGTGGCGCTTCCGCTTACTTCATCGCGGGGTATTATTATGTCGATTAGTACTTTAATGGTGGCCATCTCTTCATCGGTAAAAAAACGCTGAGACATCAGCTTTGTGTCGCGCTCTTTCTCAAAGGGGTGTCTGTCGATTGCAAACTGTGTTGTACTGTTCTGCTGGTTTTGCTCTACAGTGCATCCCTGATGCAACAAAATGCCTGTTGAAAGGGCCGATAGTGCAATGGCTTTGATCGATTCTCTCCGTTTCATACCGTTGGTTTAAATATTTTTTTGTTTGAACTGCTCAATTAGATATTCGGATGCCCGCCATGACAGAGCAAGGATGGTCCATGTAGGATTTTTGTCAGCCTGAGACACAAACGGGCCGCCATCTACCACGAAAAGGTTCTTGCAATCGTGTGCCTGATTGAATTTATTCACCACCGAACGTTTCGGGTCGTTGCCCATGCGGGTTGTTCCTACTTCGTGAATGATGCGCCCGGGTGTTTCCAGGCCATAATTATTTTCCGGGCCTGAAAGCCCCCAGGTTATTACCGCTCCCATTTTGTGCATGATTTCCTGAAAAGTTTCCTGCATGTGTTTGGCCTGCTTTATTTCGTAATCACTCCATTTATAATGAAAGCGCAGCACCGGAATACCGTATTTATCAACGGTGCCGTTGGGGTCTATTTCGCAGTAATTGCTTTCCAGTGCAATGGCTTCACCGCGGCCGGCCATGCCCACGGATGCGCCCCAGTAGTAGCGGTAGTCGTCTTTTAGGGCTGTGCCGTAGCCTCCGGCCTTTTTAATTTTTCCGTTGCGATCGGGGAACCGGCCGTTAAGATGTTGAATACCAAACCCGAATCCATAAGAGGGCATGCCCATGCCGCCCCAGTATTCTATATGATAACCGCGGGGAAAGTCGAGCTTTTTATTATCTAACCACCAGGGGGTGTACACATGCATACCACCCACACCGTCTTCGTTGTACCGCTTGCGGCCAAACAGGGCGGGCAAAACTCCTCCAAGGGCCGAACCGGTGGAGTCGTGCAAATATTTACCTACCAGGCTGGACGAGTTGGCCAGGCCATTGGGGTGGCGGGTTGATTTGGAGTTTAGCAGCAGCCGGGCCGATTCGCAGGCACTAGCTGCCAGTACAACTGCGCGTGCTTTTATCTGATATTCCTGAAGGGTAGTGGTTTCAACGTACGAAACACCGGTTGCCAGGCCATTTTCATCGGTAAGTACTTCGCGCACCATGGCATTGACAAACACTTCCATGTTTTTGGTTTTCAATGCCGGCTTAATGAGACACGAAGAAGAGCTGAAATCGCCATACACGGTGCAGCCCCGGTTGCACTGGGCACAGTAAAAGCAGGCACCCCGGTCATCGTTTATTTTTTTGGTAAGAATAGATAGTCGCGAAGGGATAACCGGAATGCCAATGGAGGTGGCTGCTTTCTTTATGAACAACTCATGCAGACGTGGTTTTGGCGGAGGCAGAAATTTGCCGTCGGGTTCATTGGGCAAACCTTCTTTGCTGCCAAAAACGCCAATCAGTTCATCTACTTTATCGTAATAGGGGGCTACATCTTCATAGCTTATGGGCCAGTCTTCTCCCAGCCCGTCGTGGCTTTTGCCTTTAAAATCTTTTGGGCCAAACCGAAGCGAAATTCTTCCCCAGTGGTTGGTTCTTCCGCCCAGCATGCGCGATCTGAACCAGTCGAATTGTGTGCCCGGAACATGGGTGTAGGGTTCTCCTTCCAGCTCCCATCCGCCATAGGCGGCATCAAAATCACCAAAAGGGCGAAAAGCAGTAGAAGCTCCACGCCGGGGCGACTCCCATGGCCACTTAAGCTGGGTTACATTTTGGGCGGGATCGTACCAAGGTCCGGCTTCCAGCACGGCCACGCTCAGGCCAGCCCTGCTAAGTACCCAGGCAGCCATACCGCCACCAGCACCTGAGCCCACAATGCATACATCGTAGACTTTCGGATGGACTTTAATCTCAAAAGGCATAGTGAAAAATAGAAAGGCTAAATGTAGAATATTATTTCAAGCAGAAAAATGAAGTTTATATTTGGTCGTGATAAGATTTTTTATTGTTGCTCTGCTTGCTGCCGGTTGCATGGGTAAAGCGCCGGAACCTTACGGAGCCATTCCTTCCGAAAATCAGTTAAGGTGGCACGAACTGGAGTACTACATGTTTGTGCATTTTGGCCCCAACACTTTTACCGGCCAGGAGTGGGGCAGCGGTGAAGAGCAACCCGATGTTTTTAATCCTGCCGCTCTGGATTGCCGGCAGTGGGCGGCTACGGCAAGGCTTGCCGGAATGAAAGGCATAATAATTACAGCCAAGCACCACGATGGCTTTTGCTTATGGCCCAGCCGGTACAGTACCCACACCGTGCGCGAAAGTGCCTGGCAAAACGGCAAGGGAGATGTGTTAAAGGAGCTTTCGTCAGCCTGCAGGGAATACGGACTGAAGTTCGGGGTTTATCTTTCACCGTGGGATCGCAACCATCCGGCTTATGGCACCCCCGGGTATAACCAGGTATTTGCCCATATGCTGGAAGAGGTACTTACCGGATATGGCGATGTATTTGAACAATGGTTTGACGGAGCCAATGGCGAAGGACCAAATGGCAAAAAGCAGGAATACAACTGGCCGTTGTTTTTTGAAACGGTTAAAAAACTGCAGCCCGAAGCCGTGATTTTCAGCGATGGCGGACCCGGATGCCGGTGGGCAGGAAACGAAAAGGGCTATGCTGGCGAAACCAACTGGTGTACACTAAATGCCAACAGGGTATTTCCGGGTTATCCGAATTTTGAAGAACTTACCACCGGCCATGAAGACGGCACGCACTGGGTGCCGGCCGAGTGTGATGTTTCCATCCGGCCCGGATGGTTTGACAGTCCCGCTACAGATAACCAGATAAACAGCCTCGCTGAACTGATTGAGATATAGTCGCAGAGCCGGTGCGCGAGGCGCTGGAGGCTTTCGAGTGCCTGGTTCGAGAAACCGCCGAGCTGGCCCTGTGCCGGCTGACCGGAGCGGAAGAATACCCAAACCCGATTCTGTGCGGCTGGTGGAATTCGGGCAGTTCATTAAACAGAACTTTGCGGTTAACCTGGCCCACGGTATGCGGGTTGAAGCACCTTCTTTTTACCGGTCTTTTCCGGCAAAATGCCTTACGGATAACGATCACCGTACCAGTTGGGCGGCCAATGAACGTTTACCCGTTGTAAGCCTTGTAGCCGGGCAGCCTGTTAACTTTAACTGTGTGGTTTTGCAGGAAGGTATTGCACTGGGACAGCGGGTAAAAGCATTTGTTGTGGAGGCTTGGCAAAATGGCGCTTACCGCGAAATTACGCGGGGCACTACCATTGGCTACAAAAGAATACTCAGAATGGACGATGTGAGAACGGATAAAATCAGGGTCCGGATTCTGGATGCGAAGGCCAATCCGGTTCTTTCTGAGATTCGCCTATACCGGGTGAGTCGCTGACCTTTCTTCGGGGTACGGGGTCATAGCCGCTGGTTCCCCACGGGTGGCAACGGGCTATGCGCTTAATGCCCAGCCAGGTGCCTTTTATAACACCCCATTCGTTAATGGCTTCGATGGTATATTGCGAACAGGAGGGTACATGCCGGCAGTGTGCACCCAGCAGGGGGGAGAGGGCCACCTGATAAAAACGAATAAGTACTATGAATATCTTTTTTAACAATGTACTGATTGAGGCGCAAAATAACGCAAGCTTTTTAAAATATGATTTAGTAAAGATGGAGCCGTACCTGCAGAACTTGTTGTTCAGGTTTTCAGGTTAGGCTTACCATAAGGTCGTCCCTACGGGACTTTCGCTTATTTTCTGTGGTAGTTGTTAACATAAGGTCGTCCCTGCGGGGCTTTCGCTTATTTCCTGCGGGAGTTGTTTACCATAAGGTCGTCCCTGCGGGACTTTCGCTTATTTCTGTGGGAGTTGTTACCATAAGGTTGTCCCTGCGGGACTTTCGCTTATTTCCTGCGGGAGTTGTTTACCATAAGGTCGTCCCTTCGGGACTTTCGCTTATTTTCTGTGGGAGTTGTTACCATAAGGTCGTCCCTGCGGGGCTTTTGCTTATTTTCTGTGGGAGTTGTTACCTTAAGGTTGTCCCTGCGGGACTTTGGTGTTCTTTTGGGAAGACTTGATAGGTATGACGAAAGCTCCGCAGGATCGAACCTTATGGTTGAAGAAGGATTAATATAACATACACAAGCTCCGTAGGAGCGGCCTTATTTATTTGTTTTAACTCGTCCAGAAAAAGTTGACAGATTTCAATACTTAATCCGTATGCAAATTTACACTTAAAAGTTAGTTATGAATAGGTTTACAGCTGGTTGCCAGG
>FWPU01007584.1_pt1 | contig 19812 bp, 13 predicted proteins | sample 2228361 | NCBI WGS metagenome assembly FWPU01 (sample SAMEA103939777, study PRJEB20133) | metagenome
CCTTTCAAAAGAAACGCGACGGGGCGGTCCCCGGCCTCCATGTCCGACACCTCCTTCACGCGGTTCTTCAAGAACGGGAACGTGTCGGACAGGGGCATGTACTCGCCGAAGGCCAGCAGGACCCGCTTGTCGTAGCGGGCGACCTCGGCCCCGTCCGGGCCCAGCAGGACCATCGAGTTGCGGGTGCGCGAGCCCAGGGGGCGCGTCAGGCTCCCGAACAAAAGTGGGCGGCCCATCTCGCGCACCAGGGCCACGAGGCGGTTCGAGGTCTCGACGATGTCGTGCCAGCCGGTGCGGCCCTCCGCGTCCACGGCGAAGTAGAACGGGAAGGCCCCCTCGGGCCACACGACCGCGTCCACGCCCGACAGGTCCGCCTGCCGGGTCAGGCCCTTCAGGCGCTCGAACAGGGCCTTGCGGTTCGCGTTGTCCCGGCGCTTCTTGTCCTCGGCCGTGATGTCGGGCTGGACCAGGGCCAGGCGGAGCGTGTCGCGCGGGGCGGCGTCGCGGACCTGGGGCAGGCGGACCAAACCGTAGGCCACCCAGCCGCAGGCGATCGCGCCCGCAACCAGGGCGTGCCGGCGCGGGAAGGCGAGGCGGTCCAGGCGGGCGCGCAGGACCCCGGCCAGGGCCACGGCCAGGGCCGAGGCCACGAACGACGCCCCATAGACCCCGGTCACGTCCATCCCCTGCATCAGGACCGGGACCCGGAAGACCACGTTGCCGAGGTGCCACGGGAAGAGGTTCGGCCACAAAAACTCGACCGCGACCACTGCGGACGGGACAGCGACCGACCCCCAGGGGCGGCCCAGCAGGGGGCGTGCCACGACCGCCAGGACCCCGTACTGGAGTCCCCCGTACAGCGAGAAGGCGAGCAGCACGAGGACCGCCAGGGCCCAGGGAAACTCGCTCATGGAGACCGCGGTGTAGGCGACCCAGTGGAAGATGCCGAGGTTCGCGACCACGCCCCCGAGCCAGCCGGCGAGGAACGCGCAGCCCGCGGACAGGCGCGGGACTGCCAGGAACAGGGGCACCGGCGCGACCGGCGCGACAAACCACCACCCCGCGTCCGGCAGGGCCAGGGTCAGCAGGGCCCCGGACGCAACGCCCGCCAGGACCACCCTCCCCCAAGCCGGCCCCATCGAGAACCCACGCCGGTCGGCCCGGCGCCTGTCCGTCGTCGTCTCGCGAGCCATCCACTCCCCCTGGCGCCCGCCCCTGGCGGCATTGTGCCCCAGGGCCCCGGAACCATCAAAGGATTCCCCGTCGCCCGGGACCGCCACGCTCCAGCGTGGCTTTTCTCCACCCCCACCCGTCCTCTCCCCAGATCGTCGGCCCATCCACGAACGGATACTCGTAGGCGTGGGCGCGGGCGTAGACGTGCGCGACCCCAATCCCTGGGCAAGAACGATCACCTGGCAGGTGAGCGGACACGTCGATCTCGCCCACGCCCACGAACACGAATCTGGACAGCGGTCCGCGTGGACCCGACGATCTTGGCCTCTCTCCCACCCTTGGATAAATCTGATCTCATGATGCACAATTCCTCCGACTTTTGTGCACCAGACCCTCGACATCGCACGGGAGGCGGCATGTTGCGCGACATCGTCCTTCAGCAACAGCGCGAGGTCGAGCGGCGGCTCCGGGAGCCGTACATCGTCCGCGATGTGGCTCTGACCCGCGCCTCGCACGACCTCATCCGCGTGATCACGGGCCCCAGGCGCGCGGGCAAGTCCTTCTTCGCGATGCACCTCGTGCGCGACCTGGGGCGCTTCGGCTACGTGAACTTCGATGACGAGCGCCTCGACAGGATGGCGGACGCGGACGCCCTGATCGCGGCAGTGGACTCGGTGTACGGCCGCCCCGATTGCCTGCTCCTCGACGAGGTCCAGAACGTCCCCCGCTGGGAACTGCTCGTCAACCGGCTTCAACGGCAGGGCTATCGCCTGCTCGTGACCGCCAGCAACGCGCACCTCCTGGGTTCAGAACTTGCCACCCACCTGACAGGCCGCCACCTGCCCGTGGTCCTCTTCCCTTTCTCGTTCGCGGAGTACCTGCGCTTCAAGGGCAGGGACCTGACCGATGCGGAGAAGGTGCAGGCATTCCTGGACTACCTCGAGACCGGGGGGTACCCCGAGCCCCTGGTCAAGGGCATCGATCACCGCGAGTACCTGCGTACCCTGTTGCGATCGGTCCTCTACAAGGACATCGTGGTCCGCCACCGCGTGCGCGCCCCGCACGGCCTGGACGACCTGGCCGGCCACCTCCTCGCCAATGTGGCCGCGAGGTACTCCTTGCGTACCCTCGCGGACGTGACCGGATTGCGCAGCGTCCACACGGCCGAGAAGTACCTCTGCCACCTCGAGGAGGCCTTCGTGGTGTTCTCGGTCCGCCGCTTCTCGTTCAAGGTCCGCGAGCAGGCCAAGGCAAATCCCAAGGCGTACTGCGTGGACAACGGCCTCGTGACCTCCGCGGCCTTCCGGTCGAGCCCCAACATCGGCCGGCTCTGCGAGAACCTAGTGGCCGTCGTCCTGCACAGGCGCGCCCTGCGCGGCGAGGCACAGGTCTTCTACTGGCGGGGTGCGGAGCAGGAGGAAGTGGACTTCGTCCTGAAGGAAGGCCCTCGTGTCACCAGGCTCATCCAGGTCTGCGCGCACCCGGAAAGCCAGGCGACGCGCTCGCGCGAGGTCCGCTCCCTCCTGAAGGCCTCCCGCGCCCTGGGGTGCGACGACCTCGATGTCCTGACCCTTGCGCAGGAGGGCGAGGAGCAGGTCTCCTGGTTCGGCATGACGGCCCGGGTCCGCTTCATCCCCTTGTGGAGGTGGCTGGAGGACGCGTGTTAATGAGCCGGCCGCCACACCCGAGACCGTCTGGCCCCAGCCGGGCCCCGGACCCGTCACGCTTCTTCGTGCCCGTTCCGCCTCTGGCCACGCACACGCGGTCCGCGGATCGCGCCACCCCCTGGTTCCCGCGGGCCGCGTTGCAACCAGGAGCAATCCGCGCCACAGCTCGGGTTCTGCTTTCCCAAAGCCGGTTGCCTTCGCGGGCGGTTGTGGGGTAAGTTCGCAGCGCTTGGGCCACCTGAGGAGGTGCGATATGCACGACCCGACCCCATCGGGCGCTCCCGGCGCGGGCCAGGCCCCGTACGTGAGCAGCCACACGAGCATGAGCGAGTTCACGATTCGCGCGCTGATCCTGGGGCTATTCATGTGCGTCATCCTGGGCGCGGCCAACGCCTACCTGGGCCTCAAGGCCGGCATGACCATCGCGGCCACCTACCCAGCGGCCGTCATCGGCATGGCGGTCCTGCGGTTGTTCCGGGGCTCCATCCTCGAGGAGAACTTCGCCCGAACCGTGGGCTCCATCGGCGAGTCCATCGCGGCCGGGGCGATCTTCACCATGCCCGCCTTCGCCATCCTGGGACTGTGGGCGTTCACGCCTGGCGAGGACTACTGGAAGTCCACGGCCCTGATGGCCGTAGGCGGGGTCCTGGGCATCCTGTTCGTGACGGTCCTGCGCCGCGTGATGGTGAACGACCCCGAACTGCCGTTCCCCGAGTCGGTCGCGGCGTCCGAGATCCACAAGGCCGGACAGAAGGGGTCCGACGCCGCGCTGACCCTGTTCTCCTCGATGGGGTTCGGGGCACTCTTCTATCTGCTGGGCGAACTGAAACTGTTCTTGATTCACAATGATTTTATCGTGAAGGTCGGCGAGGTCGGCAAGAGCCTCATCCGCCTGGGCTACCAGGAGGACGCCTACAAGGTCGCGGCGGGTGGGACCACGGTGGTCTCGGCCCCGGCCGTGAGCCCGGCCTATCTGGGCGTAGGCTACATCATCGGGCCGGAACTCGCGGCCCTCAACTTCTCGGGCGGGCTGCTCGCGTGGGGGCTGTTCGTGCCGCTGCTCGTCTATCTCCTGGGACCGGACAACATCGCGGCCTTTTCGGGCGCCGCGAACGCCGGGGCCGCCACCCCGGACAACTGGACCAGCCTCGCGATGCAGGTGTGGAAGTTCGTCGTGCGGCCCATCGCGGTGGGCGGGATGCTGGTCGGGGCCTGTTACACCCTGTACCGGATGCGCAAGAACCTCGTCGAGGGCGTGCGCCGAGGCGTGCGGGATGTCCGCCGGGCCGCGGGCTCGCGCGAGGCCGTGGACCGCGTGGACCGCGACCTCGATTTCCGCATCGTGGGCCTGGGGATCCTCGCCACCTTCGTGCTGATGGTCGCCCTGTACCTGTGGTTCACCGGGGTCCTGGGCGGGGCCTTCGTCGCGGCGATCGTGATGCTGATCGCGGGCTTCTTCTTCGCCGCCGTGTCCGGCAACCTTGTCGGGCTCATCGGCTCGTCCAACAACCCCGTGTCGGGGCTGACCCTCGCGACCCTGGTGGTGTCGGCCCTGGTCATGCTGGTCATCGGCGTGACCGGGGACCCGGGCGTGGCCGCGGTCCTGGGCGTGGCCACGGTCGTGTGCGTGTCGTCCGCCGTGGCCGGCGAGATGCTCCAGGACCTGAAGGTCGGGCACCTCCTGGGTGGCACCCCGTGGAAGATGCAGGTCGGGGACATCCTCGGGGTCGTGGTCGCGTCCGCGGTCATGTTCCTGCCCCTGTACGTCCTTCACGCGGCGTACACGTTCGGGAGCCGCGACCTCCCCGCACCGCAGGCCGGGCTCATGGCCACGCTCGCCAAGGGGATCGTGGGGGGCGAGATGGCCTGGCCCCTCGTGGTCGTGGGCATCCTGATGGGGATCGGGCTCATCCTGGTGCGGGTGCGCAGCCCCATGCTGGTCGCGGTCGGGATGTACCTCCCGCTCGAGACCACCGCCGCCATCTTCGTCGGCGGCATCGTGCGGGGAGTCGTGGACCGCATCGCGCGGCGGCGCGGCTACAACCAGGCCCAGTGCGCGCGCGTGGAGAACGCCGGGGTCCTGTGCGCCTCCGGGCTGATCGCGGGCGAGGCCCTGATGGGGCTCGTCATCGCATCGGTCGTGTTCTTCCGGGGCTCCTTCTGGTCCCTTCCCGACTCCTTCCAGGCCGGCGGGATCGGGTCGCTCGTGTTCCTGGCGGTCCTTGTCGTCTACTTTATCGTCCGGCCGCTGCGCAAGGCGGGCCGCCCGGACGAGGAAGCGCCGCCCACGGTTTCCATGTGAGACGAGGGTCGTTGTTCTCGCCTACGCCCACGCCCGTGCCCACGCTTGCGGAGGGGAAGGTCCACTTATGAGGATCCTCATCGTCGAGGACGAGTCCGACTTCGCCCGCCTGGTCGCGGACGCCCTGGAACGCGCGGGCCACCGCACCGTGGTCGCGGGCACCGGGGACGCGGCCCTGTGGGAGGCGCGCGCCCGACCGCCCGACTGCATCCTCCTGGACTGGATGCTTCCTGACCTGCCGGGGACCGAGGTCCTGCGCCGCCTGCGCGCCGACCCTGCCACCCACCCGATCCCCGTCATCCTGGTCACGGCCCGCGGCGAGGAGGTGGACCGGGTCGTGGGGCTGGAGATGGGTGCGGACGACTATGTGGTCAAGCCGGTCAGCCTGCGGGAGGTCACGCTCCGGGTGGCCGCGGTCACGAGGCGCCGGCAGAAGGGGGGCCCCGCCCCGCCGGTGGTGGAGGTCGGCCCCCTGCGCCTGGACGGTCCGTCCCACCGCGCGTTCGTGGCTGGGACCGAGGTGACCTTGACCGCGTTGGAGTTTCGACTTCTCATGGTCCTGGCCTCGCGCCGGGGCCGGGTCTTTAGTCGCGAGGCCCTCCTGAGCGAGGTCTGGGACGTCCACGCCGAGGTCGAGACGCGCACCGTGGACGTCACGGTGAAGCGGGTGCGCGACAAACTGGGCCCTGCGGGTCGCCTGATCGAGACCGTGCGCGGCGTGGGGTATCGCCTCTCGGATCGGGAGTCGTAGGAAGATGACCGTCGGACTCGGACCCCGGCTGGTCGCGGCCGGGATGCTCCCCGTGATCGGGATGGCCGTGGCCCTGGACTCTGTGCTCGGGGCGCGCGCGGAGCAGGCGGTCCAGGACGAGGCTGCCGCGGAACTGGAGCGGCTGCTCGGCGTGGTCCTGACGGGCCTCGCGGGGCTGGAGGTCCGCGAGGCGGACCGGGCCCAACGCTTCGCGAACGGGGTCGGCCGGGCCGCCGGGGTCCGGGTGACCCTCATCGCCTCGGACGGGACGGTCCTGGCGGATTCCGAGGTCCCAAAGGAGCGGCTGGCCTCCCTCGACAACCACGCCTCGAGGCCGGAGGTTGCCCAAGCCCTGCGCGAGGGTCTTGGGCAGGCCGTGCGGTACAGCCGGACCGTGTCGGTGCCCCTGATGTACGCGGCGCGGCTGTGGAGGGCTGTGGACGGTCCCCTGGTGGTACGCCTGGCCCTGCCCATGGTTCGCATCGTGGAGCGCAGGGCGGAGGTGCGGCGCCTCGTGGTTGCCTGGACCGCGGTGGGCCTGGGCCTGTACGGCGCGGTCATGGCGGGCGTGGCATGGGCCGTCGGTCGGAGGTTGCGAAGGTTGCGCGAGGCCGCGGAGCACATGGCGCAAGGGGACTATGCCGCCCGCGTCGAGGAGGGCGGTTCGCCGGACGAGGCGGCACTCGCGCGCTCGATGAACCGGCTCGCGGCCGCCACCGCCGGGACCATCGCGCGGCTCGACGAGGAGGGCAAGCGCCTCCGCGCGGTCCTCGAGGCCATGAACGACGGCGTGGCCGTGACGGACGCCCACGGTCGCGTGGTCCTGTGCAACCGGGTCCTGCGGGAGGCGTGGGACGGCGACGCCGAGGGGAGGGCGTTGTCGGATTTCCTGCGCGCGCCCGAGGCGATCGAGGTCGTCCGGGCCGCGCTCGGGGGCCACGCCGGCGTGCGCGAGGCAATGGTCGTGCACCCAAAGCCTGCGCAGATCCTCGTCTCCGCGAGCCCCTTGCCCGGGGGGCGGGGGGCCGTGGTCGTGGTCCACGATACGACCGAGGTCCATCGCCTGCACCGGGTGCGCCGCGACTTCGTTGCGAATGTCTCGCACGAACTGCGCAATCCCATCGCCACCATCCAAGCCGCGGCGGAGACGCTCGCGGACCTCGGGGACCAGGACGCCGAGGCCCGGCGCGTCGCGGTCGAGACGCTCTCGCGTCACGCGGCGCGTCTCGGGAGCGTCGTTGCGGACCTCCTGGACCTGTCACGCCTCGAGTCGGGGCAGCACGGGTACGCGATCCGGCCCGTCCGCGTGGGGGAGGTCGTCGCGGTCGTCGTGTCCGACTTCGAGGCTGCGGCGCGCGCGAAATCCCTGACCCTGTCCTGGTCCGTCGATCCCGGGGACCTGACCGCGTCGTGCGACCCGGATGGGCTCGCCGTGGTCCTGCGCAACCTCCTGGACAACGCGGTCCGCTACACGAGGCCGGGCGACTCGGTGCGCGTGGCGGCGCGGGCCGAGCCGGACGGCCGGGTCCTAATCGAGGTGTCGGACACGGGCCCGGGGATCGAAGAGACCCATCTCCCGCGCGTGTTCGAGCGGTTCTACCGGGTGGACCCGGGCCGCTCGCGTGGAGCGGGTGGCACGGGCCTTGGCCTCGCCATCGCCCGCCACGCGGCCGAGGCCATGGGCGGTGCCCTCACGGTCCACAGCACCTTTGGCCACGGTGCCACCTTCCGCCTGACCCTGCCCGGCGGGTGACCCGATTCTCCGGGACCCTCTAGGCCAACGGATCGGCCGCAAATCCACGATCAACGGCGATCGGAGAATCGCGAGAGCAAGTACCCCCACCGTCTGACGCAGACGGCAAGCGAATGACTTGTCCCGGCGGGGTCCGCGTCACGCGGGCCGGGGGTCCCAGGCGATCCAGCCGGGCCGGACCGTCACGCCGGGGGCGAGGTCGAACGGGAACTCGGCGGGGGACGCGATCGCGGCCGGGCCGATGGCATCCGTGCCATAGAAATCGCGGAGTTTCCGAATCCCGGACGCGTCGCGCTCATCTGGGCGCGAGGTCCACTTGCACTCGATCGGATACAGGCGCCCATCCATCTCGACGAGTAGGTCCACCTCGTGACCCGAGCGGTCCTGCCAGTACCACAGGCTCGCGGACGGGTGCATCCAGTCGCGCCATCGCAGGAACTGGCCGATCACGTGGTTGTCCCAGAAGAACCCCGCGTGGGGACCTGTCCACAAGGCCTCGGGCGTTTCGAAGCCGGCCAGGAAGGCCGCGAGGCCGGTGTCGGTGAAATAGAGTTTCGGCGACTTCACCAGGCGCTTGCCCAGGGAACGGTGGTAGGGTTCGAGAAGCAGGATCTGGTTGCTCGCCACGAGGACCGACAGCCACGACCGCGAGGTGGTCGGCGAGACCCCCACGTCCCGGGCGATGTCCGACATGTTGAGGACCCGGCCGCAACGAACGGCGCAGGCGCGGAGGAAGCGCTGGAAATCGCGCAGGCTCCCGATGTTCAGGACATTCCGCACATCGCGCTCGAGGTAGGTCGCGACGTAGCCCTGGTACCAGCGCTCCCGATCCGGACGGGCGTCGGGGTCGGACCACAGGCCGGGCCAGGACCCTCGCCACACGAAGTCCCTCCACTCCTCCGGGGTCGGGGTGCGACCGGACGACCATTCGCCTCCGGACAGGCCGAGCAGGGGAACCACGGCGGCCCTCCCGGCGAGGCTGTCGGAGATGCGCTGCATCAGTGGGAAACTCTGGGACCCTGTCAGCGCGAACAGGCCGCGTCGCCCCCGGTTGCGGTCCACGACGCCCTTCAGGTGGCGGAACAGGGCGGGCGCGTACTGGACCTCGTCCACCACCACGGGAGGAGGGTACAGCGCCAAAAACTCGTCGGGTCGGGTCTCGGCCATCTCGGCCAGCGCTGGCATGTCGAGCGACACGAAGCGATACTCCGGAAACGTCCGCTCCAGGAGCGAGGTCTTGCCCGCCTGGCGCGGCCCGACCACGACCATGACGGGGAACGACCGTGCCGCCGCGGTCAGGACACCGGATACCTGTCGTTCAATCCACATCGCAGCAATTTTCAACTGGCGAAAACAAATTGTCAAGGGCGCGCGACGCGACCGCAACGCGGTCGCTGCTGGGGGGTGAATTGGCACGAGAAATCCAAGAGTTCGAGCGCCAAGAGGGGGACGTGCGACGCCCCCATCGAATGGTGTCCGGTCTCTTTGAAGATGCCGAGAATCAACACGTTCATGGGGTAAGTCCAGTTCCAAACCCCCTTGAAGACCCCATCAATGCTGCATCTGCCGACAACGCGGACCGCTCACGAGGCCGCCGAGAATCCCCAGGTCTTTTCTTCGAGCACGCGACCGCCTGGTCGCGTGCGGCGTCGCGGGTGCCTGCCCGCCCCATCGCATCTCGAACTCGTTGGAATCCCTCGTGGACCTGGGCGAGATCGGCGTGTCGGATCCCCTGGCAGGTGATCGTCTTTGCCCGGGGATTCGGATCGCCCACGCCCTCGCCCACGAGGATTTGTTCGTGTGGGACGCGAGCCCGCGATTGACCCGCCGAGTGGCCGGTGCTATCTACACGACGTGTCCGACGGGAGGATGCCGATGAGGGATTGCGTGTGCGCGACCGTCGCCCTGGCGTTCGTCCTGGCCGCATGCGGGGGGCGGCCCGGACCCGGCAACTTCGAGAAGTTCACTGCGAACGAAAACGGCGTCCGCCTGCTCGAGCGCTACATCCAGGACACGTCCAACCCCGACGAGGCGCGCGTCGAGGCTGTCGTGACCCTCGTGCAGGGCGGCTGGGCCCTGCGCCTGCGCAAGGCCCTGGACGGCTGCCCGGACCGCGAGGACCTGGCCGCAAGGACCGCGGACGCCCTGATCCGGCGCCTGCCGGACCTCGCGGGAACGCCGGAAGTCCTCGCCGCGACGCGGGACGGGGCCTTCATCGCGCTGTCGCTCGTTCCCGGAGCCGAGCGGGGACCACTCCAGAAACGGCTCGCGGACTGGGTGTTCGCGGGTCTCGGCCCCGAGTCCTCGGCAGACGAGGTCAAGAAGGCCGTGGAATCGCGGGTCCTCGTGGCCCAGATCGCGGACCTCGGGCCTCACGGGGCCGACGGTGCCACCTGGATGATCCGGCACGGCTTCGCGGTCGCAAAACTCTCGCAGTACCTGTTGTCCCTGAAGGACCCCGCGGTCGAGGCGAGGATGCTGGCCGCCTTCAAGGCACTCCATGCGACCCCCGACATCGTGATTCCTTACGAGCACGTGGAGGCGATCGGGAAGATCCGCAGTGCCGATGCGGTCGAATACCTCCTGGACCTCGCCCAGGACGACCGCCAGGAGCCCGACATGCGGTCGCTGGCCTTCAACCAGGCGGCCGAGGCCCTGGACCGCCCGGAGGGCCTGCGCGGCGCCCGCGAGCCGATCCTGGCCCGACTCCGCAAGATGGTCGCGCGAAACGACCCGGACGACCGGTGGGCCGCGGCGCGCTACCTCGTGAGCCTCCAGGGCAGGGCCGCACTGGACGAGGTCCTCGCCGCCCTCAAGGACGACGGCGTCTATCCCCGCGCCCTCGAGGACCCGCGCAAGACGCTCGTGGACTTCTGCAAGGGGGTGATCCTGCGCGAGCGTCCGCCGCACACGGGGGAACCGGAGGAGGATGAGCGGACCCGGCCGGTCGAGGACGCCCTGCACACGGTCAAGCGCCTGCTCGCGTCCAACAACCGCGTCCACCAGGCCCTGGGCGTCGTCTGCGTCAAGGCCACCGAGGATGCGGCCCACGCGGACATGCTCAAGCCGCTCCAGAAGTCGAGGGTGTCGCTCGAGCCCGTGATCGGCGAGAAGGTGACCCTCGGGACGCTCGCCCAGAATGCCGTGGACGGGCTCGCGCTCATGGCCGAGGTCCAGGCGGCCGAGGCGTCCGGGGTGCTTTCCGCCGAGGATGCGAAGCGCAAGCGTTTCTTCGCCCTCGTCAACCTCCTCGACACGGGCGACGCCCTGCGCAAGGCCGTCGAGGAGCGTTTCGCCGAGGCGTCGCGTGCCCGGAAGCCCTGACCGTCCTCCAGACATGGCCCGCGTGGCCGGTCGCGGTTTTCTGTGGATCACCGCCGCCAAGGTCTATTTCCTGGCCACCGGCACCCTGTCCTCGCTCGTGTTTCCGCGACTCTTCGGGGACCCGGTCCTCTTCGGCCGGTACCGCGTGGTCACGGGCCTTCTGAACGTCATCACCATGGTCGTGATCACGGCCACGGTGCAGGGGGTCTCGCGATTGTGCAGCGAGGAGGGCGCGTGGGTACGCGGCGTGCGGACCTCGGCCCTCCGGATCCAGGCCGCCCTGTTTGGCCCCGTGTTCATCGTCCTGCTCGCGGGCGCAGGCGTCCTCGCGGGGCGGGCCTTCGGGGACAGTGCCCTCGCGGACCCGATCCGGGCGGCCTCGTTCGTGGTCATCGCGTATGCCTTCTACGCCGTGCTCGTGGGGACCCTCAACGGGACGCGCCGCTTCGCGAGTCAGGCCGGGCTCGACATCACGTTTTCGACCCTCAAGACGGGCCTGATGATCGGTGCGGTCGTGGTGACGGGGTCGGTGACGGCCGCGTTCGCATCGTTCTCGGTTGCGGCCGTGGTGGTCCTGCTCGCCGCCCTCGTGGTGACGAGGCCGGTGGCGAGCGCCCCAGACACCGGGATTGCCCCGGCTCCATCCCGCTATCTCGCGTACCTCCTGCCCCTGGGCGGGTACGCCCTGCTCCTGAACCTCCTCCTCCAGGCGGACATCCTGGGCCTCAAGGTCGCCCTCGGCCACGGGGGGGGGGCGGACGCTGCGGACCGGGCCTCGGCCGTGGCGGGGATTTACGGGGCCGCCAAGAACGTGGCTATGATCCCTTACCAGGCCGTGATCTCCCTGACCCTCGTGGTCTTTCCGTTCGTGTCCGGGGCCACGAGCCGCGACGACCGCGAGGCCGCGGATGCCATGGTCTGCGGCGCCATGCGGTGGTGCGCCGTGCTTTCCTGCGCGGCCGTGGTCCTGCTGGTCCCCGCGGGGGGCGACCTCCTCGCGTGGATGTTCGGGGAGCCGTACCGGGCCGGCGGGCCGTGGCTCTTGCCGCTTTTGGCCGCGGTGACGGGGCTCGCGTTCCTGTTCGTGGCCAACGCGATCCAGGCCTCGGCGGGCCGGCCCGGGGCCTCGCTCCTGTCAGGCGGCGTGGCGGTCGTGGTCCAGGCGGGACTGCTCGGGGCTCTCCTGTGGGGTCCGTCCGGGGAAAGTGCGAGCGGGTGGGTCGGCTCGATCCCGACCGGCCGGTCCGCGGCCCTCGCGACCCTGGCCGGGTGCGCGTGCGGCGCGGCCGCAAGTCTTTGGGCGCTGCACCGCCGGTTCCCGGCGGCCGGGTGGACGTGGACCGCGTTCATGGCCGGGGGAGCCACGGTCCTCGCCCTCGTCCTGGACCGCACCGTCGACAGGCTTTTTCCGTGGCCCGCGCGGTCCATCCTGGCCTTCGCCGTGTTCGCGGCGACCCTGGTTGTGACCCGCGCCGTGGTCCGCGACGACCTGCGCGCGCTCCAGTCGGTCTTCAGGCGTGGCCGGTCGTGACCGGCTGTCACGCCCCCGGCGGGAACACCGGCTCCCCGGGGGATTCGGGGTACTCGACCTCGCGCAAGAAGAGACCCTGGGGAGGCGCGGTGGGGCCGGACCGGCGGCGGTCGCGTCCCTCCAGGACCTCGCGCACCCACGATGGCGGTCTCCGGCCGGTACCGACCTGGACCAGGGTCCCGACCAGGATGCGGACCATGTTGCGCAGGAACCCGTCCGCGGTCACGACCACAGACACGAGGCCGGGCACCTCCCCGCTGACCTCGCACCGCGTCAGGGTGCGGACCGGAGACGCGGCGTCGCAAAGGGCCGCCCGGAAGGCCGAGAAGTCGTGGCGGCCCACCAGGAACCCTGCGGCCTCGCGCATGGCCTCGAGGTCCAGGGGTGGCCGGACGTTCCACGAGGTCCGTCGCTCCAGGGGCAGGGCCACCCGGCCGTTCTGGATGCGGTAGAGGTACGTCTTCGACCGGGTCGAGAACCGCGCGTGAAACGCCGGGGCCGCGTCCCGGGCCTCGAGCACGCGCACATCGTCCGGCAACAGGGAGTTGAGCCCCAGTACGAAGGCTTTCAGGGGCAGGCGCGACGCGGTACGGAAACCAACGGGCATGGCGAGCGCGTGCACCCCGGAGTCCGTGCGCGAGGACGAGTGGAGCGTCACCCGCTCTCCGGCCAGGAGCCGCGCGAGCGCCTCTCCCAGCACCCCCTCGACCGTGCGTCCCTGGGCCTGGGCCTGCCATCCGCAAAAATCCGTCCCGTCGAACTGGATGGTCAGGCGAACGTTTCGAAGTCCGTCCCCGCCTGTCGGCCTCAGTTCGTCCATCATCCCTGCCCGAGTCGCCGCTCCAGGTACCATTCCAGCCCGAGGGCCGTCAGGATCAGCAGCAGGACCGACGGGTGGTCCCAGATGGGGAACTGCACGTGCGCCCCGGTCCGCACCGCGGACTCCCCTCGGAGGTGAAAGTAGTCGAGCGCGGGGGCGGACAGCGTGTGGACCTCTCCGCCAAGCCGCTGGACCAACGCCTGCGCAGCCCGGCCCGTGGCCCGGACCCGGAGCACCTCGGCCGGGTCGGGTCCGACCACGAACACGTCCGAGGCCGTGCGTTCCTCGCCATCGGCCCGGGCCGTGACCACCACCCGGTGGGCCCCGCTCGCGTCCGCGACGAATCGGAACATCGCCCGGCCTTCCGCGTCGGTCCGGGCGTTCCCCTCGACCCCGGCGGGCTCGAACTTCCCCGGTCCGACCATGCGTTCGATTCGCGCCGTGACGTCGGCCGCGCCCCCCGTGGCCTGGACCACGACGCCGAAGACCTGGCCGGGTGCCACGAGGTCCCGTTCCACCTGTACTCGGAGGGGGAGGGTCTCGGGGTCCTTGGTGACGAAGGCGACCAGGCCGTCCACGAGGTCCGCATACAGGCGCGTGTTTTCAGGGTCGAAGGCCCACCGCCATAGGGTGTCGGTCGCGACCAGGCCCACGACCCCTTTCCCGTGCTCCGACACCACCACGAGCGGCCAGCGGCCCTCGGCCATCGAGAGGTCCCCGGACACCCCCGTGCCTTCTCCCCCCACGGCCTCGATCAGGGTCTCGGCCCCCTTCGCGACCCCCTCCAGGGCGACGATGGCCGGCAGGGGCGGGGCCGCCCGGATTCGCTCGATCAGGGAACGCAACCCGTCCCGGCGCGCGAAGACAGGATGTCCGCGGGCCCGGATCGGGACGACTGCCTCGAAGCGACCCGACATCATCCCGCGCCTCGCAGTGCGGGGCTTGGGGACGGGCAGGAGCATGGCGAGGTGCTCAGGCCACGGGCCCTGGGTGCCGAGCGTGAACGACCCCCCGAAGAAGAGCAGTCCCCCACCCCCGCGGACATAGCGTTCCAGGCTCGCCGCGAAGCGCCCCCGATCTGGCTCCGGGAGTTCATAGTCCTGCAAGACGATCAGGTCGAATGACTCCACGGACCGGACGAAGATCTCCTCGGCGGGGAACGGGATCAGCAGCGTCGCATTGTCCGCGGGGAGGTCGGGCGCCACCTCGGGGTCCCGCAGGGTGTGGAACGAGATCATCTCGACCCCGCGTCTGTGGCGGAGCGTCTCCCGGAGGAACCGTTCGTCCCACGAGGGGTGCCCGGCCACGTGCAGGACCCTCAGCCGGTCGCGGGCCACGGTGATCGCCGCCTGAACGCGGTTGTTCTCCTCGCTTGCCTCGCCGTCCAGGACGGGGACCGCGACCTCCAGGACGTGTCGCCCCGGCTCGCGCGGCAAAAAGGACAGGGGTATCTCGACCGCCCCGTCCCCCGGGGGGAGCAGGACTTCCTTCGAGTCCGCGACCTCCCCGTCCAGGGACAATGTCGCGACCACCTCCCGGGACCCAACGCCCGCGCTCTCGATGCGGACACGCACCTCGGCGAGGTTCCGCGCCAGGGTGAAATCTCCCCCCCCGACCACCGCGACTGCGATGTCCGAAAACGGTTCCTGCGGCCCGGAGGCCAGGAGGACCCACAGGGGCCCCGAAGACCGGATCGCGGCGGGCCGATCCTGGCGCAACCGGGTGGACTCGTCCGGGTCCGCGCCATCCGTCGCGAGGAGGATGCCACCGACCTCCCGCGAGGGGATGGAGGCGATGGCCGACACGAGACACGCCTCGAGGTTGGTCGAGGCACCCCTCGGTGGAAGCGGGGCCTCGACTGTCCGGCGGTCCAAGGGTCGCGCGTGGTCCGAGCACGCGAACCAGCGGACGTCATGGTGCTGCTCGAGGTCATCGGTCCACCCGGAGTGTTGCCGGAAGAACTCGGCCACCCGTTCGGAGCGGCGTTGTCCGTCCGCGCCTCGCGCCTGCATGCTCGCGGATTCGTCCACCAGGACGAGGACCGGGGAGCGGGCCCGCAGGACCTCCTCGACGCGGACCGCCGGCTGGAAATACCCAAGGAGGACCCCTCCGAGCGCGGCGAGGCGAAGGCCCGCGACCAGGCGGCGGCCCCGACCAGGTCGCAGGCGCCACAGGAAAACGGCGACCCCCGCCGCGGCGAGCAGCGACACCACCGCGAGAGACCAGGCGGTGTGCCCCGGGAAGTGGAGGGTCGTCTCCATGCGGTCTCATCGCTCCCGGTCGGGGAGGTCTTCGGGCCGGAGCCGGCGCTTTTTCAGGAGATACTCGACATGCGCCTGCTCGTCCTTGTAGTCGAGGAGGAGGGCGTACATCACCAGGTTGACGCCCAGCCGGATGGCCGACTCTCGCTGGGACGGCCCGCCGGGTACGGCCTCGAACTCCCAGTTCCCAAACGCGTCGCGCGACCATGCCCCGGTCAGGTCGTTGCGCGAATAGACCAGCGCGAGTCGGTCTTCGAGGGTCAGTGCCTCGATCTCGCCGTAGGTCGCACGGCGCCCCGCCACCGAGGTCACTCGGTAGAACGTTCGCATCAGGACGTGGTCCGCGGGGACCGGCTGGAGGCTTCGCCCTGGGAAGGCCCTCCTCAACTGCGCGCGCAGTCCGCGATCGAAGGCCCCGAACCCGGCGCCCTCGCCCGCGTTGTCCACGAGGAGGAACCCGCCCGCGGTCAGGAATCCGTGCAGGTTCGCGACCTCGCGGTCATCCAGCGGGGGCAGGGCCCGGTCCCCGACCCACAGCAGGAAGGGAGAATCGAAGACAGCCCTGGACTGGAGCGGGACCACGATGCGGTCCAGCCGGACCTGAACCGCGGTGCGCCAGCGGACCTCCTGGGCCAGGACCAGGGCCGCGTCGGGCCTGGCCGGGGGGAGCCCACCCGTGGTCACCTGCACCACCCGGAAGCGGTTGAAGTCGGACCCGAGAGCGAGTCGCCCGGAGGTCAAGAACGCCACTGGGCCCGCAACCACGGACGCGGCGAGTCGCAGGAACGACCTGCGCGAACATCGCTGGATCGGCGCGTTGCCGGATGTCCTCCTCATCGCGGGCGCTTCTTCCCACGAAACGGGAGCGTGGGCGGGGGCGTGGGCGGGGGCAAGCCCGCAAACGCCTCGGAACTCACCCTCAATCCTCCGTGTCATCCATCCGCGTGCGCTCGCCCATGGCAACTCATTCGACCTCCACCCCCACGTCGTACCAGCCGAACCCCGCGGTCGGTCGCACGACGAGGTAGAGCGTGCCCGGCTGGTCCGCCACGTGGAGCAGGTCCTCCCCGTACTCCGCCGGGGAACCCGTCGCGAGTGTGCCCCCCTTCCCGTCCTCCAGGGACAGGTGGGCCACCGTGGTCCCGAACAGGAGGACCGCGGAGACCGTCTCGAAGGCCCCCATCTTCAGCGCGAACACGTCTCGGTCCCCGGGGCACAGCGTCAGGTGCGTCGTGAAACCCGCCGGGAGCGCCGCGGCCTGGGCGGGCGAGTCGTTTGGCTCCAGCCGGTCGGGGCGGCACTCGCCGGGGGGATCCCGGGTCCAGAACGACAGAGAATAGGGGACAGCCACGTCCCCGGCGGGACCCACCCGGATGTAGAGGTGGCCGGGTCCCGGCGCCACGACCTCGGCCAGGGCCAGGTCCCCGGACGCTGTCCCCTCCGCCAGGACCGTCTGTCCCCCGTCCCCGAGCAGTGCGAGGGCCGGGACCGGCCGGCCGGGCTCCGTCTTGACCGTGACCGACAGCGTCTCCTCGCCGTTGAGCCCGGTCCGGAAGAAGTCTGCCTTCCCCGGACACAGTTTCAGCTTGTTCCAGGTCGCCTCGAACAGCGTGGGGGCCTGGTCCCACGTGGGACAGGGCCCCAGGAGGTCCTCCTCGCACAGGACCCCCTGTCCGGCGATGTCGAGGGCGAGGGCGTACGGCACCTCCCGCAGCGACCCCGACGAGACCCTCGCCACGAGCGCCAGGGAACGGTCTGCCTCGAGGGCAACGCGCCGCTCGGCCCCGGTCGCAAAGGCCGTGCGCAGGGGGAGGTCCACGCCCTCCTCGAACAGGGTCAGGGTGAGGTCCGCGTCCGGGGTCCCGAGGCGCACCGTCAGGGAGGCGGCCTCGCCGGCCGCGATGGAGAAGCGATAGTCGTCCACGTCCGCCGGGCACAGGGTCGCCTGGAACTCGCCTTCGCCGACCCACGCGGGCGGATGGGGTGCCTCGTTCGGCTCGCGGCTGTCCGGCGTGCAGGGATCCGGGACGATGGCGGACTTCAAGGCGTAGGTGAGCGGCCCGCTGGACGGCGGGGTGATTGCGACGCCGTACCGACCCGACACCGCGGCCCCGGCCAGGACCCCTCCGGGCGCCTCGGCCACCAGGGACCCGGACGGGTCGCGCACGCCGACCCACGGGGGAGCGCCGGCCGACATCGGCCGCGCCGTCACTGCGAGGGACTCCCCGGCCAGGAGGTCCACGCCGAACTCGTCCGCGACGCCGCCGCACAGCCTCAGGCCCGCCGCGTCGCGCGGGAGGTCCGGCGGTGCCGCGCCCCCCGCGAGGTCGTCGTCCAGGCAGGCGTCCGGGGCTTCCGGCCCATAGACCGCGAAGGCGAACTCCCCGGCCAGGGGCAGGCGGACCCCGTGGTCGCAGTAGTCGCCGGTCGGGTCGTCGTCGTCCGACAGGCGGAAGTGGTAGAACACGAGGCGCCCCGTCCCCCCGGCGGCGCTCAGGTCCGGGATCGTCCCGCGGAAGACCCCGTCCACTCCGCCCTCGAGGGCCACGCGGTTCATGTCGTCCTCACCCAGGCCCTTGACCGCGCTCCAGAAGGCCGTCACCTCGCGGATCGGGCTGTCCAGGTCCGCGGTCCGGACCTCGACCGGGTACGGTCCCGGGCCGTGCTGGTCCGCCAGGGCCGGGTGGAACGCGGAGGGCGGGCTCCCCGGGCAGCCCCCGAAGAGGTCCGCGTTGACCAGCACGACTGCAAAGTCCTGGAGGACCTCGGGGTGGTCCCCGTCCGAGGCCCCCACCGTGAAGGTGAAGACCGCCCCGGCCGCGACCTGCGAGGGGCGGGGCCGGAAATAGAACGTGGCCGAGTGCCCGTCCACCGGGTCGAGCCGGGCGCCCTCGACGCCGTGGCGCAGGGTGAGCGTGACCTGGGCCGAGTCGTCGTCGCGCACCTTCACGAGCACGGCCAGGTGGTCGTCGCGGCCCAGGTTCAGGCTCCACGCGAACGGCCCGAGAAAGACCGGGACGGACGCCTCCGGCCAGACGGTCAGGGTAGTCGCCTCCTCCGTGCGCCCCCCGCGCCCGTCCACGGCCGCGACCACCAGGTCGTAGGTCCGTCCCCCGGGCCCCGCGTGGGAGGCGAGAGGGGCGTATTCGAAACGCCAGGCCCCCGAGACATCGTCGGTCTGGCCCACCCCCCCGCCTCTTCGCACGATGCGGGCGCCCTCTGGGGCCCCCGTCACCTCGAACGAGACCGGGTCCCCGTCCGGGTCGTCCGCGACGAGGTCCTGGACCAGGGTCTCGCCCACCACCACGGACAGGGCCGGGATCGGCCCGATCCGAGGGGGGTGGTTGATCCCGGGCGAGCAGGTGACAACGGACACGAGGCCGGCAGTGGCGATCGGGAACGCGCGTCTCACGGAATGGATTGTAGCGCGGGACCCTTCATGACCTGAAGTACCCGTTGAAGAACGCGTCCAATTCGCTTCTCTGGTTCCCGTGGGGACGCGAGCGCCTGCTCGCGTAACCTCCCGCGAGGGCCTGCTCGCGTGACCTCCCGCAAGCGCCTGCTCGTGGCCTCACGCCACGGCCCGGATCTCCGCGCACGGCGCGGGCGCCGCATCCTCCTCCGGCACGAGTCCGCGCTGGAGTTCGCGGACCTCGACCCGGGACGCCCCGAGGGCCTTCTTGACAAACTCGAAGGCCTTCCACGTGTCCACGGAGGTCCCGCACGTGAAGAGGTCCACCGCGGCGTACCGGTATTCCGGCCAGGTGTGGACCGCAAGGTGGGATTCAGCGATGACCACGACGGCCGTCACCCCGTAGGGACTAAAATGATGTCCCGATCGCTCCACGACGGTCGCGCGGGCGACCTGGCACGCCTGTTCCAACGTCTCCATGACCAGACCTGGGTCGTTGAGGTCCGCGGTACAGCCATGGAAGTCCGCCACGAGATGACGACCGAGTGCCCTCAAGTTGTGGTCCTCCTCTTCGACACGAGCCCGGGGCGCTTACGTCCCCGGACCCAGGCGCATGACCCACCTCCCCAGCCTGCAAACGACCGACAGGCCGATTCGCATCGGGATACGACCCGATTCTGGCGCGAATCTTGGGGCAATCCCGTTGGGGTGTCAATCCTTTTTTCGCGAGAGCAAACCGCGATGTGACCCTCCTTCCACGTGCACGTGATCGTGGACGTGGACGTATCCGAACAAAACCGGGCGGTTCCAGGTCGTCC
>FWPU01007585.1_pt1 | contig 19808 bp, 20 predicted proteins | sample 2228361 | NCBI WGS metagenome assembly FWPU01 (sample SAMEA103939777, study PRJEB20133) | metagenome
CCTCGGCCCAGAGCGCCGCAGCGACCAGGAGCGCCGCCAGCGGCACCTCCATGCCGGAGAGGGCCCCCCAGGCGATGGGGCCCGTCCACAGCAGCGCGAGGGCGGCGCCGGCGGCGGCAGGCGGCGAGGCCCCCCAGGCCAGCGCGGCCGCCCGCGTCACGAGCGCGGCGGCGACCGTCGCCGCCGCGCCCACCGCCTTGACGACGCCCAGCGAGGGCCCGGCCAGCGCGACGGCGGCGCTCAGGAGGAGCGTCCAGAGCGGCGCCGTGGAGCCCGCGACGGGAACGCCGGCGTTGTAGGAGAAGCCGTGGCCCTCGGCCACGTTCCGCGCGAAGTGGAGGTGGATCCAGGCATCGTCGAGCGGCAAGCCCCAGGCGCCCGCGGTCCGGCGCTCGGCGGCCAGGAACAGCGCGAGCGGCACCGCCAGCCCGATGGCGACGACGAGGCTAGCGCGCGGGCCGGCGAGCATGAGCCTGCCCGGGAACGAGCGTGTAGCCCGCGTACGCGACCGGCCGGTCGTCCACGTCCAGCTCGTAGAGGTAGCGGCCGTATGGCAGCGCGATCTCCCGGAGCCCGGGCGGCCGCGGCGAGGTCGGGCTCCAGTGATCCACGAACCAGACGAGGCGCCTGACCGCGACGGGCAGCACGACGAGGTGTCCGGGCTCCCTCCGCATCGCCCGCGCCTGCCGCGGGGCGTAGTGGCCGGGCGGCAGCGCGCCGACCCGCAGCTCGTAGACGGCGTACTCGGGCAGGTAGAACATCGCGTGGCGCAGCCAGGGGTACGACCGCGGGTTGCCGAGCTCGGTGATCACCGCGGTCGCGCCGGACGGGTGGCGGCGCCGGATCGCGTCCACCAGGGTCCGCACCACCTGCTCGTGCTCGCGGAGGGCGGCCGCGGTGCGGCTCAGGATCCAGTCCGCCGCGTCGGCCTCGGCCGCCTGCCGCCAGGCCGGCCGCGCGCTGTCGAAGTCGCGCGGCCATGGACGAGCGTGGACGAAGAAGGCGGCGCTCGCGAGCACGAGCAGCGCCACCACGACGGCGAGCGCCAGGCGCCGGCCGCCCAGCGCCGCCGTCAGCACGCGCGCGAGCAGCACGACCAGCGCCGGCAGGAAGGTCAACACGTACCCCGCCTGCCCGAAGTGCACCAGGCCGTAGACGAGCAGGGCGGGCAGCATCCAGCCGACCAGGAACCGCTCCTGCTGGCCCCAGCCGAACCGCCGCCGGTACCAGGGCAGCAACAGGACACCCACGGCCAGCGGGCCGAGGCCGACCAGGATGGATTCCAGGAGACGCCGCCAGACGGCGAGCGTCGCGCCGGCCGGCGCGCCGAGCACAGTGCCGGGGACGACCACGGTGTCCAGCAGGTCGCGCGTGGCCTCGAGGTAGGGCCCGGGCCCTCCGCTGAGCCAGACCGTGGGGACCAGCCAGGCGGACGTGGCGGCGGCAAAGACGCCGAGGCCGATCAGGACCGTGCGCGGCCGGCGGGGCCCGGCCAGGACGGTGCCGAGCCAGAGCGGGAGGAGCAGCAGGGGCACCGACGGGCGGAAGCCGCCGGCCACGCCCAGGCAGCCGGCGGCCAGCCAGGCATCGCGCTCGCCGCCGTGCCGGGCCCGGAAAATGACGCAGGCCACGGTCGAGGCGCCCAGCGCGTCGGCGGCGTACGTCAGGCCCACGGCGCCGTAGAACCAGAAGAGCGGGCTGGCGGCCAGCAGGAGGGCGGCGGCCAGCGCGGTGGGCCGGTCGTACATGGCCCGGGCGAGCGCGAAGACGGCGAGCGTGGCGAGACCGCTCAGGACGGCGGCCAGGAGCGTGTAGGCCGCCGCGGCATCCTGGAGCCAGGCGTTGGCCGCGCGCGCCAGCGCGACGTGGAAGAGGTAGCCGGGCGGATGCGGCTGGTGCTTGACGACGTCGTAGTCGCGCAGGGCCAGGGCCAGCTGCACGGCGTCCCAGTTGTAGAGGACCTGGATGCGGTAGGGGAGCCGGGACAGGACCGTGAGGCCGGCGAGCGCCAGCGCGCAGACGGTATCCGCGCGACCGGCGGAGACCGTCACGGCGGGCGGCAAGGGTCAGGCGGCAGCCGTGGCCAGGGCGGCGGCCCCCACGACACCGCTCCAGCCGCCCAGGGCGGGGCGCACGATCCGCAGCGAGCGGGCGGCCAGCAGGGTCGTGCGGGCCGGAACCCCGGCCGCCACGGCGTCGAACAGCGCGGGCACGGCCTCGACGACCCCGCCGCCGAGGACCAGCACCTCCGGGTTGAGCAGCGTGACGTAGTTGGCGACGGCCAGGGTCAGGTAGCCCTCGGCCTCCTCCCACCACCGGCGTGCGAGCGCGTCACCGCCCCGGGCGGTCTCGTACACCATCCGCGCCGTCAGCGTCCCCGGCTGGCCCCCCGCCGCCCGGACCAGGCCCCGGGCGGCGTCGGAGGCCAGGATGGCCTGCAGGCGACGCTGGAAGCCGTTGCCCGCCACGTACTGCTCCAGGCAGCCGCGGCGGCCGCAGCCGCAGGGCAGGCCGTCGGGGACGACCTGCGTGTGACCCAGCTCACCCGCGGCGTTGCCGGCCCCCCGCCACAGCGAGCCGTTCAGCACCGCGCCCGACCCCACCCCGGTGCCGACGAGGACGGCGACCAGGCTGTGCGCCCCCCGGCCGGCGCCCAGGGCGAACTCGCCCCAGGCCGCAGCCCGCACATCGTTCTCCACGGTGACCGGGCGGCCGAGAGCGCAGGCGAGCGTGCGGCCGAGCGGGACCTCGGACCACTCGAGGTTCGGAGCGTGCACGACCGTGCCCGTGCCGGGATCGATCTGGCCGGCGCAGGCGACGCCGATCCCCCGCGCCTCGGGCAGCGAGGCCTGGACGTCGCGGATGCCCTGCTCGACGGCGGCCAGGACGGCGGCGGGGCCGCGGTGGGCTTCGGTGGGGTACTCGAGGCGGGAGAGCAGCGCGCCGTTGACCCCGAGGGCGCCCACGCGGATGCGCGTGCCGCCCAGGTCAACGCCGATGGCGGGACCTACGCCTTCTTCTCCTCTTCCTTGGCCGCGCTGGTCGTGGTGGTCTCCTCCCGGGCCTCGTTCACGCCCTTCTTGAACTCCTTGACGCTACTGCCGAGCGACCGCGCGAGCTCCGGCAGTCGGCTGGCCCCGAAGAGGATCAGCACGATCAGGAGGATGATCAGCAGTTCCTGGTACCCCAGCCCAAACATGCGTGGCTCCTTTCCGCCGCCTCAACCTTAGCGCGCCCCTAGGCCCCCCGCAAGACCCGCCGCTCCCCCACGCGCGCGGTGACCCGCCGGGCGTCGAGGTGCTCGAGCAGGGGGATGGCGTACTTCCGGGAGATGCCGAGCAGGTCCTTGATCTCCTGGGGGCCGATCTCCTTCCGCTCCTTGAGGAAGGCCACGACCTTGTCCTGGATGCTGTCGAGGGCCCGGGCGTGGAAGAACAGCGACTCCTTGACGCGGACCAGCTTGCGCGCCTCGACCAGCACCTGGAACAGCTCGTGCTCCTCGTCGCCGGTCACCCCCGCCCGGGCCAGGGCCTCTTCGGGCGTGGGCGGCGCGGCCTCGGCGTCCAGGAACTCCCGCTCGACCCGGGCCACGACGCGCTCCTGCTCGGGGGTCAGGCGCACCTCGTGGCCGGCCAGCTTGACCTTGTCCCGCTCCGCCAGGACCAGGCCCTCGGCCTCGAGCGCGGCCAGGGCGTGGGCGAACACCTTCTCGTCGGCGCCGCCGGCCCTCCCGCGCAGCTCCTCGCGGCCCATGCCCGGCCGCAGCGGGTTGGCGCGGTGGTACTGCTCGAGGGCGCCGAGGATCAGCGTGCGCAGGCGGGCGTGACTGTCGGCGTGCAGGAACCACTCCCGCTCCACGGCCAGCACCCGGCGCTCGGCTTCCAGGCGCGTCAGGATGGCGCGCAGCCGGGAGGGGCCGAAGGGCACCCGGCCCGACAGGGCGCCCAGGCGAACCCCGGCGGCGCCGGTCTGGCGCACGTGCTCCTCCACGACCTCCTCCGGCGTGCCGCGCTCGAGCAGCGCCAGGTGGGCCGCCAGCGCCGGCGCCTTGCGCCGGGAGCGCGGCGGGTCGATGTCCAGGAGGGTGCCACCGCCGATGGTGACGATGGGCGAGTAGGAGCGGATGACGAACCGGTCGCCCGGCATCGCGGTCAGGGGCGCCTCCAGCCGGACGCGGGCGAAGGCCCGCTGGCCGGGCTCGAGCTCGGCGCGCTCCAGCAGCAGGACCCGGGCCATGATCTCGCTGGTGCCGGCGTGGAAGCGGATCCGGTCCCGCGTGCGCAGCGGCCGCGGCGCATCGGGGAGCAGCTCCACCGTGGCATCCACGAGCAGCGAGGGCACCAGGGCGCCGGCCAGCCCCACGACATCCCCGCGCTCGACCGCGGCGCGCTCGAGGCCCTGCAGGTTGATGGCCGTCCGCTGGCCTGCCCGCGCTTCCGGCACGGGGCGGCCGTGCGTCTGCAGGCCGCGGATCTTGGCCGTCAGCCCGCGCGGGAAGACCTCCACGCGGTCGTCCACGGCCAGCCGCCCGGCCGTGAGCGTGCCGGTCACGACCGTCCCGAAGCCCTTCACCGTGAACACGCGGTCGATCGGCAGCCGGGGCAGGGCGTCCGTGCTGCGGGCGGGGACGGCGGCCGCCAGCCGGCGCAGGGTGTCGCGCAGCGCGGGCAGCCCTTCCCCCGTGCGCGCCGAGACAGTCAGGATCGGCGCCCGCTCCAGGAACGTGCCGCGCACGACGGAGGCGACGTCGTCCCGCACCAGGTCCAGCCAGTCGGGCTCGACCAGATCGCTCTTCGTGAGCACGACCAGGCCGCTCGGGATGTGCAGGAGCGAGCAGATGGCCAGGTGCTCGCGCGTCTGGGGCATGACGCCCTCGTCGGCGGCGATCACCAGCATGGCCAGGTCGATGCCGCCCACCCCGGCCAGCATGTTCTTGACGAACCGCTCGTGGCCGGGCACGTCCACGATCTCGATCGTCAGGCCGCCGGGCTCCTCGAGGAACGCGAAGCCGATGTCGATGGTGATGCCGCGGGCCTTCTCCTCGGGCAGGCGGTCGGTGTCGATGCCGGTCAGGGCCTTGACCAGCGAGGTCTTGCCGTGGTCGATGTGGCCGGCGGTGCCGACCACCACGTGCCGGGGCGCGTCCGGCGTCTCCCCGGGCCGCGGCGACGCCTGCGCCATGGCCCTCCCCTACGACCGGGCCGCCGTGCCGATCGCCGTCGCGAGGGGACCCACCTGGGAGGGGAGCACGGTGCGGCAATCCAGCAGGAGGCGGTCGTTGACCAGGCGGCCGATGACGGCGGGCTGGCCGCGCCGCAGGGCGGCGTCGAGCGCCCGGGCCGCCTCGCCGGTGGCCCCCAGGGCCACCGCCGCCGTGGGCAGCTCGACGGTGGGCAGGGCCCCGCCGCCGACCTGGGCGCGATCCTCCACGACGGCGGCCGCCAGCTCCTTCTGGAGGTCCTGCCCCAGCCGCCGGAGGACCGCCTGCGCCCGGCGGCGGACGGAGGCGAGGGGCTCGGTGAGCATCTGCAGCGCGGGCACGGTGGCCGGCCCCTGCCCGGCGTCGTAGGCGTACAGCGTCGCCTCCAGCGCGGCCAGCGTCAGCTTGTCGATCCGCAGAGCCCGGTTCAGCGGGTTCTTCTTCAGGCGCGCGACCAGCTCACGGCGCCCCACCACGAGGCCGGCCTGCGGGCCGCCCAGCAGCTTGTCGCCGGAGAAGGTCACCAGGTCCACGCCGGCGCCCACCACCTCCGGCACGGTCGGCTCGTGCGGGAACCCCCAGGCCCGCAGGTCCACCAGGCACCCCGAGCCCAGGTCCTCCATCACCGGCACCCCGTGCTGGCGCCCGAGGACGACCAGCTCGCGCGAGGGGACCTCGGCCGTGAAGCCCACCACCCGGTAGTTGGACGTGTGCACCTTGAGCAGGAGCGCCGTGTCCGGCCCGATGGCCTCCGCGTAGTCACGGAGGTGCGTGCGGTTGGTGGTCCCGACCTCGCGGAGCACCGCGCCGCTCCGCCGCATGATGTCCGGGATCCGGAACTCGCCGCCGATCTCGATCAGCTCGCCGCGCGAGACGACGACCTCGCGGCCCTGGGCCAGGGTTTCCAGCGCCAGCAGGACGGCGGCGGCGTTGTTGTTCACCACCAGGGCGTCCTCGGCGCCCGTCAGCCGCCGCAGCAGCTCCTCCACGTGGACGTAGCGGGAGCCCCGCTCCTTCGACGCCAGGTCCAGCTCCAGGTTCGAGTAGCCCTCCGCCACGCGCCCGAGGCGCTCCCGGGCCAGCGCCGACAGGGGGGCCCGGCCCAGGTTGGTGTGCAGCACCACGCCGGTGGCGTTGATGACCTCCCGGAGCGAGAAGGCGCCGCGGCGCCCGACCACCTCCAGCACCCGGGTGGCGAGGCCCGGCGCCTGGCCGGCGCCCGGCCGCCCGCCGAGGATGCTCCGCCGCTCGGCGTCCAGCACCGCCCGCACGATCGCCGTCAACCGCCGGCGGGGGACCCCCCGGGTCTCGGGCCGCTCGGCCACCGCCCGGACCAGCTCGTCGACGGACGGCAGCTGCCGCAGCAGCCGGCCGGGGTCAGCGCTCATCGAGTGCCGCCTCCACCTTCTCCCGGAGCCGGCCGATGACCTCCTGGGCCTCGCGCCGCCAGGCGTGGGTGGACCACGCGCTGTCGCCGTTGCGCCCGGCGCGGCGCACCGCGTCCTCGGTGAGGCCGGCCCACAGCTCGTCCAGATCGGCCCGGGTGAGCCTCTGCCCGCGCAGCGCCCGGATCCACTCCGTGGCCAGGGCGTCGATCATCCGGTCCCGCTCGGCGGCCAGGCGGCGGGCCTTGCGGACGAGGTCGGCCAGCCGGGGCGCCATGCTCACTCCCTCACGAAGTCCCGGACGGCGTCGATCAGGTTGGCCTCGAACCGCCCGGTTGACGCGCAGGTGTACACCGGCAGCGACCGGAGCTTCCCGGACTTGCCGCGCCGGTGCGCCTGCGTCCGCATCTTCGAGTTGACCTGAACGCGGGTGGCGCCGGCGCCGTTCGGCTCGGCGAACACCGTGAACGAGACCACGGCCTCGCCCTCGAGCTGGTCGCCGCTCAGCTGCCCGCAGTCGGCGTAGAGGTTGATCGGGGTGACGAACTCGTCCGAGGCGATGACCCCCGAGTCGCGGGCGATGGCCCGGAGCGGCACGTTCTGCTGCGCCAGGGCCCGCACCAGGGCCGTCCACGTCCGGTCGTAGCCGGCCGGCACCTCGGCCCGGTACGGCGGCGGCTGCAGCGGGGACACGTAGAGCCGGGAGCACCCGGCCAGGAGCAGCACGAGCGCGGCGGCGACGGCCCTAGCGGTGATGGTCACGCCCACGGTAGGCCTCGATGAACCGCCGGATCCGCTGCTCGTCGAACTCGTCCAGGGTCTCGAGCCGGGTCCAGGCCGTCAGGGCGATCCGGCTGCTCATCCGCGGGTACGGCGCCAGGATCACGTAGCGATCGTAGCTCTGGACCACGCGCTTGAGCTGCTCCACCAGGTCCGGGCACTCGCAGCTGTACTGCACCAGCACCCCGCCGTCCTCCAGGTTGTGGACCTGCAGCTCGGGCGGGATCGGCCGGGTGTGGACGCCCCAGGGCGCCAGCCACGACACGTGCGGCCCGGACGTCGGAGGGTCGCTGTTGTACGGCTCGTGGGGCTCGGTCAGGCTCTGCAGGTGCCGGTTGCCCTGGCTGGGGAGCTTGGCCCCCGGCAGGTCCGCCACCGCCCGGTAGGCGAAGTACCCGACCACGCCGCCACCCAGCAGCAGCACCACGGTGACTATCGCCCAGCGGGGGGCGCGCCGTCTGCGCGGTGCCTGTCGTCGAGCCTGTCCTCGAGCCATGGGTCACGTCGGTGGCGGAAGCGTGTGGGAGTCGAACCCACCTCCAGCTTGTCTAGAGCCGGACACCGGATTTGAAGTCCGGGAGGCCCACCGGGTTCCTAGACGCTTCCGGCAGCCCTCCGAGTGTACCACTGGGGGACGGCGGCCTTGCCCGGTGCCGCCCCTCATCGCCCGCCGGCCAGCGGGGGAAAGAAGGTGACCACGTCGTGCGGCCCCAGCCGCTGCTCCGGCCCGGCGTCCTGCCCGTTGACGAGGCTGACGCGGGCCAGGTCGGGCGGGATGCCCAGGTGCCGGGCCACATCGTCCACGGTGGCCCCGGCGGGCACGTCGAGCACCATCGGGTCGGCGCTGTCGGGGGGGCGGTAGGCGGCCAGGGTCGCGAAGAGGCGGACCTCGACCTTCACCGCACCTCGGGCCGCCCGCCGGGCTCGGCGGCCAGCCGCGTCTCGCTCAGCCGCAGGCGGTCGCCGGGCCGGATCAGCCCGCGCTTGTCGAGGGAGTTCCAGCGCAGGACGTCCGTGACGCGCAGGCCGTGCTGGCGGGCGATGGAAACGACGGTCTCGCCCGGGCGGACGATGTGGACCTCGATGCCCGCGGCGTCGACCGTGGGGCGGCGCTGACCCTTGGCCAGCCTCGTGCGGCGCAGCAGGGCCTGCCGGACCGGCTCCCGGGCCTCGGCCGGCACCCGCAGCTCGTACGGGGCTCCCGGGGGGGTGATGCCGCGCACGAGCACGCGGTTGAGATCTTCCAGCCGCTCGTAGGGGATGCGGGCGGCGGCGGCCAGCGTCTTGAGGTTCGTGCGGGGCGGCACGTGGATGGTCGCCGTGTCCTGGGTCGTCCCCGGGTCGTCGACCGTGAAGCCGAACCGGGCCGGGTCACGGCCGATCAGGATGGCCGCCTGGATCGCCGGCACGAAATCCCGGGTCTCCTGCCGGAGCAGGCGGGTCCGGCGCAGGGCCCAGAAGTCGCTGGAGCCGGCGGTACTGATCGCCCGGCCGATCTTCGCCTCGCCGGCGTTGTAGGCGGCCTTGGCGAGTGCCCACGAGCCGAACTGCGCGTGCAGGTCCCGGAGGTATCGCGCGGCCGCCAGGGTGGACTTCTCGGGGTCGAACCGCTCGTCCACCCAGCGATCCACCCGGAGCCCGTACCGGCGCGCCGTCGCCGCCATGAACTGCCACAGCCCTTTGGCCCCGGCCCGGGAGACGGCGGCCGGGTTGAAGCCGCTCTCGATCATGGCCACGAAGGCCAGGTCCTCCGGCAGGCCGTGGCTCCGGAAGACGTCGCGGATCATGTCCAGGTAGCGCACGGACCGGTTGAGCCAGGCCCCGATGATGGTCCGCTGCGGCCCCGTGAAGCGCTCCACGAAGGCCGTGACCTCGGGGTTGACGGTGACGGTGAACGCGGGCGCCTTGACGGCCAGCGCCTCGGCCACGGCCTCGGCCCAGGGATCCTCCAGGCCGGCCAGACCCAGGTCAGGCAGCTCGGGCTCCAGGGACCCTGCCGGGCCTTCCAGTCCCTCCGTTTCGGCGAGCTCGTCGGGGAGCGGAGGAACGGCCGCGTCGTCCAGAGCGCCAAGAGGGATGGGGAGTGGCTCCGCGCCGGCCGACGAGGCGGTGCTCGTCGCCGTGAGGGCGAGCAGACTGCCGGCAAGCAGGAAAGCCGGACGGATCGCCATGTAAAGTCTGGGAAAGCTGGCTCCAGATGTACCATGTGCCCCCCGGGGGGTCAACGAATCTCGGCCCGGGACGCGAGCCGGGACGGGAGCCAGGCCGGGATCGCCGGCCAGGTTTCGGGCCGGTGTGGCGCGAACTTACGCCCGAAGACGGCGGCTCGAGCCCGGACGCCCGCGCTGAAGCCTTCTCATCACGGCCCTAGGGCTGCCGCTCCTCTGCGATGCCGGTCATCCACGCGTTGCGCTCGGTCAGCTCGACGGTCGTCGTCTGGCCGGGCTCGACGACAACCTCCCGCACCCAGACCGTGACGGCGTGATAGGCGACCAGGCGAGGCTGCGGCCGGAAGGCCCGCCCCGGCCGGTTCCCGGATCCCGGCGTCCGGACCCGCACGGCGTGCTCGGCCAGCAGGAGCCAGGCTCCTGCCGGGACGTCCTGCAGCTCGAAGCGGCCATCCTCGCCCGTCGAGGTCGAGCGGACGAGGTGCCCGGCGCCGGCCTCCGACAGCTGCTGCTCGTACCAGCGCCGGACCCCGGCGAACGCCTCCGCCGAGCGCCGGTAGGCCGCCAGGTCGTCGCGCGCCCGCTCGCGCACCTCGCGCAGCCGGTCCAGGAGCGCCGGCGAGGCCGGGACCAGGGTGACCGCCAGCCTGCCGAGCGGCCGGTCGGGGCCGTCGGGCGAGGCCGGGCCGCCGACCGCCTGGCCGGTGACGGTGCCGCTCCTGCCCTCGGCAGCCGCACGGAGGTACCCATCGAGCGAGGGAACAACCACCGACGCGGCCACGAGGAGGCCGAGGACTGGCGTCAGACCAATCATCAGCCCGGAAGGGGCCGGGTCCGCCAGCGGTTGTGCATCCAGAGCCACTGCTCGGGGTTGGCCCGGATCGCTTCCTCGATGATCGCCGTGCAGCGTGACGTCAGCTCGACGATCGCCCCCTCGAGATCGCGGCCCGCCGGCGCCGGAACCGGCGGGTGCACGACGACCCGGTGGCGGCCGCCCGCTTCCCGGCGGGCGAAGATGGGAATGACGGGGGTCGCGCTGCGGAGAGCCAGGACCCCCACGGCCCGCGAGGTGCTGGCCGGGCACCCGAAGAACGGCACGAACACGCCCTCCTGCCGGGTGGCATTCTGGTCGAGCAGGATGCCCACCAGGTGGCCGCGGCCGAGCGCGGCCAGCACCGGCCGCAACGCCCCTCGCTTGTCGATGATCTGGATGCCCGTCTTGCGCCGGGCCCTCTCGGCCAGGCCGTTGAGCACCGCCCAGTCCAGCGGCCGGACGACGACCGCGGCAGGATAGCGCGTGAGACGATGAGCCAGGGACAGCACCTCCCAGTTCCCGAGGTGGGCGGAGAGCGCCAGCGCCCGCCCGTGGCGCTGCATGGCCGCGTCCAGGTGCTCGATCCCCTCGACCGTCACGCGCTCCAGCGAGCGCTCGAGCGGGCGGGCCAGCAACGCGCACAGCTCCACGAACACCAGGCCGAGGTGCTGCCAGGAGGCCCGGCAGATCCGGCGACGCTCGCGGGGCGCGCGGTCGGGGAAGGCGCGGGCCAGGTTGGCGAGAGCCAGGCGCCGGCGGCCCGGCAGCAGGAGGTAGGCGAGATCGCCGAGGCGCCGGCCCAGCCAGGCGGCCAGGGGGCCGGGCAGCCGGCCCACGACCAGGCTGAGGGCGGTCAGGAGGCCGGGGACTGCCCTCTCCGCTCCCGCATCACCTCGAGGATGATCGGGATGACCGACAGCACGATCACGATCACCACGATGAGGTGGATGTGCCGGTCGATGTCCGGGATTGCCTGGCCGAGCAGGTAGCCGGCCCACGTCATGCTGACGACCCATCCGATCCCGCCCGCGACATTGTAGAAGAAGAAGCGCCGGTAGGGCATCTCGCCGACGCCGGCCACCACGGGCGCGAAGGTCCGCACGATGGGCACGAACCGGGCGATGACGATCGTCTTCGCCCCGTGGCGGGCGTAGAAGCGGCGGGTGCGCTCGACATGACGCGGGTTGAACAGCAGGGACTTCTCGCGCACGAAGAGCCGGGGACCGATCCGGGCGCCGATGGCGTACCCCACGCTGTCTCCCGTGACGGCGGCGACGATGAGCAGGACGTTCAGCCACCAGATGTTGAGATGCCCGGCCGCGGCCACCAGGCCGGCGGTGATGAGCAGCGAGTCGCCGGGCAGGAAGAAGCCCACCAGCAGCCCTGTCTCGACGAAGACGATGGCGACGAGGACGGCATAGCCTCCCCAGCGGATCAGCGCGTCCAGCGAATAGCCGCCGGTCAGCGCGTCGAACAGGAAGTCCACGGTCGGCTAGGAGCCTGTCCCGGTAACGGGTGAAAACATGCGGCGCCCGGTAAGCGGCGCAATGAACGGGTCGGACAAAAGGGGGCCAGCGGTCTGGGAGCCCGGAAGGCCGCTGGCTGTACGTCCCCGGCCCCCTGACCTCGGGCCGGCACCGGCCCGGCGGGGTTCAGCCATGGCGCGTCGCCGCATGGAGCTTCAGCAGATTGTGGCTGAGGCAGATCAAGGCCCACTCCTGCTGCACCCGCTGGAGCCCGCGTCGCAGGAACTGGCGGAACCCGCGGGCCTGCTTGATCTGGCCGAACACGGGCTCCACGATCGTCTTCCGGAGGGCGTAGACCCGCTGCCCATATCGCGTCGCCAGCTTCCGCGCCATCCGGTCCCGCACACGCAGCCCTGCCGGCCGACGCCCCCGCGGGGCGGCCGGGCCCGGGGCGCCGTGCTTCTGGCGCGTCGTCGCGATGAACGGCTCGATCCCCTTGGCCTCCAGGGCTTCCACATTGGCGGCCGACCAATAGCCGGCGTCGGCCAGGACCTCGCGGGGCTTGCGGCCGAGGCCCGCGGTGATCGCCGTCACCACGGGGAGCAGTTCCTGCACGTCCGGCGCCGCGGGCGTCACGTGCTGGGCCACGATGATCTGCGCCGGCCCCCCGTCGACCGCCACCTGCGCGTTGTAGCCCTGGATGAAGCCGTCGGAGGTCTTCTGAATCCGCGAGTCCGGGTCGGTGAAGTTGCGCTGGGCCTTGTCCGGGGGCCGCGCGTCGTCCGGGGCCTGGCCCTCGGCCCGCGCCCGCTCGCGCGCTTCGGCTTCGAGCGCGGCCTGCGCTGCTCGCAGGGTCGCCAGCCGGCTCTCCCGGCGCGCCAGTTCGGCCGGCAGCTCGTCCCCCCGCCGATCCGGGCCGTAGCGGTCGTCGTCGTCGCGATCCGCCGCCTCGGCGCGCCGCAGCAAGTCCGCCACCTCCCGCTCGAGCGCGGCCTCGGCCTGCTTCATCCGCCCGTAGCTCATCGCCTTGTGCTTGGACGCGTTGGCCTTGATCTTGGTGCCGTCGATCGCCACCCGGCCGAGCTTCACCAGGCCGGCCTTGCGGCACAGGCGCAGCCCTTGGGTGAACAGGGCGGCCAGCGCCTCGCCGTGGCGCCGGCGGAACTCGCTGATCGTCCGGAAATCGGGCTGGTTCCCAGCCGCCAAGAAGCGGAAGGCCACGCTGTCGGCGAGCTTGGCGGCGATCTTCCGCGACGAGTAGGTGCCCGTGCAGTAGGCGTAGAGCAGCACCCCGACCATCATCCGGGGGTGGTACGGCGGGTAGCCCCGCTCCTCGGTGTAGACGGCTTCGATCGCCCGCAGGTCGAGGGTCTCCACCAGGTCGGCGATGAAGCGCGCCAGGTGATCCTCCGAGACCCAGTCGTGCAGCGACGGCGGCATCAGCAGCATCTGGTCGCGGTCGAACGGGCGAAAGGTCTTGGCCATGCCGGCATTATCGGTGACGCTCGGCCGAGTCGCGCACGAAACATGATTACCGGGACAGGCTCCTAGCCCGCCGCCGCCACGCGACCGAGGTACTCGCCCGTCCGCGTGTCCACCTTCACGATGTCGCCCTCGTTGAGGAAGAGCGGCACCTGGATGACCGCCCCCGTCTCCAGCGTGGCCGGCTTGCTGCCGCCCTGGGCGGTGTCGCCCCTGACGCCCGGTTCCGTGCGGGTGATGGCCAGCTCGACGAAGTTCGGCAGCTCGATCGTGGCCGGCGCGCCGTCGATGTAGAGCACCTCCACCTCGGTGTTCTCCTTCAGGTACCGCGCCGCATCGCCCACCTCGTCGGGCGACAGCGAGACCTGCTCGTACGTCTCCATGTCCATGAAGTGGTACCGGTCGTCCCGGTACAGGAACTGCATCCGCTTCTCCTCGAAGTCGACCAGCTCCACCTTCTCACCCGACCGGAACGTGTTGTCGATGACCCGGCCCTCGCGCAGGTGCTTCAGCCTGGTGCGGACGAAGGCCCCCCCCTTGCCGGGCTTGACGTGCTGGAAGTCCACGATGGTGTAGGGCTCGCCGTCGAAGACGATGCGGAGGCCCTTGCGGAACTCGGCGGTGGACACCTGCATGGAGGCTAACCCTTCCGTCTCGAGCGCGCGCGCAAGGCCGCCTCCAGGCCGGCCCGCGCATCGCGGTTGTCGGGGTTCGTGCGAAGAATCCGGCTGAAGACCTGGGCCGCCTCCTCGGCCAGCCCCTGCTCGAGGCAGACGGAGCCGAAGGCGGTCGTCATGAAGACGTCGTCGCTCAGGATCCGGGCCAGGCCGGTCGACTCACCCGGCGGGGGCCCCGCCAGGAGCGTCAGGAGCGCCCGGGACTCGCGGTCGGCCGGGTCCAGCCGGACGGCCTCGGTGAGGTGCTCGACTGCCGCCTGCAGCCGCCCCAGGCGCCGCTCGACCTCTGCGGCCAGGCGCCTGGCCTCGGCATGTCCGGGGCTCGACTCCAGGATGGTGCGCAGCTCACCGAGCGCATCGTCCAGGTCCCCGTGCTGGATCAGCGCCTTGACGAGGATCACGCGGGCCGTCGTGTACTGGGGATACCTGGTGAGACCTTCCCGGCACAGGCCGACCGCCTCGCGGAGCAGTCCTGCCTTCCGGTACAGGTCGGCCAGCTGGGCGAAGGCGAGCGAGCTGGGCTCGCGCTGCAGCCGCTCCTCCTGCCGGCGGATGGCGCTGGCGATCGTCGGATCATCCACCGGCATACCAAAACTCTTATACGTGGCGCGGGTTTGCGTTGTCAATCCGGACGTGAGGCCAGGCCGGTCAGGACGGCCTCGACCTCCGCCGGAGGGACGTCGAAGACCAGGCGGAAGGCGCCGATGGCGGGGGCGAGGACGAAGGGGACCCGGCCGTCGCGCGCCTTCTTGTCCCGGCCGATGGCCGCCATGACGGCCCGGACGTCCAGGTCGGCGGCGGCGGTCGGCAGCCCGAGGGCGGCCAGGAGCGCGGCCTGACGGTCCACCGTTGCTCGATCCGCGATGCCCAGGCGGCCGGCCAGGCGCGCCTCGGCCACGATTCCCAGCGCCACGGCCTCTCCGTGGGTCCAGCGCCCGAACCCGGTGGCGGCCTCCAGGGCGTGTCCGATGGTGTGGCCGTAGTTCAGGACCGCCCGGAGATCGGCTTCCCGCTCGTCTCGCTCCACCACCGAGGCCTTCAGGCGACAGGAGCCCGCGATGATGCGCTCCAGCGTGGCGGCATCCCGGGCCAGCAGGGCGTGCGCGCTCCGCTCCAGGTCGGCGAAGTAGCCGGCGTCGAGCACCACGCCGTGCTTGACGATCTCCGCCAGGCCCGAGCGGTACTCCCGCTCGGGGAGGGTCGTCACCGTCGCCGGATCGACCAGCACCAGCCGGGGCTGGTGGAAGACGCCGACCAGGTTCTTGGCTCGCGGGTGGTCGATGGCGGCCTTGCCTCCGATGGAGGCGTCCACCTGGGCCAGCACCGTGGTGGGCACCTGCACGAAGTTGATGCCGCGCATGTACGTACCGGCCACGAAGCCCGCCAGGTCCCCGACGGCGCCGCCCCCGAGGGCCACCACCGTCGAGGTCCGGTCGAGCCCGGCGTCCAGGAGGGCGCTCCAGCACCGCTCGGCCACCGGCAGGGTCTTGGCCGCCTCGCCGTCCGGCGCCTCGACGGTCGCGACCGAGAAGCCGGAGCCGTCCAGGCTCTCGATCACCGTCTTGCCGTAGAGGCGCAGGACGGGACCGGCGCTGACGACGGCGACCCGCGAGCCGACCCGGAGCTGCGCCAGGCGGGGGCCGAGCGAGTGGAGAGCGCCGCGCTCGACGACGATCGGGTAGCCGCCGGCCCCGACCCGGACGTGGACGACTACCACTGCTCGAGGCTGTCCAGGTAGCCGGAGTAGTTGCGGCGGATCTCGGGCAGGCTGTCGCCGCCGAACTTCTCGAGGAAGGCATTGGCGAGGACGATGGCCATCATGGCCTCGCCGACCACGCCGGCGGCCGGGACCGCGCAGACGTCGCTCCGCTCGACCACGGCCTCCACCGGCTCGCGGGTGGCCAGGTCCACCGAGCGCAGAGGGGTCCGCAGGGTCGAGAGCGGCTTCATGGCGGCGCGCACGATCACCGGCTGCCCGTTGGTGACCCCCCCCTCCAGGCCCCCGGCGTTGTTGCTGGCCCGGTGAAACCCGGTAGCGGCGTCGAAGAGGATCTCGTCGTGCACCCCCGAGCCGGGGCGGCGGGCGGCCTCGAAGCCGAGGCCGAACTCGCAGCCCTTGATGGCCTGGATGGCGCAGAAGGCCTGGGCCAGCCGGCCGTCGAGCCGCCGGTCCCACTGGACGTAGGAACCGAGGCCCACCGGGCAGCCGAGGGCGACGACCTCGAAGACCCCCCCCAGCGTGTCGCCCTTGGCCCTGGCGGCGTCGATGGCCTCGATGATGGCTGCCTCCGTCTCGGGGTCGGCGCAGCGGACCTCGGACGCCTCCGCCCGGCGCTCGATCTCCTCCCACGGCATGTCGAAGTCGGCCGGGATCCGGACGCCCCCGATCTCGGTCACGTGGCTCAGGATCCGGATCCCGAACTCGGCCAGGAGGCGCTTGGCCACCCCGGCCACGGCCACGCGGGCGGTCGTCTCGCGGGCGCTCGACCGCTCGAGGACGTTGCGGATGTCGCGATGGCCGTACTTCATGGCCCCGGCCAGGTCGGCGTGACCGGGGCGCGGACGCGTGACCTCCTTCGGCGCCGCTCCGGGGGGCAGCGGGCCGACGGCCATGGCGTCCCTCCAGTTCTCCCAGTCACGGTTGGCGATCTGGAGCGTGATGGGGCTGCCCAGCGTCAGGCCCCAGCGGACGCCGGAGAGGATGCGGACCTGGTCTCGCTCGATCTTCATCCGCCCGCCCCGGCCGTAGCCCCTTTGCCGGCGGGCGAGATCCTCATTGATCGCCGCCTCGGCCAGGGGCAGGCCGGCTGGGACGCCGTCGATGACGGCGGTCAACGCCTCGCCGTGCGACTCGCCGGCGGTCAGGAAACGGAAGACGTCAGCCATGGCACGCAGCTCCGTCGCGTGGCGACCAGATTACCACGCGAGCGGGCGGGGACGCGGGGCGCCCTCGACCCCGGTCCGGGGACGGCTCAGCGCGCGGGAGCGGCCGGGGCCGGCGCCATGGGGGCCGGGAACATCGGCGTCGTGGGCCCCGGCACCGCGGGCTCTCCGGTGGCCGGGGTCGCCGACGGGATGTTCTCCGACGGCGAGGCGGTGGCCGAGGAGGCGGCCGCCGTCAGGCCCGCGCCTCGGAGCACGGTCGGCGTGACGAAGACGACCAGTTCCCGCCCCGACTCGAAGTTCTCGCGGTGCTTGAACAGGTGCCCGAGGATCGGAATGTCGCCCAGCAGCGGCACCTTGCGCTCGGTGTGCTGGTTGACGCTGGTGGTCACACCGCCGATGATCAGGCGGTCCCCCTCGCGGATCAGCACCTGGGTCTCGGCCTTGCGCCGGTTGATCGCGGGCGGCGCTCCGGCGTTGCCCAGGTTCACCACGTCGCCGCGGGAGTTGTTCTCCACGACCACGATCATCTTGATCTTGGTCACGTCGCCTTCCCGGATGACCGTCGGCGTGACCTCGAGCTTCAGCAGGGCCTCCTTGAACTGGATCTGGGTCCCGGCCGAGCTGATGGTGGCGTAGGGGATCTCCTCACCCAGGGACATGATGGCCTTGGCGTTCTCGACGGTCACGATCTCCGGCCGGGCCAGCGTCCTGGTCTTGCCCTGGCTGGCCAGGGCCTGCAGGGCCAGGTTCACGTTGAACGCCTTGCCCACGATCCCGAAGGCGAAGCCGAACCCCGGCAGCGGGCCGGCGTTCGGCAGCGCGCTGATGGGCAGGTTGACCAGGTTTCCGCCCAGCGGCAGCCCGGTCTGGAAGCTGATGGGCATGCCGCCCGAGGAGTCGGGATCGGCGGGGAACAGGGTGAAGAGCGGGTTCGGGGAGTTCACGTTGATCGGCGGCGTCTGATCGACGACGTTGGTGTTGCCCTGGACCATCCCGGGGATGAAGGGCACGGTCTGCCCCCCGACGGTCGTCGTCTGCAGGCCCTGACCGACGAGGGTCGTCGATCCCGCGCGCTCGGCGATGAAGCCGCCCCACTGGATCCCGATCTGCTCCAGCGCGTTGCGATCGAGGATCTCCATGCGGGCCTCGATCTTGACCTGGGGCAGGGGCACGTCGAGCGATTCCTTGACCAGCTTCTTCACGCGCTCCAGGTCGGCCTCGTAGAGCCGCAGGAAGAGCGTGTTGGTGGGCTTGTGGGCCCGGATCGTCAGGCCCTTGGCCAGCACGTCGTGGGACACCGAGACCGGCTGCATCGTGGTGACCGCCTGCGGTCCGGGCGGCCCCCCGTAGGGCTGGAGCTCCGGATTCGGCGGCCCGCCGGGAGCCCCGATGAAGCCCGGGCCGGTGATCTTCGCCCCTTCCTCGGGGATGCCCAGGATCCCCTGCAGGGTCTTCGCCACCTCTTCCGGGTCGGCGTAGGACAGCCGGATCGTCTCTTCGCGCAGGGGCCCGCGAGCCTCCTGCTCTCTGCGGGCCGCCTCGGCGGCCAGCTTCCGCTGGATGGCCTCCGCTTCCTTCACCTGGGCCTCGGCCAGCTTGGCCCGCACCTCGGCCTCGCTCTTGACCCGCGCCTCCTCGACCCGGGCCCGGGCTTCCCGCTCCTTGGTCAGCTGCTCGGCGGTGACGATCCGCATCACGCCGTCGCGCTCGACCTTCTCCAGGCCCCGCGTGGCCAGGATCGTGTCCAGGGCCAGCGTCCAGGGGACGTTGCGGAGCGAGATGGACATCTTGCCCTTGACGTCGTCGCCGATCACGATGTTGCGCCCGCTCTCGGCGGCCAGGATGCGGAGCAGGTTGACGACGTCCGCGTCCTTGAAGTCCAGCGAGATGAGCCGCCCGTTCGTGCTGACCGGAGCGGCGCCCGGCGAGGCCTGCGCGACCAGGAGGGGCGGCGCGCCGGCCGGCCTGGCCAGAGTCCTGGGGGCCGGCTTCAGGAGCGCGCCTGCGCCGGACCCTGCCGGCGAGGCCGCGGCGGCTCGCAGCGGAGTGGCCGTTCCGGCGCTCCCCGGCGCCGGCGGGTCGGCGGCCGTGGCCCGGGCCGCCGCCGCCGGACTGTCGGCCCCGGCCTGGTCCGCCCGGGGAATCACGATCGTCAGACCGTCGGCGTCCTCGCGGATGGTGTAGGGCACGCGCCCGCTGAACTCCACCACCAGGCGCGCTGTCCGCTCGCGGTACTGGCTGCCGCGGATCTCCTTGACCGGCCCCTGGTCCACGGCCAGCGGCGCCCTCCGCCAGCCATAGACGGTGTCCTCGAGGTCGACGACGAGCCGGGGCGGCGACTGCAAGGCGCGGGTGCGGTAGCGGGCGGCCCCCGTCGTCCGGAGGTGGACCAGGGTCGTGTCCGGCTGCCGGGTGACCGTGACGTCGGCCAGCTCGGCGAGCGTGGACACCGGGACGCCTTCCTCACCTCGAGCAGGGCCTGGCGCGGCGAGGACACACAGAGAGGCCCATACCGCGAGCACCACCGGACTGCGTCGCTGTGCGCTCATTCAGTCACCCGGCAGTTTCAGGACCACCCGGTCCGTGGTGAAGCCCGGCTGCACCTCCAGGCGGAACACCACGCTGTCGAGTCCGATCTCGACCAGGCGGGCAGTCCCGAGCGTGTCGCCGGGCTTGAGGATGTACCCGAGGCCTTCGGCCGTTTCGATCAGCGCGAGCGGGCCGCGCGACCCGTGGACGATGCCCGTGAGCCGGGCGCTGGCCACGGTCGGCCCGCTGCCCTGTCGCACCTCCAGGCTCTCGAACGGGTCGCGCCGGCCCTTGCTGTCGTAGACCACCTCCTGCGGCATCGCCTCCCCCGGCCTCGGTGGCAGCGAGGTCGGTGACGCGGCGGGGTCGGTTGCGGGGGACGCACTTCCCGGCGTTGCGCCAGTGCCGGACCTCGTCGCCG
>FWPU01004925.1_pt1 | contig 19807 bp, 13 predicted proteins | sample 2228361 | NCBI WGS metagenome assembly FWPU01 (sample SAMEA103939777, study PRJEB20133) | metagenome
CCGTCACTTATCACCCGTCATTCCGGACTTGATCCGGAATCCAGGGGGCATACCACTTAGCCCCTACCACCCACTTTCTGTACCGCTCCTCTGCACTCTCATCACGCCCTCCAGTATCTCTGATGCCAGAGAGAGCCCAATCTTGTGGTTGCCTGCAGCAGAGAAATGGCAAAAGTCCAGGTAGTAGTCCGGGTCTTCCTCTAGAAGTACGCCTATATCTACGATCTCTACACCCAGTTCCTGGCCTACTTCTCTCATTATCTGGTTATAGGTTACATCTGCCCTGAGCGGAGGGCCGCCTTCCATTGGGTCGAATATGAGATAACGGTTGAACCGCTGGGGTATGGAAAGACCGCAATGTTTTGCCACTTCCTCCCAGTAGTAGCTTATCATCGGTGAAAAGATGTCAGTGGCCTTGGGTATCTCATCGAGTAGACGCATTGCCTCGGGGTAGTTGTGTGCCTCGAGTCGGGTAAGTGCCATCCTGAGCACAGGCATAGCAGGACTGTGATCGTTCATGGGAAGAAGAAAGACCATAATAGAGTGAGCGCGAGCGATCTCACAGATGCGCACAAGGTGAGACCTGTAACGATCCGGCGACACCCGGAGCTTCCAGTCTGAAAGGGTCAAAGGACTGGCCTCAGGATAGCAGAGCCTGAATACGCCCTTTTTCAACAGGCGGTAGAACGAGAAGGCGCCGAGTCTTCTATCATAGGTATAGCGCGAGAAGCGCCTACGGAAATTCGATCGGTCGTCCTGGCACTCTTTATCTTCGACAGCTCTTCGGTCATTGAAGGAGAAAGCAACAGCGATCACATCAGGTTCGAGACTGAGGCCATACCTTTCAAGCCATACAGCACCTTGGTAGGAGGAATAGCCTGGCGTGCCTCCGTTGAATACGGTTATGGACATGTCAGGTGCCAGCTTCTTCAACTCGTTTTCCAATTGAACTGGATATGAATCTTCTTCCTTTACTCCATATCCAAAGGTGCGAGAGTCGCCCAGACACAGAATACGCAGCTCATTGGTCTTTTTTGGAACAATGGTTCTCGAGGGATCACCTCTAAAGCCATAAGGATGAATACGGCATGGAACGCCGCTGTAGGTGCCCTTGAAGTCAGGCTTGAGTTTCCACAATAGTTCAGGGTCATACTCGAACCATCTATCTTCTATCACCGGATGGCCGGCTGCTGCCATGACGCGAATAGCGACCTCTGCCATCGCAATGAGGCAGAAGCCCATCACCATTCCCCAAAGGACCTTCTTGTACACAGTTCTTGTTATGCGGGCTTGGCCTTTTCGCATGATGATGGCCATCCGTGGGATCTATCGAAGAGTCCACATGGATCTCGTCTCTATCGTAATAGTAGGACTGTAGGGATCGTTTACAAGGCGTATGAACCCTGCAGGATCATTGAGGACAGGAAAGGGTTCTGCCTTTCTTACGCCGTTGGTCTTGAGGCCATCTACATAATGATATTTGAGCACGATTTCTCCCTCTGAGCAGTTACGTAGTTCGAGCTTGTCGAGACTACTTGTTAGGATTCCAGATCCCTTCAAGAAGAACGAGGCAGGTGCTGCAACCTTGTAGATATCGAACTTATCTATAGTGGTCACGTACTGGACCATGGACTGAGGCAGAGATCCCAACACGTCTTTGGAGATCGTGGACCATGCCACGATCCATTGGATATTGTACGCATCCAGATACGCGCTCAATTCCTCAGCGGTATAGGACTCGATGGATCTGTGAAATAGCTTTCCATTGGTAAAGTCTGCATGGTGAAAGATCAAAGGTGTGTCAGGCTGGGGTCCGCCGATGATCTCCCGATCGATAAGATAGGGCAGCACACCGAGGAAATAACTGTCAAAGTACTGCATTCCTCCTACCTCATAACCTGCATCCTCTATGAGGATACGGCCCTGTTTGGTCGTGTTGGTCTTGAGATAGTCGACCAACTTGAGTGCTCGTTCGTCATATTCGCTGTGAATTCGTAGGGACCATAGTGAAGCTGGAAAGAGCGGATAGGTGCTGCGGAATGGCACTAACGTGCTGGTTGCTACCAGACACAGCATGAACAGGACAGGTACAATGCGCCTGCGGTGTACGAGAGCTAAAAGCTGTCCAAGGCCGTACCCTGCAGGAAGACACAGACAGGTGAAGGCAGGTAGTACAAAGCGATAGGCCTCTAAGTGACCTCCAAAAGGAATGTGGTGGCCGAGGTATGCTACAACGAGGAAAACCGCTGCTGCGATATAGCATACTCTATGCGCGTGCGGCACCTTCCTAGAAAAGAACACTCCAGCGAGTGCAAGTAACACAAGAGGCTTTCGTATTCTCATCGTAGGATCGATGAGGTCATCCCAAATACCGGCTATGCCAGTCGGCTGAAAGTATGGATAGGCCTGGCTCAGTGTCTTTGTGTACCAGAACTCAATGGTAAGTGCGATCCACGGCGCATTCACAAGGAGCGCTATAAGGACCCAAAGCAAAAGAAATACGATACGCGCCTTTGCGATCTTCTGTGGACAGGAAAGAACTACTGCAAGTCCAAGTACAAGGAAAAGTGGGCATGAGTAGGCATGAACCCAGAAAAAGGTAGCGCCTCCAAAAAACCAGAGCATGGTTGCCCTATCGATAGATTGCCATAGGATACGGTACAAGAGGCTGGCGAGAAGGAACATCAAACAGACAGCAAACAGATAATTGAATCCTCCAAAGGCTGTAAAGGTAACGGTGAGTTTTTCACATGCGGTAAAGACAAGCCACGCACAAAGACTGAACGTACTTTGTTCGCGGGAGGCACCAAAGTTTCGGGCTGCCAGCCAGAAAAGAAAAGGCATACAGAGGTAGCCTACTACGACATAGCTCTTGAATGCCTGGGCAGGCCCTATGAATCTAAGCAGGGCGACGAACAGCTCTGTTGCCTTGTTATCCATTGAGTAGAGAGTGCCGATCGGATACCCTGCCATCAAGAAAGGATCATAGCCCCATGTCTTTCCTTTGTGCAGGATGAGGCTCGAGACCATAGCTGCATCGTAAAAGTGGATAGGATAATCTTCCCGCATAAAGGGATTGGAGTTCGCTAGCTGCCGTAGCGGAAAGATGTGAAAGACGACTGCTGAGTACGTTCCAACGAGCACGAGTAAGGCGAGGCGATAGGAAACACGCACGTTCGACATCGCTCCTGTCAACGATCGTACGCTTTACATGCCATGTTCATATAGTCGTTCTCAGTGACCAGGAATAGTGACATCCGCTGCATGACTGCGAAAGAGGCGTCCTTAGTGGGAAAAGAGTCCCCCATGCACTATAATCGATTTGGTTGCATACGTACGAGCCGGGCCAGGGATCCTGTCCTCACACCAATGAAAAAAAAGACGTTGCGTCCCCTCATGCTATACATTGAAAGCTTACATGTAGCTCGTATCGTAGCCGATCGAGAAGCCTTTTGACATGAATGTACTCCCAAATGGCATCTGAGAGTGAAACAAAGCAGATTCGGTTGCGAATTGGTGTGGGAACACTCGCACGTGTGATGCTCGTGGAAGCTGGCGTAGGACTCCTTGCCGCAGTATGCACACTCAGAGGGTTCCATCACCTCTACGGCTACCTTGCAGCACGAATATATCCTTTAAGCTACTGGCCGGCAAGAGCACGACTGCTGTATGTGTTGCAAGAACACATACCCATTATTGTCTCAGGGATAGTTGGCCTAAGCACCGTTGTATTGCTGCACGCTGTTGTAGGCAGAAGGTATTCGAAAGGCGTAAGCTGTGTACATACCAGACCACTGGCTGCTGTGTGCAAGGTTGCTAAGCTCCTACTGGTAGCAGCCTGCGTGACGAGCATGGCTGTTGTCGTGTGTGCAGGTGGGCTTCTTGGTGCTGATTACGTTACACGCTATAGGCGTGCTAGCTACAAGGGTACATTCAAGACGCTTTGCAGCAAGTGCCATGGATATTCACGACCCTTGGGATACGTCAAGTCTGTTCGTGGCTGGGACCTTACCGTAAGGCGGATGCAGGCCAAGGACCCTTCTTGGATGAGTGACAAGGAAGCCCTGCAGGTGTCTTCCTATCTTTGGGCAGTACGGGGCTTTGACGGAAGGGACCTTTATCGGGCAAAGTGTCTCCCGTGCCATTTTGCAGACCGTTTGCTGTCTCGACCACGGCCAGCCCAGTCATGGCGAAGAATCCTAGAGCGGCTACATGCCAAAAACCCATTTGTTATCACTGCCGAGGAAATTGATCTTATTGCAGCCTACATTGATAAAAGGGCGAGCACCAGTAAGCAATCCAGGCAGGCCGGGCACTATGACAGGTCATCAACACAGTTCGAGTCTACCTGTGGTCGGTGTCATTCCCTGAAGAGGTCTTTTGAGAAGCCGATGAGTGATAAAGCATGGAGAAGATTTCTCGAGAAACACCGTCAAAAGAGTCCTGAGTTGATCGGCGAACCCGATTCGCTCGATGAACTTGCAGCATATCTTGCCACTATGCCCTCCATGGGGAGAGCAGCATTTGGACGCAGGTTTCCACACGATGATTAAAAGGCTTTGCACCCCAGCAAAGGCAGGCGTGATCCTTTTTTCCTTCATCCTTTGTGTTCGGTACGCTGAAGCCGATCAAGGGTACCTGCTCGCATCTCAAGGATATAAGGTAGGGTACAAGGCGTATGTCCATCTCGATCGGTACGAGTATCTCCCAGGAGAAACAATAGAGGGTTCAATACGATTGAGGCTTCAGGGCCGCTTACCCGAGAAGTGCACAAAGGACGTGGAGCAGTGGTACGTTATCATCGTAGCTGAACGCCACTACGATGCCGAGGGAAGACTTCGACAAGATACCAATGTCTTTTGTTCTACCACACTGACGCCGACAGGTATGGCGATTGAACACTACAGCCCAACTCCGTATCTTGCATTCGCCTCTGCTCCAATCACCAATAGTAAGAGCGTGCTTGGAGGTATGTACAGGTCTCCTGTGGAGATTGCTGTGGCAATCCCTGATCGTACTGTGCCTCTCCTCATGAGGGGGAAGGAGAGGAAAGTGAGCTTTTCAGCAAGGATACCTGACGATATACCGCACGGACACTACAGATTTTTCTTTGACGTGGTTGTGCGCTGGAAAGGGAAGATTGTTCGTCTCGAGCAGCTCGTGCACATGTGCGAGCATTTTGATGAAAACTATGCTGACAGCGAACGCACACCAGAGGCACTCACTCAGTACCTTGCAAGAGGGCTCTTTTCTGAAAGCTATCTACCGTATGTCAAAATCGGCAGTCCTGCCCATCCCCGTATGATCTGGACCCTTTTCGGAGATCAGGAGGGCAATGGAACCAAGGGTCTGGTAGCAGATGAAGATGCTGAGTATTTTCAGTTCAGCCTTCGGAGGAAGGTCCCGGCTCAGTTGATCCTCCCTCCAGGGTCCTATCGGATCGAACCAGATTTTCCAGAGTATGCAATAGGGAAGATCGCAACCGACCTTGGCGCTGCATTCCTTATGCCGTCTTTAAGGCGGTCGTATCTTACGTACCCTTCGGGCTCGCTTTCTGTCTCTGTAACCGATCCCCATGGGGTAGTCTACACGTGTGGTCCACGTCCTTTTTCTGCACCTACAGAAACAGGTGCAACCACAGGAGACCCTGGCTTTGTGGTTCCATTTACCTCGTTTGGTACGTACACCATATCCATGTCAGGATGGATCGAGGATACTGTAGGTCATAGGTTCTTTGGAGGGGGCACCTATCAAGTGATCATCGCACGACCCTTGACCTTCTCGACTTCTGTCAAGCCGGGCACGCCCTTTTTTGTCGGTGAGGCCTATCCTGTGGATCTTTCCATCAATCCACCAGTTCCTGCTGATGTAGCAATCAAGGTATTGCATTACCGATATTCCAGGAAGGATGACTGTGCTCAGTTTCAGTACAAAGGGAAGGCAAATCCTTATGGATACTTTGATATGGAGCCAGACAAGACACCCTTTGTGTTCGATGCGCCTGGTGAATATCGATCCGAGACGACTGCTACCTACTGGGCTCCTGATGGTACGCTGTGGGCAGGCATCGAAGACAGTGCATCTGTTGTTGCACCCCTGGAGACACCTCTGGTCGTTCATGGCCACAAGATCGCCCAGATGAAGTCCTATGAGCACGAAGGCTTTTTCAGCCGTGGCGTGGTGCTGCAGGAGGGATCGTCATCGATCACGTTCAGGGACTTTGCCAATTGCTTTCGGCTGCCACTTCCTTACTATAGCGGAGACGTGGCATACCTTGCCTCTACCATGGACGGTGGGAATTCCTTTACGTCGATACTGTCTCATGAATGGCGGGACGATCGGATAAGACAGGCAGCTCTCAAGGACCTTTCCAGTGTACTTGAACCAAGTGCTGAAGCCGTCAAGGGTCTTACCTTGAACATGCGGGCTGATTATCCTATGGTCGACCTTGATCGTGAAAGCTCGATGCTTCCGTTTGTGTTTTTGTCCCGTGACGGGCTATCACCTTTTTCTTTTCCTGAGTCGACGCGCAGACAGGCATATTTTTACCTGAGTGCGATTCGGCCTGGCCTTGTGCCGCAATTCACTGTGTCCGATTCTACGATGTTCCAGCCCTATTGGGAGACCAGCCCGGATCGCTTTGGAGGCCAGATCAATGTGTGTCGCAATGGAGACCTTCCACGTGACATGTATCGATTCCTGGGAGGCGCGGTTATACAGGACCTTGAGACGAATACGAGTTGGTACGGGGTGTATTCCTCGGTAGGAATCGTGATTGCGCCTGGGTCGTATGCAAATCGCATTTCAGGCCCGTGTCAGGAGCCGCTTATGGAGCTCAACGGGAAGGACTATTACCTGTGTGTGGCCCTGGAGCCAGCCCAGATCCAGGAAACAGGTGGTTCATTTGCACTTGCAGGCACGGTGCTTCCCACAGTGCCAGCGATTTGTGAATTCTCTGTGACAAAACCAGACGGCACATGCGAGCACGTCAGAGGCCAGGCAAACCAGATTGGAAGATGCTATCTTGGTAGGGTTAGATGTGAAAGGCCAGGTATATATCGAGTGAAGGCTCGTGCTGAATATCAAGGCAAGAGTGGTGATGTTCTTGGATCAGGAGATGGGGGCTATAACAACTACGTAGTAGACAGTGATAGGACGCCTCTTTTTACCTGTACCTCTGTGAATGGGGTACGGCACATCGACGCCAACCGAGACCTGGTGCTCAGCTTTGAAGTTGCGGATGCTGTCAGGATTGCAACAGTAGCGTACACTGTGCTCATGCCGGGAATCATCATGGACGAAGGCCAGATAGAGGTCAAAGGTCGTACGTTTCACTATGCCTTTTCGCCTACGGCTGCAGCTAGACAGTTCTCTCTTTATGACATAGTGGACTATGTGGAACAGAAGCCCAAGCTTGCCGATACGGTCGTTATGGTGTTTTTCTTGTCCGGGACCGATAGTGCAGGCAAACCAGTATACGATGCAAAGAAGATCGTACTTCGCGGGCAGACCCTGTACGAGTTTTGAAAAGGCCTACGAAAGGGGTGTGATAGTGCGGGAATGAATCTTGTAGTTCCACGGTGTACACAGATCACAGCCGCACTCCTTTGTCCCTTGCTTCTTGTAGCATTCATGGGACTGCACACACTGGGCACCTCGAGTCTGCTCATCGATGAAAACACGACCTATCAGCTTTCCTCTCTCCCGCTCAAAGAATTGTTCCAAGAGTTGCCAAAGAACGATCCTCACCCTCCCCTGTACTTTATCGTAATGCATTTTGTGCTCAAGATAAGCGAGAGCGAGTTCGCGTTGCGTTTGTTCTCACTGGTGTGCGGTCTTGCCAGTCTGCCTCTAGTGTACCTGCTGTGCAGGCCTGTGCTGGGACAGGAGGCTGGGTTTTGGACAGTTGCCCTGCTGACTGTCAACAGCATGTTTCTGTTCTGTTGTAGATTTGCAAGGATGTACTCGCTCTTGTTCTTGCTTGTTGTGGTGAGCCTCTATGCCTATGTTGTCTGGTTTACGCGGCCGAGTGTACGGACGTGGCTCCTGCTGTGTGCTGCAAGCGTTGCGATGCTCTATACGCATTACTTTGGGGTCCTCATCATAGCTCTGGAGACGATTCACTTTGCCACGCGGTCATTGGTTTGTAGTGTGCGTGGGAGATCTCGTGCAGGAAAGCTCGTTAGTTCCAATCTAGGAGCCTATGCAAGTTACATCGCTGTTGTGGGTCTTTCGTCACTCCCTTTTTGGCATTGGTATGGTAAGGCCACTGCCAGAAATGTCCCTGTCAATGTGCCGAATCTATCTCTGGCATGGCTTGCGCAATCCTTCAAGGATGTCCTTTCCTGGCCCTATTTGGAGGGAGCTTTTGTACCGTTGGTTGTGACGGTCGTAATGGGCATCTTGTGCACTGTGGGTATTGTCCACGGGCTACGAACAAACCCTTTATGGGGCTCTTTTCATGTGCTCGTGCTTCTAGCTGTACCTTGTGTGGTATTGGCAAGCCTCGCCTACTTTAAGAACAATTACGCACCCCGTTTTTTTGTTGTCCTGCTTCCTTCGCTCTTCATGTTTTGTGGCAAAGGATGTGCATGGGTTTGCAGATCCTTTGCAGAAATGGGCGGCTTGTTGAAAAGGCGAAGGTGGAGCGAACACATCATCTTGACGCATCTTGGGATGTGGCTCTTGCTGATAGCACTGCCAATGATAAAGCTCATTGTGCCTCGCCTGACCATCGAGCCATATCCCTGGAAGGAAGTTGGAGGGTTTCTTTCTCATCATATCGAGGATGGTGACGCAGTCGTGCTGACCGGCATAGACGGACAATGCCTTCCTTACTACCTTAAGGATGCACCTGACTTTGATCTTTACTTGACCAACAGGATAGAGAGGATCGAAGAGCTACGCTTACGTCACCGAAGCACGTGGATGGTCGCAGCGTATCCGCCGGTAGATGAGCCTTTGGTTGTGAGCAAGTACGAAGAACTCAAAGGATATCTTCTTAAAGGATGCTCCACGATAAGGCGATTTGGAGGTCGGGGTGAAGTGCTTGTAGGGACTGCCAACAGTACAGAGAAAAGTGCCAGTGCATACGAGCCTGTGATGCCGAGAGTATGGTCCCTATCTGATGCAAATGCTGCCCATTTCTTTTCATATTTCTTGTGGTGGATCCCACTCGAGCCCAAGGAATACAGGCAAAGGATGCTGTCAGTAGCGACGCCCCGGATGTTTTCCAGCCTTGATTGCTGGGTGGCAAAGGGGGAGGTGACGGCGCATAGTGATGCAAAGGACCTATGGTCGTATGTGAGTCTCGAGTCTGACTCGCTAATAGATTTTAGGGTATTGATCGAGCAACAAGGGGAATACAAGGTCGAGGTTGCCGTAAGAAACCCATTAGGAAATACGATGCTGGTTCTCGTAGACGGCCGCCCGATGTATGAATCGTCAAGAAAAACCGATACCAAGGCCTTCGATATTGTGGATGTGTACTCGTCAATAGAGCCCGGACGGCATACCGTTACCGTGGGAGCGGCCCCGGCTAAAGGCACATCCAAAAGCTCAATCGATGTGGCCTGGGTGCGGCTTCAAAGATGGAACCAACATAGTCGCTGACGATAGAGACGAGGCTCTAACATAGTGGACCATCTTCGGGTACTCCTGGTTATAGGGATCATGCTCGTGGCCTTTTTTTCAAGGGTCTACTTTGCCCAACCAGAGTATTTTGGATTGAATCCTGATAGTGTTGGTTTCTTTCTCCTTGCCGAACCTGCAGAAAGGGCACGAGAACAGGAGGTACCGCTTCTTTCATGGCTTCTGCCATTTTTCCGATCTGCATATCCACCACTGTATGCGTGGGCAATAGAGACGGCCAACTACGTGATTCACGATTCCTGGCTGGCAGGCCGCTTCGTATCGGTAGTGAGCGGGTCGATGCTGTGCGGGACAGTGTATGCAATAGCTTCATGTGTGTTTGGGACTGGGGTCGGCCTTATCAGTGCAGCCCTTACGTCGGTATCTCCTATCGTGCTTTACTACGATACCAAGGCAAGGCCTGAAGCCCTGGCAACCCTTTTCCTTTATCTGGCAATCCTCTCATTGCTGCGATACCACAAGGGAAGGCAGCAAACGTGGGCAGTCCTCTCGCTTGTCTTTTCCGGCATCTCGAGTCTTACCAAGTATGAGGCATTCTTTCTGGCGCCTCTACTTCTTGTCTTGCTGTACAGAGATCGACCCCGCACGTCCCTCACAAGGTACGCTCTGGGGCTACTCGGTGGCTCTGTGTTCTGGATGCCAACTCTGTGGTGGATATGGACACATGGCTTTGGAGGAAGGATCGTTGCCTTTACAGGTGCATTCACCTTTACACCCTGTTTTTTCTGGAAGCGATTTCTATGGATGCTATGGACCTTGAAGGCCTTTGTGCCAATGCTTTCCTGGCCTGTTGCTCTGGCGGGTCTTGTGGGATTGGTGAGCCGTAAGGCCAGATCCGGGGCACCAAGAATGTTGTGGTGGATCTCAGGTTGCCTGTGTGTCGTATGGATCGTGGTCCACGCATTCCATCATGATTGGCTGACACGATATTTTTACCAGGTGTTGCCTCTTGGCTGTATCTATGGAGCCGTGGGAATTATGTATTGTGTGAGCAAGCTCGAGCAAGCATACTCGCGTCTTCCTAGCTGGCTCCTCATTGCGAGTGTATGTGTGCCAGTCGTGGGAGTTTCTTTTTTTGAGGCTGTTGATGCAGTACGGGGAGAGAAGGCACTGTTTGCCGAGGTAAAGGATGCTGCGGTGTGGGTAAAGGCTCATGCTGACTCAGACGTCCTGATCTTTTCGGACGAACAAGCGCTCACGTATTACTATCTAAAGCGCGATATTCAAAAGTACGATAGGGCATCGGTAAGGGCTGGCACCTACGTGATCCTACACGATTTCTTCTTGTGGTTTTTCAATGGAACAACGCTGGAACAAGAACTCAGATGGCTTTCTGAGAGATTTACCTGTACAGAGGCCTATAGTTGTACAGTGAGATTCAAACCGAGTGCTGGGAACGCACTTTCCCAAGCTGTGCTAAGGGACATAGGAAGAGATTTTCCTGTTCTTATGGCGTATAGGGATCAATGGTTGAGTAATCTTGCAGTGGTACTTTGGCTCGATCCCAGAGAAACCGACGCCAAAGAAACTTCCCCCTTGGGCCATATCCAGGGCCCATGATGAGATGATTGCGAAAGGCATTCACGCACTCCTGAAAGATGCGAGTGCTTTGTGTGATGTGGGGCTCCTTGCTCGTGGCAACGAGCTTCACACTGTCTCAGCAGGAGAGAGGCACAAAGCAGAGCAAGATCGTTCGCTATGTGAAGCAGCACGACAATTTCAAAGTCTCTTTTGCCCCCAGCAGCCTCCCAGGCGTAAAGAAAGAGTTGTGATCAGGAACCGAGTGTGATGTGGGAGGGGGCAATACACCATTTCCTATTGACTGCATCGCGGTTTCAGATCAAGGGGTGAGAGACCGTCTCTACGCGTATGTGCCAGCAGAGGGAACGACTTGAATTGTTTTTCTCGATGATATTCTTCGGCGACCTTTTTTCAGCATGCGGAAACTATTAACCATCCCTGAAGTGTACTATCATAGAATGTAATGGCTGAATTGTTGAGTAAGGGACTACGTTGCCTTCAGGCTTGTGAGGTAGGATAGGTGAAGGCACTCTTGTTTCGGCCTTCCTTTTCTTCGGTCCGGAATTTTCCCATATCTCCTGACCTTGGCCTTGGTTATCTCCAAAAAGTGTGCGAGGCCGCAGGTCATGAGGTCGAGATACTCGACGGCCTCCTTGAGAGAACGAGTACCAAAGGGCTTGCGCAAATGGTAGCTGCACACGGGTACAAGGTTGTCGGGATGAAGATCTATTCCAATACCTTAGGCCATATTTCAAACTACCTATCTGTTCTCAAGAGCTCGTGCCCAGAGGTAATTGTGGTGTTGGGAGGTCCACATCCATCTGCTGCTGGGCCCGAGACACTGCGGCAGGTCCCTGAAGCGCGGTTTGTGTTTGCAGGAGAGGGCGAAAAAGGCTTTGCCAGGCTGCTCACTATACTTGACCACTACAATGGATACAGGAAGGCATCATCCGTGCAGGGTGCTTTGCCGTTGAGCGAACTATCTCACGTTGAAGGCTTGATGTGGCGTGAACAGGGTACGGTCAGGGCAAACCGCATAGGAACTGTAGAAGATCTCGATGAACTCGATGCGCCTCCATGGGAAAAGATGCGCCTCAGGGACTATCTGGGCTTTGTTACACCGATTCGCAAGGCGCCCAATGTCCCTATCCTTACCTCCCGCGGATGTCCCTACCGCTGTACCTATTGTGCAGGCCACTTTGTGACAGGGCGAAGGGTTCGCTACAGGAGCCCATGGCTCGTGGCCTGCGAGATGGAAATGCTCTACCACAGGTTCGGTGTCAAGGCCTTTGCCATTGTGGATGACAATTTCACTCTCGATCCTGGCCATGTCGAGGGATTCTGTGAAGCGCTTCAGAAGAAAGGACTTCCTGTGAGATGGGATTGTCTGGCAACAGGGGTGCGGCTTGATACATTGAGTGAACCGCTCCTTGCCTTGATGGAACAGTCAGGATGTACGGCCCTGTCCGTTGCTGTTGAATCAGGGAGTCCAAGGATACTTCACGACATGCGTAAACAGATGGATCTTACGACCATACAGGAGAAGATACGGCTCATCAAACAGAAGACTCGCATAAAGGTGAACAGCTATTTCATCTTGGGGTATCCAGAAGAGACTCGTCAGGACCTGCAACGTACTGTCAGGTTTGCAGTGTCGTCAGGGACTGACTTTGCCCAGTTTTTTTTGTTTACGCCACTTCCAGGGACCGAGATTACCAGGCGCCTTATCGCTGATGGGAGACTAAAGAACCCGGATTGGCGTACCTTTCAGTTCGATGTGCCCAGTATTCCGTTGAGAGATGTGAGTATAAAACAGTTAAAGCGGTTTCAGATAAAGGCATACCTGTATTTTTACCTCCGGCCCAAGGCGTTCTACATGCTTATGCAGGAAGTAGGATCCCTTGCACAGCTCAAGGATCTCCTGACAAGGATGAGGTCGCTTATCGGCAAGGCCGGGGCCGGAAGGTAGGTTAGATCCTGTGTTTTTGCAAGGCCCAGCGATGACTGCGGGAGCGAACTAAAAAGAAGGCTCTTCCTCGATGCACACGCGTTATGTTTCTCAAGACTTCCCAAAACAACCATGGATCCTTTTTCTCAAGCCAAAGAATCTTTACCGGAGCTGGCCATTTTCCAACGATTTTATGCGTCATATTTTTGCAGCACCTTCTTGCGCCTTTCCTCAACTTGCTGGCGCGATCAAGGACCGACGTATCCCGATACGTTTTCTTGACGGTGTCTTTGCGCGTTCCCTTTCGGTAACCGACTACGCTACCATTCTGAGCAAACCATGGGTCATAGGCATAAGCGTTGTCGGACCCACGGTAGCCCTGGATACCGAACTAACTGTGCAGCTCATCAAGAAGGTGAATCCAGGGGCAAAGATCGTTATGGGCGGGATTCACCCGACATTTTACGATCGCGAATGGTTGGAGAGGAATGTCGACATTGTTGTTCGGGGAGAGGGAGAAAAGACATTTCCTGAGGTTATCGCATGTCTTGAAACTGGTGGCGATCTTTCCAAGGTAATGGGCATATCCTACAGAGACGGTGATTGTCTGCGGCAGAATCCTGACCGTGAGTTCGTAAGGGACCTCGACCTCCTTCCAATGCCCGATTGGTCGATAGTTGATTTCTCACTCTACAATATCTATCTCAGGCCCGGCGGTCGTACTGCTGCACTCGAGACATCACGAGGCTGTCCCTACCGATGTACCTTCTGTCCTGCGACCCATATGTGGCGACACACCCAACGCTTCAAGAGTGCTGAACGTGTCCTGGCTGAACTCGAGGATCTCTATGGAAGAGGTGTGCGGCAGATCGTGATTGCAGACGACAATTTTGGGGCCCGCAGAGATAGGGAGCGAGTCATTTTTGCAGAGATCCAAAGAAGGGGAATCGAGATACGTTTCTGGTCCTTCCTTCGCGCTGACCTTGCGATCAAAGATCCGCAATTCATTGCCGAGGCTGCTCGTGCAGGTCTCAAGTTCGTTCTTGTGGGCTATGAGAGTTTGAGTGAGGCAATGTTGGATAGATATGCAAAACACCCTTCAGGCAGAGTCACCATCCAAGATTATATGCGCGCCTACAAGGTGCTCAAACAGCATGGGATCTTTGTCTATGGATTGTTCGTGCGCGATTTTGACTTGAGCGGGCAGGAGAAGACAGCACCCTGGCGTATGGTCAAGAAGGTAGCTGATATTAGCGCCCAGACCCGCTTCATCCCGATCAAAGGATTGCCTGGATCAGAACAGCTTGTCCAGCAGGGCTACGAGATCAAAGATATGTTCTACCACGATCGGTTTTGGCCCTCCTATCGCCGCGGCAAGCAGTCGCAGCGGTTCAGGTTTGTCTGGACTGCGATCTATGACCTTGTCAAACCCGAGAATTTCCTTAAACTGGCCTTTGGCACGTACGTGGAGAGAAGATTCTTTGCCAACCTCTACAAAGGGCTCCTCAGCGACCTGATCCATGTGACACCTCGCGGCCTGCGTAGCTTCCTTATTACCTCGCATCCTTTTCTCTCACCGCAAGAGAAGCAGCAGAAAATTTGCAATCTTTATCTTTCCTCAGGCAGGGGACACAGCAAGATATGGCAAAAGCGCGTTGGGGACATTTTGCGTTCCTGAACAAGCGGCGAGCCCTGGCTGATGCATACATGAGGGGGGTCAGCCAGCTGTCTGAACCTCCAATCTCGCTTACTGCTGAGACTACTACCAGATGCCCACTTTCTTGTCCCATGTGTCTAAGGAGAGTAGATCACGTGCCTCCCATGGACATGGAGGTCGAGGTATTTCAAAGGATTTGGGCCGATGGTGACGATGTGTGTGAATTGGCCTACCTCTATGGCCTCGGCGAGCCGCTCTGTGATGGTGAGATCTGGAAAAAGGTGCAGTATGCACACCAAAGACGTGTGATTGTCCAACTGTCAACCAATGCGGTATTGCTCAGTGAGGAGCACGATCAACTCCTGCTCGAGGCAAGGCCTGAGTGCGTGATCTTTTCCGTGGATGCTGCAGACAAGCTACTCTATGAGCAGATCCGCAAAGGGGCACGGTTCGAGACGGTTTATGAAAACATAAGGAGATTCTTGGAGAAGAACCGTACAGCAGGCAATCCGATCTTCACCATTATTCAGATGGTCGTTACAGACAAGAACAGACACCACGTCCGCGAGTTTCAACAATTCTGGAAAGCAATGAGGCCAGGTGCCATTCGTATTAAAGTGGACGAGGTCAAAGGGCAGAAGCATCGGCAGGCACTCATGGCCCGGAGACGATGTCCTGTACTATGGCAAGGGCCTCTTTTTGTGCGGGCAGATGGCTCGGTACTGCCTTGCTGTCATATGATTGGAGAGCAACCCCTTGGCAACATTAAGGAGCAAGGGGTGAGACAGTTGTGGAACCACCACAAGCTCGTTGAACTGCGCCATCTCCACGCGACCCAAGGAGCAGGCAGTGTGCACCCTTGTCGGCGTTGCCATTTCCCTTTGCTTCCTACCTGGATGGTATTCCCCTGGTTTTTCCCCCGTGGTTTGGCCTGGACTCGTATACTCCCCCTCTTGGAGAGGACCTACTACCGGCTCTTCTTTTGAGACCAAAGCGACGTCTCTCTTCTTGACGTGAGGCAAGCTGCTGCCTACGTGCACCCAGTATACGGCGAGGTACTGTTCGGTCGTTTTCGATAGTAGGAATTGTAGATACAGAAAGGGAAAAAACCTCGTTCAGTGACGTAGATGTGGTGGCAATTTAAGGCGCCTCGGAGGTCAAATGCATCCCGATCGTAGAATTTCTCGATGTTGACGAATAAAAGGTCTTGTGAGAACGAGCCCTCATCGTACTGGAATATCTTCTGGACGTTGGCGAGCAATCGCAGGCTGGCGCGTGTTTGTTGGAGCAAGGCCTGCGGTCGTAGCAGCCGTACAGTAGGGAGCATTCGTGAGCCCGAACGCATAAGGAGAAAAGGATAGATGCAGATGCGAGGACGAAACATCGGGTGGCCGGTAAGTTTGAAAAGTGTACTTCCCAATGCCTTGGATGCCATGACGTCTTCCCTGGTGACCTCTCCTCTGGTAGTCGTCTCCATGGCAGCAAGGATATCAGCCACATGGGTGGGCTCGGTAGTAGGGTCCTGGATGCGGCCGATCCAACTTCGTGGATAGAAAGAGACACGCCTCACGCATGGTTCCTCCATCGCGAAGCGCAAGATGTTGCCGATCTCATGGTCATTGATGCCTTTTTGAACCATGACTGCAAGATGCACAAAGAGACCATGACGTCGTAGTTGTTCGATGACCTCGAGTTTGTACCGTGAGTAATCTTTCCCACGAAAGGCGATCGATGGTCCGGGCTCAAGACCGTCGAACTGCAAAATAACCCATTTGAGGCCTGCCTGGACGAGTTCCTTGATCTTGGCCGGGTCGTGAAGGAGTAGGCCGTTCGAGTTTAAGCGCGGCTCCAGACCTTTTGATCGTATCCCGCGGATGAGCTCAGCAAGGTCATCTCGCATGGTGGACTCACCACCGACAAGTGAGATATTGGGACGGAAGCGTTGGCCTCGAACATCAGGAATCCATTTGAGCAGTGTATCTCGAGGGGGATCGGGGACTGAATCACGATCTGCATCTGTCACACAGGTAGGACAGGACATATTGCAGCGTGTGGTCACATCGATCGCAAAGGTCGTAAGAAAACTCCTTACCTCCTTTTGTGCGATGTCTACCTGTTCGGCCGGCAATTCATCCCCGCGCTCCAGCCGACGAGACTGCTCAAAGAGGCGTGCATCCTTCCAGAAGAATATGGATGTGGGTCCGTGCTCTGGACAAACCTTGTCGAGAAAAAGATCATCTCCTTTTTGGACGATGTGCGCAGGGACACGCCTGTCACATACAGGGCATGTTGATGTTGTGGGTATGGGGAACATGAAAAAATTATAGAAAGTGCCAGAAAGACAAGTCAAATGAGTCTACACACGTCACACCCCTTTTGCATATGGCCTCGGTGTGTGAGTCACGCTATGTTCATGGAGCAACGGAGGTGCAGTGCCACGGGTCAGTGGTTGCTTTCGAGGTAGGCGACTTCTATCATCTGTAGGTGGGAAGCTCCTCATCGCGCACATATCAGAATCGGTGTGGTATGGCCGTCATTGTCCTTGTTCAGCCTAAGACCTCTTTGCTCGATCTTGGCAAAGACGCGCCAGCAATGCCCCTTTCGCTTCTCTATGCTGCATCCAAGGTAGCTGAACAGTTTCCTGTTGCACTTTATGACCAGCGCATCGACGGAGATATGGGATCGTGGCTCAAGCTGACGGCTGCAGATGACATCCTTTGTTTTGGCATCACAGCGATTCCAGGCCAACAGGCGAGCTGTGCGAGTGCACTTGCGAGCTGGTTAAAGGCCAATTCCAAGGCTCCGATCGTGTGGGGTGGGAAGCACGCAACGCTATTTCCTTGCGAGCTGCTGGAAGCTGCTCTTGCAGACTTTGTAGTGCGTGGGAGCGGCGAGGAGCGTTTTTATGAACTGGTCGCAGCCCTTGCAGACAGAAGAGCCCCTGGCATAGTCTCTGGCGTGCTCTCGAAGGATCATTCATGTACTACTCCTACTGACCACGACTACGAGCCCTATGACCTCGAGAAGATTACCTCACTTCCTTATGGCATGCTTCGCCATAGATATCTCTATACAAAGAAGCGGAAGAAGACCTCAGTGCTGGAAACCTCTCGTGGGTGTCCTTATGCGTGCACCTATTGTTATCACAGTGCGCACAAGAGGCCTTACTGGAAGGGTGCGCGTGCGGCATGGGTTGTAGACAGAATCACCGAACTTCGGCGGTACAGACCAGAAGTCCAGCACGTTGATTTTGTGGATGACAATTTTTTTGTTGACAGGTCTCGTGCACTCTCTATCGCCGAGGCCATTGCAGGCGTGCGTCCGCCTGTCATGTTTACATGTAACGGAGGTCGTGTGCGAGATCTTCTCAGGTATGATGAGGCTGAGATTCGACTCCTGGCTGCAAGCGGTCTGGATCGAATCGATATAGGAGTTGAGACAGGATCGATGAAGATCCGTACGATGATAAAGAAAGACGAGACAGACGAGGAGATCTTCGAAGTCTGCCGGCGGCTCACCAATGCCGGGATATCCCCGTGGATCAATCTTATGGCAGGATTTCCTGGTGAAGACGCTGAGGACCTTAGTCGCACGATTCGACTTGCGATGGAACTTACCCGTCGCTTTCCAAGGCTGTATGTGTCACCGATCTATGTCTATACCCCGTATCCAGGGACAGCACTGTACGAGGAACTGAAAAAGACAGGGCAAAAGGTGCCTAACTATAGCGATGTAGTGGGGACGGACTGGAGCAGGGGGGTTGCCTTTGGAAATGCGGCACCTCATGTGCGGAATCTTTCCCGTCTGTATTTTTACAGTCTGTTTGTCGACGATAAGGTGCTTCAGTACAAAGACAATCTCTGGATTCGGCTCGCACTGAAACTCATAAAGCCTGCTGCCCGATTGCGTGTCAGGTTCGGTCTGCTTAGAGCGCCTGTCGGCATGTGGATTGTCAAATACGTTTCTCGAGGGAATCTCTAGGCAAAAAAGGGGCACGCCACACATAAAAGGGGACAGATCTATTTTTCACAAACCACGTCCGTAGTACGCGCAGAAAATAGATCTGTCCCCCTGCAATTAGCTGAAACCAGGCTAAGCTCTTCGACGGATCCCCTTCAAGACGAGTACTGTAGTAAATGGCACCAAAAGAAGGACAAGGAGACTTAAGGCCTCTGACGTGCCTACCTCCTTGGTACCCCGGGTGGCGGTCTGCACCTGTGAGGCAGTCCCCCATGCGGGCTGAACCGGAGTAACCTTATCGACAACAGCCCGGATGAAATAGTGAGAATGGAGAGGGGGGAACATATTCTCACCTGTAATCGTCAAGCCGAACATCTGCTCCCAGAGGGAAAGATCGAAACTCGTGGGAAGATTGACATCTGAGAGGGCGGTTCCGTCAGGATCATCGAGTTGCCAGGAGATGTGTTCCTCCTGCATGGGAATCGAAAAGTCATTTTGATAGCTCCTCAGCACGATCGCGTCGCCTCCTTGCGAGGGGTCGCGGTTGACGAGTTCAAAAAGGAATTCCGTGTTGTCTGGATCTGTATTGAAGACTAGGTTGTTGATGGTGATCTTGAACCCGTGAGGGGCGGTCGAGTGCCAGTAGTCGCCGACAGTGGGGTCCGGGTTGGTATCAGGTGTATCGAGATCATAGGCAAAGGTACCTTTGAATGTATCCCCAACAGAAATGGCACCTCCCAGAAGGTTGTCTGGATCATCAACCACAGTGACATGGGCATTAAATGTGAAAGTGAGCGTATTCACTGCATCAGCAGTCAATGGAAAGGTGATACATGCGGCCAGTACTGTGCCAAAAAATAATCCCTTTGACATAAGAATCCTCCTCTCATTGGTTGGTCCATTTATGAAACCTTTTAGTATGCAGTATAAATACTAGCAAGGATCGGCACTCGAGGTCAACAAGATTTTTTCATAGTTTTTGGGATCAGGTCACCATTGTCAGCCTAGAGCAAGAGGCCCTGATTTAGACAGGGTGACAATGAAATCGTCTCCCTCGAGGCGGCCTTCAT